>Ga0157360_1000977_pt1 | contig 10748 bp, 10 predicted proteins | sample AttlaeALBM1_FD_111483 | JGI IMG/M metagenome (GOLD analysis project Ga0157360, IMG submission 111483) | Fungus gardens microbial communities from leaf cutter ant in Ribeirão Preto, State of São Paulo, Brazil - Atta laevigata ALBM1 | ecosystem: Host-associated > Fungi > Mycelium > Unclassified ... | reverse complement strand
TGTTGTCTACTCCTATAGGATCACAATGTAGACTAATTACTTGTACTCCTCCTATTCCAGACTTAGTATAAGTACTCCAGTAGTTACATCCTAGTTCCTTAGTTCGTAGATTAAAGTCATTTATGGCTTCTCCTTGTCCTATTCTCACTCCTATCAATCTATACCACTCCTCTCTGAAACTCCTGACAACAATTCAGTCCTCCTGAAATACGCAACCACACATGCGACAGTAGATCGAGGCACAGCGCATGAGCTGAGGCCAAGGTTGTTCCTACTTTGTTGTCAATCCCCACTATTCCGGAGTAATTCCACTCCACTCTGGCCCACTCCATCCTGTTCCGCCCCGTACTTGACACAACTCAAGATTGCTACCTCTCTCTACAGCCCAGCAAAAGGCTTGAGAGCCATCCACTGCTTAGAGAAGAACTCCCGGAGTAGGATTAGAGGAGTGGGGAGTGATAGCCAAGTGATCGGAAGAGGTACCGTCTCATCATTTTACTCTTACTATCTTTGGGAATTTGGGAGTTTTCTTTGTTTCTTTTCTTTTGTTGTATTATTGCTTTGTAATCCTAATAAAATACTCTAGGGAACAAAGAGGAAAAGGACTTCCTTCCCTATCATCTTTCCCTCTGTTGCTCTAGAGCTAAAAGGCTATCTGAGTGATTTGAGGATTTCTTTTGTGTTTGCTTTATGAAAACTCTATAAAACTTCTCTCGAAGGAAGACTCAAGCTCAACGGACTCAGGCATTTGCTTACACTAGGAGCTAACCACTCACTACAGGTCATTGGAGTCGGCTTCCAGTTGTATGGTCAGCTGAAGTAGAGCCTGCACAATAGCACAGGAGTTCTAGGTAGTACTGCTGTATCAATGGTAAGCCAGGCTACTAGACTAAGTAAGGGCAGTAGTATTATGGTGTGAGATGAACACGTGCCTTAGGGATCCTATTATGGTGAGGGTTCTCTTGAGTGGATACTAAAAACATTTCTTTTCTTCTTAGGTTCCTATTTAATATGTTTTGGTTATTCTTTGGACATTCACCTTCAGTAAACTCTCTATTATTTGATTTATCTCCCCAGTGCCTACTTGTTTAGTGTACAATTGTGAAGTAGTTTGGAGATTTCATCTCTCTGACCTTGCTCTCACCTTTGTTTTGTGATCAAACCTTTTGATCCCCATCAACAGAGAGATTTGTTGGACCTTATAAGGTGAAGAAGATAGTATTGTTGAATGCAATAGAACTAGAATTACCAAGTACAGTAAAAGTACATCCAGTAGTAAATGTTAGTAGAATATGATGCTATATAGGGCAAGTAGAAGTGTAGAGAAAGAAGCAACTGGCTCCAAAAATAACCAAGGGAGAAGAAGAATGGAAAGTAGAAAAGATTTTGAATAAGTAACAAATTAGAGGGAAAGACAAATACTTGGTACACTGGAAAGGATTCATGGCAAAATCAGATACTTAGAAAGGAAGAGAAAATTTGAAGAATACAAAAGAAGCAATCAAAGAATTTGAGAAAGAGTATTGATAAGACCAAGAAGATATAGCGAGACAAGAACATGAGGAAGGAATCTTCAAAAGAGGAAAGTTGCCAGGAAGATTTATGGCAAAAAAATTATTCAGGTGGTCAGATAAGAGGTATGGCCAAGAATACTGGGGAAGGTTAAAAAGAAATTGGAGACAATGAAAAGGAGAAAGACTTAGGGGAAGAAGAACAATGGGGACAATCAACAAGGAAGAAGAAATTAAGCAGGAAAACTCTGGAGTAAGAGAGTGAACAAAGGAAAATGATGACAAAATGGGCAATATGTTTGACCCATATTACAAGTTGTAGGAAATTCCTCAGAATGAGAAAACTTAAGAGAGGAGTAGTGTCATGACTTGGCAAAATAGCTAAGTTAATATTTATATTTCTTTTCTTTTTCTTTTCTTTTGATTTCTTATTGATGGATGCATGAGATAAAAGTGACTCATAAGAAAGCACAGGACAATAGTATAGGGTTAGGGTTACTATTTGTGTATATATAGTATACAAAATCTAATGGGAACTCTATCAAGTTCTCCTTGTTAACTGAGATAAGGAGTGAGGTTAAGGTCAGCGTGACTAAGCCTTACAGAGGAGAGAGAAAAATGAGTGATACAAGGAGGAGATAACTCTCTTACAGAGACAATTCTTTTATTATTGTTTACTTACAATGGCAATGCTCAGTGTCTAGCCTATAAGAAGGTTGCCAATAAGGTTCACCCAGTTCCTGGTACCATGCCTAAAGATATTAAGATTATTTGACAATTTCCAGAAGACCTGTTGAAAACATTACCATATATTTCTCCTTATCCACTAGTATCTCAGCCAGGAATTTACTTAACAAGTGAGAGAATAGAAGAGTTGGGGTTGTGGAAAAACAAGTTCTTGTGGCCAGAAGAGAAGCAACTAGTGGCACAAGTGTTGCTGTTGAATGAGAAAGGATTAGTATGGGAGGAAACAGAAAAAGAAAGGTTTAGGGATGATTACTTCTCACTGGTGAAGATTCCAGTACAGGAGCATGTTCCATGGGCTCAAAAAACACTGCCAATACTACCAAAAATTCATGAAAAAGTAATTGAACTCATTCAGAAAAAGATTGACACAGGAGTATATGAGCCATTCTATAGCTCATACCATCATCAGTAGTTTATAGTAGCAAAAAAGAACAGAAATATATGCATTGTATACAACCTCACTCCACTCAATGTAGTCACCATCTGTAATACCCAAGAGCCCCCCCTTGTCTACTTGTATGCAGAACAATGCTCCACATGCTCCATTTATTTGGGATTGGACCTATTTGTTGGAAAATTTCTAGATACATTGAAAATGCCAAAAGAACTTGCCACAAAGACAAAACAACAATTTTTGCAATACGCTAGCAAGTTTTTTGTTCAAGGAGACAAGCTGTGGCAATGAGAGCTCTATGGTTGACATCAACAAGTAGTAGTCAAACAAAGCACACGATATCAGTTACTGAAGGAGGCACATGATCAATTAGGCCACAAGGGGTTTTATGCAATATGACATATCTTATGTGACCATTTTGGTAGTCAACAATTGACCTCAACATATGATGGGTTGTTTCTATATGCCACCAATGTCAGATTATGTCACTCAAACATATAGTCCTACCTCCAACAGGTCAAATTCCAGCACCTTTATTTTACAAGGCATATCTGGACACAATGCACATATCTCTGTCCTATGATCACAAGTATATCATGCAGGCTAAGGATTCTCTGACTGGCTAGCCTAAATAGTGTGTGCTGACATGAGATATGGATAGGATCCTGAAACAATTTATTTTTGAAGAAATACTATGTCACTGGGAGGGACTGGAAGAAATAGTGATGGATAATGGCACTGCTTTTGTGGCAGCACTAGACCGGATTGCTGAGCGCTATCATATTTGACATATCAGGATTTCTGCTTATAACTCTCAGTCTAATGGGGTGGTTGAGATAATGCATTGTACAGTCCAGGATAGCCTGATCAAGATATATAAAGGGGATATAAAGAAGTAGTACAAGCACACACCATATGTTTTTGGGCTAATTACATCACCACTCACAAGTCCACTCATGACTCTCTTCTATGCTGCCCATGGAATTGAACCACTGCTCCTATTTGACATCACCAAGGTTATCTTTCTTACAGCAAGGATTTTCAAATATCAATCAACAGCTGATCTCCTTGCAGTTTGTGCTCACATGCTCCAGAAACAAGAGGAGGACTTAGTGAAAATCCACAATCAGGTTTTGGCTGCTTGTTATGCTTCTAGGTGGGAATTCAAGAGGAAAAATATTAATTGCATTGTCAACTATGATTTCAAGGCAGAGGAACTCATTTTAGTTTTGAACAAAAAAATAGAGCCTAATATCAGCCGAAAATGTAAACCTTGCTACTTTGGTCCTATAGTGGTGGTCACTAGGCTGCAAAATGGTGCTTATATCTTGTCAGAAGTTGATGTAGCAGTCTTGCATTTGAAGTTTGTAGCATTCTGTCTTATTCTGTATCAAGCTTACTCTCAAAAACACCCAGAAATTACAGAGTTTGTGGATCAGAAGGATTTGGAGAGAGTTGATGAAGAGGAAGAGAAAGAAAGGATCAACAAAAACAATTGAGGACAGTTGTTCTTAGAAAGAAAGAGGGAGGTATGGGAGTAGCTGCTGAGCTATCTGCATAGCATCATAGAAAAGAGAGAAAATCGGCAGGGAGAGTGTGTTTTGGTATTTTCTTATTATTCTTTATTCTTTAAAATTGCATTTAAATGATTATTAATTACATAATTACTTTTTGGAGCTTTGTCATTTCATTTCATTTTACTTACTTACTTACTACTCTCTAACAATTTGTTTATACAACTTTTTCCCTTTGAACTCACTTAACCTTCCCACAATACAGCAGAGCAGCTCAATGTCAGGAGGACCAACAACAATAACCTGGATCCTGTAGTAATGGATAATCTTTCGACAATACTCTTAGACAGTCATCCTTATATTAGTCAATACTGTCATGCCTATGAGCTTATCAAGGAAAAACCAGCAGATGAACAGCAAGAGGTCAAAATTAGGTTGCATGTCAAATTACAGCAGGATCAAAGAACTCATAATTTGCCTACTACTAAAGAAATTGCAGTTATCATTCCTGAGGGTAGGATACACCATGTATTGAATAATAGGGATGTAGTATTACAGGCTAGAAGAGGACAACTTGAATGAATCAGCTAGAATAGTCCTTCATATGCTGCCCTTTACTATGTTCTGTTTTTTCCAAAGGGAAAGAATAGGTGGTATCCAAGAATTCCAATCCATGGTACTCAACTTAGAGAACAAGGGGAGAATGCATGGCAAAGAGATAGGGAGGAACAGGCTTGCTCACAGGTGGTGTTTGATACATGCTACTATGCCTACTGTCTTCATATTAGAGATAGTCCTCAGCCACCTCTCTTCTATGGTGGAAAGTTATTCTAGCAGTTTGTTGTTGATGCATAGGCAAATTGTGAGCAGAGGAAACTCAACTGGGCTAGAACACATCAACATACTCTTAGATCTGAGCTCTACTAGGGACTACAGAATGCTGCTGTGCATGATAGGCATGATGGAGAAGATATTGGGCCTTTGGGACACAAACTCATTTTTCTCTCTTCTCATGTGGGGAGTCCTAGGTTTATGACCCAGTTGTTCAAGGATGCTATGGCCATTTGCAGACACTTCCACAAACCAGATCTCTTCCTTACCATGACAGCTAATCCCAAGTGGCCAGAAATTCTCTACAGTCTTTTCCCTGGCCAAACAGCTACTGATCATCCTAAGATTGTATTACAGGTCTTTGAGTAGAAGAAGAAAGCACTCCTTAAGCTCATTGATAATGGTTTCTTTGGCACTACAGTAGCTCATTGTAAGACTTTAGCTGTGACAACTTAAATCCACTCCAAGTCTAAGTTAACAAAGAGAACTCAATGAAGTTCCCGTTATTTTCTGTACACTACTTATACAACTACTACATGGTCTGTGCACTACTTTCCCATGCCCATTATGTAACTTGTCATGTGATGTGACCATGTGATGTGACAGTTATTCACTCTATGCTAGGCCTGATAATGGCTTGGTTTTTGAATGTAATAGAGCCAGATTCACCAATCAATATGTTGTCCCTTACTGTCCTCAACTTCTCCTTCTCTTTGATTGTCATCTCAATGTTGAGATCTCTGCTGGATTGGGAACTGTCAAGTATCTGAGCAAGCATATTTACAAGGGTCCTGATAGAGCAAATATGGAGATTAGTGATGGGATGCAGAATGAAATCAAGGCTCATTTGGATGGTCAGTGAAGAGGTTGTTAGTGCTAGGGGTTTTCCTGTTTTCTTTTTAAATTGAAGTTCCCCAACTACTGTCTAGATAGTGGTAAATATAAAAGATTTTAATAAATAAAGTGTGATCTCCTGTCAGGAACATACAGAGCAAGAACAGAGTGACCTGGAGTAGAGTAGAGTTACTCTGGAGTAGAAGGGAGTTGACAACAAAAATGGGGAACAACCTTGGCCTCAGCTTGTGTGCTGTGCCTTGATCTTCTGTCACATGTGTGGTTGCATATTTCAGGAGGACTGAATTGTTGGCAGGAATTCAGGAGAGGAGTGGTATAGATTGATAGAAGTGAGAGTAAAAGATGTTAAAGACATTAATCTATGAACTAAGGAACTAGGATGTAACTAATAGAGTACTTATACTAAGTCCAGAATAGGAGGAGTACAAGTAACTAGTCTACATCATGATCTTATAGGAGTAGACAACAGGAGTTTAGAAGCAAAAATTAGTAATAATATAAAATATAAAAGAAATTATATTATTAAATTATCATTTTCCATCATATGACATCTCCTAAGGAAAGCACTCTAGTCGATACCATGTATCAGCACAGTGTCTCTTGTGCAAATTCATGGGGAAATGAATTCAGAAGTTAAAGGTGAAAGGAAGTTGTAAAATTAAAATTCTACTGATATATCATAGTAGCAGTAATGTTCAAAATCTGATTCTCAATTCTAGACTACTGTTTTGGCCCTGTGCCTGAGTCCTGCCTGCCTGGTATTGCCCTAACATCCTGTTTCAAAGTTGTCCTCACAGTAGCACTCTCTGGCTATGTGATCAGACTATCCTCACAGTAGTACTCTTGACTATGTGATTAGATATTGGACTTTGAATTCTTCCTGTATAACTTGACTCCCTAGCAATGCTAAACTCTGTCTTAGAGCCTCTATGACATTGCCCCTGCGACTAAGTCACTTGTCCAGTGTCATGCCAGTAAAAGGGGCAAAAGAGATGTTTACTGTGACAAGCAAGTAGAAGACATGGTGACAGTTCTCAATTGTGTACTAAAGGGTTCTCAGGGAGAAGGAAGAAGTAGGGGTATCAAAAAGAAATAAAAAAGTAGAAGCACAGCTTATCTGTAATATAAAAATAAATGAAATGATTGGGAACTCAATCTAGATCCGCCTTGCATTGTGTTCCTAAGATGTCCACCTTTACATACTGTAACAAGCTCACTAGTAGAATAGTCAGTAAACCACTCATGGGCCTTATCACACTCAATCAAGCCCTCATCTGCACCCCTACACCAAACCTTATGGATGTGATATAATTTGAGTCAATGATTAGCCAGGCTTTTTAGGCCTGCTACTCCATAGAAGGTTGTCTAAGCAACTGCTGCATCTTGTCTCTAGAAAGAGTAGGGTATATGGTAGAAAATATTCACCAACTCAATCTCTCACCAAGATCACCCCTTACACACTCAAGAGAATTGCATTTACAACCTCAAGAGCTTCTGAGATGAAGGCAAGGGCCAAGGAGGCTCTGTCTATCAATCTCCACTCTGAGAAATATATCATGATCTTACAAACCCCAGAACTCAATTACAAGAAAAAGGAAAAGAAAACTCTTCATCCTACCAGCCTTCCTCATGTCTCTTCTCCATGACATTGCCATGTGGACATGACAGATGTCACCTCCCTATCCTCTATACCTATCAGACACACCCATGTGATCCTGCTCTACTCCCATGTGCCACCCTCTATCAACCTCCCTTATCCTTCTAACTGGCTACTTCCTAGTCCAAACACAATCTAGAAACTGATTTCATCAGATGCGAAGGTATTTGAGGTAGTAGTCTGTCTGGAGAACGTTCATGACTTGGGTGAGCCTAATGGTGATGGGATCACATGTCACTAATAGACTTTTTGATCTGTAAGTTGATATTCCATTAGCTTGTGTTTACTCTAGATTGAAATTATACTGTATTGCAAAGATACTCCAAAACTCCTGAATCCTAGGACCTCAAACCTTGATGGTCTGCCTCTGAGAAACCTAATACTGGTCTATCAGTATTGCTCCTTTCTGGAATATGCCATTCTAGCATATAATATTTATAAAACTGTTTTCTAGGAATACAAGTTCCTGGTTCTAGATTATTCCTAGGGCTCATAGGAGGACTCTAGAGTGGACTCAAAAGTAAAAAACAGAAGTATAAGGGCCTCTTCTGTTATATTTCTGCAGAAAATATGTCTGCAGTGTCATGCCGTACAAACATTTAGGTAAAATAAGTGACAATTTGCACCCTAATAACCAGAATAACCAGCTCAAGAGAAGAACTTGGCCCCCCAGAGATGTTCCCCTAGACGCCCAGTTGTGAACTCGAGCATCTAGCTTGAGTGGCAGAGTAGTGGCTGTGATCACCACTACATACGCCTTATAGACACTTGCCCAGGCGCCCTGTATTGGATTTCCAATGGATTTCCCTTCTAGAAGTGCTCTCAAGGACGGAAGTGAACTTAGACAGGTTAGCATGACCTGAGCGATGTCATACCTCAGCAGCTGGCAGTGTTATTCATAGAAAAGTTATGATCAGATCTGAGCCATCATAACTGATGGCTAAGTATAGCAAGATCAAGAGAGTCAAACTATTGTGGACTCACATTACAATGGCAGTAGAAGAAAACTAGACCCCAGAGTAATGAGAAGACATAGAGGAGATAGAAAGAGGGATAGAGAAAGTGAGGAGAGATGCAGAAGGAAGGTTAGATGAAGATAACACGTTCGAGAGCAAGACAACTCAGGATCACTGTCTCTATCTACAGCCTAGCAAGAGGCTCGAGACCCATCTACTATATGAAGGAGGATTCCAGGAGTAGAATTAGAAGAGCAGGGAGCAGTTACCAAGTGTCTGGGGAGGGCACCACCTCATCATTTCAGCCTTGCTATGTTTGGAAATTTAGAGGTTTTCTTTGTCTTGCTTTCTTTGTTGTCTCATTGCTTTGCAATCCTAATAAAATACTCTAGGGTACAGAAGGGAAATCAAGCATCATACCTCCATCATCATCCCTTTCTGTTGCTCTAGAGCTTAACGGCTATTTTGAGTAACTAAGTTTTTAATTTTCTTAGTGTTCTACTTTACTTTCTAAGAACCCACCAACCCTCTCCCTCAATGGGAATTTGAGCTCCAACAGACTTGGGCATTTGCTTACGCTGATGGGAATCAAAGGGAATTGATCACAGAACAAAAGTGATAACAAATAAGAATATAAAAGGTCCCTAAGATGTCTCACAATTGTGCACTAAACAAGTAGGCACTGGGGAGATGATCAAATATAAAAGAGAGCTTAAGCAAAAGAGGGAATAGAGGGGAAAACTCAAATAACCAAAAGAAGTGATAATAAAGAATTTATATGAATCCACTTGAGGTAGATTTCACCGTATTGGGATCTCTAAGCCACACATTCATCTCATGTCATGACACTACTGCCTATACCTAGTCTAGTAGTCTAGCTCGCCGTCAATACAGCAGAACTACCTAGAACTCCTGTGCCATTGTATGGGCTCTTCTTCAGCTGACTGTACAACTGGAAGCTGACTCCAATAACACGTAGCGAGCTATTAGCTCCTAGCATAAGTGAATGCCCAAGTCCATTGGGGCTCAAATTCCTGTTGAGAGAGAGGGTTGGTGGGTTTTTAGAAAGTAAAGTAGAACACTAAGAAAATTAGAAACTTAGTCACTCAAAATAGCCATTAAGCTCTAGAGCAACAGAAAGGGATGATAATGGGGGTATAATGCTTGAGCTCCCTTCTGTGCCCTAGAGTATTTTATTATGATTACAAAGCAAAAAGATAACAAAAAAAGTGAAACAAAGAAAACCTCCAAATTCCCAAACATAGTAAGGCTGCAATGATGAGACAGTGCTCCTCCCGAACACTGAGTGACCACTCCCCACTCTTCTAGTCCTACTCCCAGGATCCTTCTACGCACGGTGGTCAGGTCTCAAGCCTCTTGCTGGGCTGTAGACAGAGACAGTAATCTCGAGTCGTCTTGCTCTCAAGCACGTTATCTTCATCTAGTCTTCCTGCTACCCCTCTTCTCAGCTTCTCTGTTCCTCTTTCTACTTCCTCTATGCCTTCTCACTCCTCTAGGTTCCAATTTCCTTCTGCTACTGTTGTGATGTGACTCTGCAGTGGCTCGACTCTCTTGATCTTGCTATAATTAGCCATTATTTATGATAGCTTGGGTCTGATTGTAACTCTTCTATGAATAACGCCATCGGTCACTGAGGTATGATGTTGCTCTGGTTGCATTAACTCATCTAAGTTCGCTGAAAGGGGCAAAAGAGATGTTTACTGTGACAAGCAAATAGGAAAGGCAGTGACAGCTCTCAATTGCGTGCTAAAGGGTTCGTGGGGAGAAGTAGGAAGTGGGGGTATCAGAAAGAAATTAAAAAGTGAATACACAGCTTATTTGGAATCTAAGTATAGAAGGAATGATGAGAGCTTAATCTAGATCCTATATGCATGGTGTCCCTAAGGTGTCCACCTTTACACACCGTAACAAGCTCACTAGTAGAATAGTCAGTAAACCACTCATGGGCCTTACCACACTCAATCAAGCTCTCATCCGCACTCCCATACCAAACCTTATGGGTATGATACGATCTGAGTCGATGATTAGCCAGGCTTTTCAGGCCTGCTACTCCATAGAAGGTTGCCCGAGTGACCACTGCATTTTGTCTCATGAAAGAGTAGGGTATATGGTAGAAAATATTCACCAACTCAACCTCTCACCAAGATCACCCCTTACACACTCAAGAGAATTGCATTTACAACCTCAAGAGCTTCTGAGATGAAGGCAAGGGCCAAGAAGGCTCTCTCCATCAATCTCCACTCTGAGAAATATATTAGAATA
>Ga0157360_1000976_pt1 | contig 10751 bp, 14 predicted proteins | sample AttlaeALBM1_FD_111483 | JGI IMG/M metagenome (GOLD analysis project Ga0157360, IMG submission 111483) | Fungus gardens microbial communities from leaf cutter ant in Ribeirão Preto, State of São Paulo, Brazil - Atta laevigata ALBM1 | ecosystem: Host-associated > Fungi > Mycelium > Unclassified ... | reverse complement strand
TTTGCTCTCACAGGAAGGACCTCAACCGCAAAAACCATTTTCATTTTCCCCCGCATCTTCATTCGGGCGTTCAATGTCTTCTCAATATCCTTCGTCCCCTTTCTCGACTCCATCTCGAAGTTTAGTTTATACTATGCCGTCAAAGGCGCGGCTCCTCTCGTCGCATATGCATTCTTCGCAACTGCCTAGTTCAAGTTCCAGATCGTCTCCAAGTCCTGCGGTCAATGCATATCGTATGACGCACCCGAGTCGCAGTGTCGGACGTAAGTTGAGCTTTCCTTGTTATGAGTGGCTAGTTGATGTTGGGCAATAGATGCTCTTGATGGAGCGTTCCTTGAACGACTAAAAAGAGCATGAAAAGAGGAGATTGGACTGTACCCCATCCATGTGATGGGCTTGCACATTCATCTCATAGAACGATTTGTGATTTTTGGTCAGTTGTCAAAGGATTGAATGCGCTTCTTATAAGTCTTGTCCTCGGGATGAGTAGATCAGACGCGGACTGGTTGATTTCTTTTAGGCCGAAATATAATGTCATGGTCTGCTCGAGACATCCTACTCTAGTCTCCTGCGGAAGTTGACTGCTTTTCGAGTATGCGAGATTGCTCCGGGTCACCCTGTTAGAAACATGTGAGAAATTCATGATGTTACATCTCGCAGGCTAGAAGTTTCTAGACATACCACAGTCATTGGGATGATCTAGTAAATTACTATGAGATCTGGCTATCCTCCCCTTGAAACTACATTTCATGGGTTCTCTGGATCCATGTGATCCATCTTAAGATGAGATCAATCAATTTGAATAAGCCACTTTAAAGAATAATATCACTCAGAAGTCACCTTGTAAGGTGCACAACTGAGGCATACAGGTGGTCTAGCCATCCTAATATATAGTACTAAATGCATGTCCAAAAAAGCTGTGTCTTTGACAATGAAACAATAACACTGTGGTCATCCTGTGCCAACCCACCTTAGTAGCAAAGACAATGAAATGACAGTCATTTTGTGTCAGTCCACCTCAATACACTTATTCTCCAGATGGCTGATTTTTCTATCTGTAGGTGAAACATCAGTAAGGGTAGCTCTGTTACAACTTTGAGGGGTAACTCAGATTGCAACACTCAATAAAGACTTGAGGGTGAGTTAAGAGTAAAGAAAGAAAGGGAATGATACAATTGGTCAAGTGTAGGGAATATGGGTGAGTATATACCTATGTACTATGAGGTAAAAATGAGGAGAGTGCATGGCAGACATGAGATTTGCTATGTTAGGATATCAAGCTGATACCATGATCCAGCTGAAGGTTCAGAAACTTTCTGGAATCTTTCATTCATATATAGGATTTGTAATTCATTATATATACTCATTGGTTTGCAAAGGAATACACTCTATTCCAAGTCAAACCAACATGCAATTGTGTTTTTATGACATGCTGAGTAAAAAGTATGCCCCAACAATAACAAACCAAAATGGCACAGTGGCGAGGGATAAAGAGATGATTTTATTAGGTGCAAATAAGAGCACATTAGATAGAAATATATGATAGGAGAAATACATGTAAGACATATCTGACAAGAAATCAATGAGACATGACATATATCTCCTTGATCAGCTCCCACTTGACATCAGTACCTGGAAGGGCATCTCAATGTTAATCTTTAACACTCTCACTTGATGAGGTGCCCAAATAGACACCCAAAAGTTCATGAAATGTGATAAGGGTTTCACAAGACAAGGCCTTAGTAAAGATATTTACAAGCATATCTTTAGTAGCTACATAATGGAGCTTAATGTTATGAGGAGCCCAAAAAGGAAATAACTTCCTATGCTTTTAAACAACTAGTTTGCAACCTCAAGATATGTCAGTGACTAACTTAGAATCTTAGTCTAGGGTTTAGACCAAGAGGCTCTTCAGGGTTAGAAAAGAACTCAATAGAGTCCTTGCTTCATTCTGCTATACTACTTATACATTCTTGCACTGTTTGTCCTTATTTATTCTACAAGTCCCTACTAGTCTAGGGTTCAATTTCAATCTATCTTCTTAGTCATGGTTGAGGCAACTCATGACAGTACCCCCCTCTTAAGAATTTTTGTCCCAAAAATTTCCTATAACTCATCATATATATCCCTCATTTTTCCCATCTTGTCTTTTTCATCCTATTCTCCTATTTCTTCTTTTTCCTTTTCTTTATTGATTCTTTCTAATCTTTCTCTTTCCTTTTCCTTCCATTTCTTCCAATTTCTTTCCAGTCGTCCTCAATATTCTTTGTCAAATCTCTTGTCGTTCCAGCTATACAACATTTTTGCTATATATCTACCTAGCAGTTCTCCCTTCTTATCTTCTTTATTGTCTCTTATTACAAATGGTCACTTACTATTTGTGGTGGGTGCTTTGATACTTTAAAGAGTTCAAAAATGCAAAGTTAGACAAGTGACAAAAGATGTTGTTAAGTCTAAGGTCTAATCCTCAGACTATGAGTCCTTATATACAGAAAAGTAATAGTCTGTGCACTAGGACAGATCATCACATGCTACTACCTATTGTTTTATATATGGTAGTGCTTTTGTGCTAGAAATAGTGATAACCTAACCATATGGAGGCTGTCCTTTGTTCTAAGAAAAGGACAGATGACTATTTATGGGTAATTAATGAAGTCTATGTACAAACATTAAGGTCTTCATATCTCTACTAATATTAATTGCCCTGAGGTTGTTCTAGGCTTATTTTGAGCATTATGAAAAAGGCTTCTGCTCAGCCTAGAACCAAAGCATTGATCATGGCATTTTCTGAGATATTAGTAATTTAATAAATGGTAACATAGTAGTTACCAGTTGATCTGCTTAATATCTCAGCCAATATTGATTGCCTCAAGACATGACTAGCATTGATCGAAAGGTTTTTTCAAGGGCTTTTCATAGCCATTGAGACTGTGAGAATCATTAAAGAATTGATGGAGATATGGCCAAATGAAGTTTATGATAGTCCCTTCTTTTCTTTGCCCTTCCTATTTCACCATATTCTTCCTCAAATTTTTTGACTAAGTCCTCTGTGTTTCCTAGGTTCTCTTTTGGTTCCCAAGTATCTTCTTCTGCCATATATCCTTTCCACTATACCAAATATTGATCTTTTCCTCTTTTTTCTTGTTTAATATTTTCTCTACTTTGTATTCTTCTTCCTCTCTGATTATAACTGGTGCCAGTTGTTTCTTCTTCTGACCTTCTATTTTATCTTTGTACCTCTGTACTCTACTGATGTTGACTACTGGATATATTTTAATTGTACTTGGTAAATCCAGTTCTATTGTGTTTGTTGAAATGATCCCTTTTACTTGGTAAGGGCCTATAAAACATTCTGTCAATTTTTCTGATCATCTTCCCTTCATTTGATATTTAAGATCTTTTGTGCTTAAGAGCACCCAGTATCCTACTCAGTATTCTTCTACTTCACTTCTTCTTCTATCAGTGTATTTTTTCATCTCCTCCTGGCTCTTTTTTAGTACTGCTTCTGCTTCCTTGTGTACTTCCTTCATTCTTGTTGTGAATTCTTTTACCTTCTCAAATTTTTCCTTTTTCCTCATTTTGAATCCCATGTGTGGATCCCATCTATTATTTGCTCTGAACAGCGATACTTTTGTACTAGTTTGCACCTTATTATTATATGCAAACTCTGCTGTTACTAACCAATCTGGCTATTGTTCTTGTCAATGGTCTATGAATATCCTAAGGTACTGTTCAAGATCTTGATTCATTCTTTCTGTTTGTCCATTAGTTTGTGGATAATATGCTGTCAACAATTTTATATCTATTCTCAACATATAATTTAGCTCTTTTATCATTCCTGCCACAAACTATACTTCTCTATCCATGATAATACTTTCTAGTAAGCTGTATAGCTTCCAAATGTTATCTTGGAATAATCTCATTACTCCTTCTACTGAAGTCTTTTCTGTAGTAGGTACAAAGTATGCTATTTTTGTCATTCTATTTTATACTACTAATATACTATCGTATTCCTGTGCTAGTAGTAGTTTCATGATAAAATCTGCTGAAATATGGGTCCAGGGTTTTTCTAGTATTGTATTTAGCATGAGCTTTTCTACTGGTACCTCTGTTTGATTTTTATTTCTCTGGCATATGTCACACTCTTCTATGTACTTCTTTACTTTCTTTGTCACTCCTGGCCACTAGAAATTCCTAGTGATCAATTCTGTTGTCTTTTATTGTCCTTCATGCCCTCTTACCACTGTATCATGATGTAGCCAGATAACTTCTGCTCTCAACTTTTCATCTTTTAGAACATATACTTTTTCGTCCCTTAGTATAAGTTTATTTTTTTCTCTTCACTCTTCATCTCTCAGCATTCTTACTTTTGCTTGTTTCATTTCTTTTACTGCCTTTATTACTATTTGCCTCTGATTTTCTTATTTCCTCTAATAAGTTTACTCCTTCTATTATCACTTCTGCTGCTTGTATCACTCTGACTTTTAACCACTTTCTTTTTAACAGTGTTCTATTTTCATTGTCTTTTTCTACCCCTTTCTGCCAGTCTAGTCATCTACTTAAACTGTCGGCTTTTCCCATACTGCTTCCTGAAACATGTTTGAGCATAAAATCAAATCTGGACAAATACAATGCCCATTTTACTTGTCTATGGTTTAACTTTTGACTGCTCATAAAATACTCTAGATTTTTGTGGTCACTCCAAATCTCAAATTTATTTTGTGCTCTTTCTAGCAGATGTCTCCACTTTTCTAAGTATTTGATTATTGTCAACATCTCTCTATCATGGATTTGTAATTTCTTTCTGTCTCATTTAACGACTTTGAGATAAAGGCTACTGACCTCCACTTTTCATCTTCACATCTCATAGACAACACTCCTTTTGTCATGTATTCTAATATATCTGCCTTCACCCTCATTTCCTTATTCAAGTCTAGTACTACTAGTACTGGTCATGTCATAAACACCTATCTCAACTGTTTGAATGCTTCCTCCTGTTCCTTTCCCTAGTTCCACTTCTCATCCTTTCTAACCAATTTGTGCATTAGTTTAGCTATTTTGGCAAAGTTCTTGATGAACTACCTGTAATAATTTACTAATCCTAGAAACTTTTGTACTTCTTTGACTATCTTTGGTTTTGGCCATTCTAAGACTCCTGTTACTTTTTCTTCTTGCATTTTAATTCCTTCTAACCCTATTACTAGCCCTAAGAAGTTGATTTCTCTTACTTTTCATATGCACTTCTCTGGTTTTACATATAGGTCATTTTCCTCCATCCTTTTTAATACCTCCTCCATTATTTCATTGTATTGCTTCTTGTCCTCTGTTCCTATTAATACATTATCCATAAATATAGCTACTTCTCTGGTATTTATTAGATCCCTCAGAATGACATTCATCATTGCCTAAAAGGTCACAAGCAAGTTTGTAAGACCAAAGAACATGACTGTGGGTTCATATACTTTTAAGTATGTAGTAAATGTTGCTTTCCACTTATCTCCCTCCTTTATTTGTACATTGTTATACCCCCATCTTAGGTCCATCTTTATGAACACCCTTTTTGTTCCCATGGTGTCAATAAGGTCAGAAATTAATAGTAGAAGATAGTTGTCCTTGACTGTCCCTTTGTTGAGGTATTGATAGTCTTGTACCATTTATTTCTTTTTATTTTTCTTTTCTACAAAGAAGACTGGTAAAGTCTGAGGTAACTTTAAGGGTCTAATGTATCCTTTTCTCAGCTGTTCCTCCACTAATTCTTGTACTTCTTCTTTTTCCTGTCTTGACATCAAATATGTTCTTCCTTTCTTTGGAATGAAATTCTCTTTCAGATTAATCGCATGGTCTCATAGCTTTCTTGTTAGTATCCTTTCCGATCTTGCTTTCTTAAATACTTTTAGCCACCTATGAAATTTCTGTGGTACCATCTTCTTTACTTTTTCTCTATCTAGCTCAATCTCCTTATCAAAATTTTCTTCTATTATCTATTCCCATTTATCTTTATTAGCCTTCTCCACATTTCTTATCCTCTTTCTGATCTTCTTTCTCTACTCTATATCTCTTTTCACTACCAGGTTCCTTCTACACAAAGGTGGGCATCTTATCATCTTTACTTCTCCTGTTTCCCAGTTTATTTCTGGATTATGTGCTTGTAGCCAAGGCATCTCTAGTATCACTTCTGTTTTTCCAAATTACATACATTTATCCTCATTCTTTCCACATGGTTTTTGTAGAAGATATTGACTTCTACTTGATATATGATATTTTTCCCACTATTTTCTGTTCCATCTACATTTTTCACTTTTAATGGCCTCTTTAACTTAGTTATTTTAAACCTATACCTTCTTGCTATTTCTCTGTTTATAAACATCCCTGTGGCACTACTATCCAAGAGCGCTTTGACTGTTATACCTTTATGCATATCTACTTTCTCTATTCTAATATTTAACCACACTTCTCTTAGGATTTTGAACATTCTCCTGATATCCCTTTTTTTTTCTTTTTCTGTTACTGTGCCTTTTGACTCTTCTGGTCGCATGCTGCTTTGTTGTGCTTTTGCCTCTCTGGGCTATACTGCTTCTTCCTCTCTTTTCTTCTAGTATCCATACCACTTTTGTCTATTTGAAATTACCCCTTATCCCTTGTTCTCTTCTACATGGCACCCCTTCTCCTTATATTTTTTACACTCTATGTACATTACTATAACCTCCTCTATGAACCATTCCAGTTCTAGTAGGCATATCTCATCAAGAATGCTCTTCCCATAGTACTCTTGTGCCTTTCATTATAAGACATACACTAGACTTCTTCTTTATTTTTTTTGTTACACTTTTTGTGGTTACACTGCATGCACTGCCTTTTTCTTCTTTACTCTCCTTAATCTCCTTTCTGTTTCCTGTGCTTCTTCCCTAGTGGGACATACTGGCTTCTTGTGCTGTGTCTCTTGTGGCCTTACTACACATACTGCTTTTCCCTTCTACTGCTTCTACAGTGGACATTTTCTGTACTTATGCCCTTTTTCACCATATTTGTAGCATTTAACTTTCCACTTCTCCATCTCCTATCTTCTCAATTCCACTCTACACTTCATTACTCTACTTGCTAACACTTCAAATTTATTTGGGGGAATAGATTTCTCTTTTGCCTTTTTCTCCTTTCTGCAGTGTTGGACTCAGTATTCAAACCCTCTATACTTCTAGCACTCTCTTTCTTGCTTTCCTTCTAACTTTGCCCTTAATAAAGCAAGGGCACACTTTTCTTTGAGCAGGTTACTTATAACATTATAGTATTGTTGTTAAGACATTGTTGAAAGGATACAAAAGGGAATTGCATACTGAGACAAACAAAATAATGATGTGCTAGCTCCCAATTGTATACTAAAGGTCTGAGGGGAGATAATCAAAGATAAAGGTTATAAATAGTTAGAAAAGTAGAATTATACATAGCTTCAATAAAATCTATATTGGTTGTTATAGAATGAATATAAGATCCCTCTTGATTATCATCGTATAGCCTCTCTAAGGTGTCAACCTTTACATACCATGACTAGACTCAACTAGAAAATACAGTTAGTTGATTACTTATAGACCCTCTACACTCAGTTGCCCCCTTGTCTACACTTCCAACACCGAACCTTATGGGTATGATATAGTCCAAGTGTGTACCTAGCCAAGCTTTCCCAGTCTGCCTAAGTTATATCTGCTATTTTTTTCTAGATCAAGTTTTAGACTAAGTACATTTAGTGTTCTTCTCAAGACATTCCCCTAGTTCCAGTCTTCTTACCCTCAATAGATCTATATTCACAATTTCAGAGGCAATATATGTAAAAAAGCTAAACTCCAAGCTAGAATTAAGCCAACTGCTCTTTGTTCAGCGATTAACAAAGAGAACTCAATAGAGTCCCCATTAGATTTTGCTATACTATATATACAATTACTATTATGGCTATGCACCTTGTCTTCCACAGTTCTCATGTCCATCAGCTGACTTCTTTGTCACATACTGTGACCATGACATGTGACTCCATGTGACATGACATTCTGTGATTACTGTCACATTTTTTGTGACTCTATGATAGTTACATGATACTTTTCTATGCTTCACCCTAGTAATAAAGAAAAGAAAAGAAAAGAAATATTAAATAATGACTTAGCTATTTTACCAAGTTATAACATCACCCCCCTCTTAAGATTCCTTGTCCCAAGGAATTTTTCTACAATTTGTAGTATAGGTCAACCATGTTACCCATTTTATTGTCATTATCTTCTGTTTATTCTTTAACTCCCGATTTTTCTTCCTCAGTTTTTTCTTCCTTAGTGATCATTTCTATTCTTCTTTCTCCCAATTGTTTTCCTTTCCACTGTCTCCAATTTTTCTCTAATCTTTCCCAATATTCTTGGTCATACCATTTGTCTAACTATCCAAATAATTTTCTTGCCATGAACTTCTCTGGTAATTCTCCCCTTCTAAACATTCCTTCCTCGTATTCTTATTGTACCATATCTTCTATGTCTCACTGATATTCCTTCTCGAATTCTTCAATTGCTTCCTTTGCATTCTTTAAATTCTCTCTTCTTTTCCAAGTATCAGACTCTGCCATAAGTCCCTTCCAATATACCAGATACTTATCTTTCTCTCTTATTCATTGCTTATTTAATATTTTCTCTACCTTCCACTCTTCTTCTCCCTTGATTATAACTGGAGCTGGTTGCTTCTTCTTCTGCCCTTTCACTTGCCCTACGTATCAACATATTCTACTAATATTAACTACTGAGTGTACTTTTACTGTACTAGGCAATTCCAATTCTACTGCGTTTGATGATACAATCTTCTTAATTTTGTAAGGGCCAACAAATCTCTCTATCAATTTCTCTGTTCTTCATCTGACTATCTGATACTTCAGATTCTTAGTACTCAGCATCACTAAGGCTCCTGTTTTGTAATCGTTGACTTCTGCTCTCTTCTTATCTGCATATTTCTTCATTTCTTCTTGTGCTTTACTTAACACTACTTTCGCTTCCTCCTGTATCTCCTTCATTTTCTTAATGAATTTCTCTGCTCCCTCATACTTCCCCTTCTTTCTTCCCTCAAACCCTATCCTGGGATCTTGCCCATAGTTTACCTTAAAAGGTGATATCCAAGTACTTGAGTGCATTTTATTGTTGTATGCAAACTCTGCTGTTCCCAACTATTCTGGCCACTGCTCTTGCCTATGATTGATGAACATTCTTAAGTAATGTTCCAACTCCTGATTTACCCTCTCTGTTTGTTCATTTGTCTGAGGATGGAACACTGTCGACAATTTACTCTTGATCCCCAACATCCCATTCAACTCTTGCATTAGTTCTGTCACAAATTGGGGCCCTCTATTTGAGATGATACTTTCAGGTAGCCTATGCAACTTCCACATATTATCTCTAAACAACTGTGCTAATCCTTCTGCTGATGTTTTCTCCGTAGTAGGTATAAAATATACTATTTTAGTTAACCTATTGACCACTATCAAGATTGAGTTGTATCCCTGAGCTAAAGGTAGCTTCGTAATAAAGTCTGCCGATATGTGTGTTTAAGGTTTTTCCAGAATCGAATTGGGCATTAGTTTGTTTGCTAGTTGCTCTGTGCAATTTTTATTTCACTAGCAGGTGTCATATTCCTCTATATAATGCTTCACTTCTTTTATAACTCCTGGCCACCAAAAGTTTCTAGTGAACAATTCCACTGTTTTCCACTGCCCCCATGTTCTCCTACTGGCATATCATGATGTAGTCTAATTATTTCTGCCCTAAGCTTATTATCTTTTGGTATATAGACTTTTCCCTCTTTGTACATAATGCCCTTAACCTCTCTCTATTCTTTGTCTCTTAACATCTTTATCCTTGCCTTTTTTATTTCTTCTACTACTTTTACTACTTTGTCATCTTTCACTTTTGACTTTCTTACTTCTTCTAGTAGATCTACCCCATCTACTATTATTTCTACTGCTTCTGTCCTTCTTACTTCTAGTTTCACCAATGTCTCATCCTCATTGTTCTTTTCTACTTCAATTTTCCAGTCTGGTCTCTTACTTAGACTGTCTGTCTTTCCTATCTTACTTCCCAGAACATGTTTTAATGTAAAATTAAATCTAGATAGGTACAGTGCCTATCTTGCTTGTCTTCAATTTAGTTTCTGTACTTTTATAAAATATTCAAGATTTTTGTGGTCTATTCAAATCTCAAATTTAGCTATGGTTTCTTCTAGGAAATGTCTCCATGTCTCTAGACATCTGACTACTGCCAACATTTCTTTGTTGTGAATTTCATAGTTCTTTTCCGTATCACTTAAGGATTTCGAAATAAAGGCAACTAGCCTCCACAAATTATCTGAGCACTTCATTGACAGCATTTCTCTAGTTGCATAGTTTGAAGCATTTGCTTTCTATCACGAATGGTCACTTACTATTTGTGATGGGTGCTTTGATACTTTAAAGAGTTCAAAAATGCGAGGTTAGACAAGTGACAAAAGATGTTGTTAAGTCTGAGGTTTAATCCTCAGACTATGAGTCCTTATATACATAATTGTAATGGTCTATACACTAGGACCGATCATCACATGCTACTACCTATTGTTTTATATATGGTAGTACCTTTGTTCTAGAAATAGTGATAACCTAACCATATGGAGGCTGTCCTTTGTTCTAAGAAAAGAACAGATGACTATCTATAGGTAATTAATGAAGTCCATGTGCAAACATTGAGGTCTTCATATCTCCACTA
>Ga0157360_1000973_pt1 | contig 10777 bp, 12 predicted proteins | sample AttlaeALBM1_FD_111483 | JGI IMG/M metagenome (GOLD analysis project Ga0157360, IMG submission 111483) | Fungus gardens microbial communities from leaf cutter ant in Ribeirão Preto, State of São Paulo, Brazil - Atta laevigata ALBM1 | ecosystem: Host-associated > Fungi > Mycelium > Unclassified ... | reverse complement strand
CCCTAAACGCCATGACAACCCTCTGGAGCTACCTTAGCCTGTTTGCTAGTGATACTTAAACACACTAGTTTAGCTCCGATCCTGCTGACCCTGACACTAGGGATGTATATAATGTAGAACATCTCTTCAGGAGCCTCATCCTAATCTCTGAGGATTCTCCTGGAGGTAAGTTGTATCATAACTACTAAGTGTAATATTATCTGAGGATTCTCCTGGAGTCTGGTGCCCCAGTTGCCCTTACAGCAGATTAGGATCTTGAAAACGGAGCCTTGGACTATCCCAGTGGACAGCCACCCCATAGGTCACCCTCCCCTGTCATACCCAACCCTCCAAAAAATTCCACTCTCTAGATGTTGTTGCCTCTAGACACCCCTTAAGACGTCGGCGACGCCTTAGGATACCTGCAACACCATCTTCAGGAGCTCACAGAGAGACAGAATGTCTCTGAAGCCAACATCAACACTACCCTGGCAGCTCTGACCGTACAGCTACAGCAGCTCACGCAGTTAGTAGCTAACCCCTCCCTTCCAGCCGTACCAAACTCACCAAACATACCTCCCCCGCCTGCACCGTCTCCTCCGACGTTTCCGTCCCCCGCTCCGACGGCACGACAAACTCGTCCTAAGCTCTCCGCTCCTCCGGACTTTAGCGGAGAACATCACAATGGCCACGCGTTCTTAAACTCCTGCTCCCTCTACATCCGCCTAGCCCCGGAGCAGTTCTGCGACGAGCAGGAAAAAATCCTCTGGGCTCTCATGTTTTTCAAGGATAGTCGTGCCGCCAAGTGGTCCGAGAACGTCTTCTGTCAGGAAGCAGACACCGGCGTTTTCCCCATACCAACCTGGGGGGACTTCGAGCAGCAATTCCGACTCCACTTCTTCCCAGTAAATGCAGAAGCGGATGCGATCAACACTCTGGAAGGAACCTCCTACCACCAAGGAGGTTGAACAGTAGACGACTATTTGGACAGCTTCCAGACCCTGGTCTCCGATGCGGGTTACACAGATCTCTGGACACTGGTGGTGAAGTTTCGACAAGGTCTCAAACTAGGCATCCAGAACCAAATTGCCACCATGTCGTATGGACAACCGGCCGACACTGATCCCGATGTGTGGTACTGAGCCGCACAGAGGATCGACCAGGCGTGCCTTGCCAACAAGATCTTTCAGTCCGTATCGCGTTCTACTTCCTCTGGACTGACCAAAACCGTCTCCGCCTGACCCCCACCTATGTCCGTGGTAAGATTGCCCCCTGCTCCGCCTCTTCCGGTTACTCCAAAGCCTCCGCCGCCCACTCCATCAATGGGAGTCCCAATAGACGTCAACGCAACTAGGAAAGCAAGATCTCTGCCTCCGCAAGGATGTTACCGATGCAGAGACGTGAACCACCTAGTCCGCGACTGCCCCCACTGTATGGATGTCCGTCAACTCACCTCAGAGCAGCGGGAGGAGCTGTTTGAAGATTTGCTGGCATTGAAAGACGTGGTTCTGATTGAAGAGTCTTGTCCCCCGGAGGAAGAAGAGGATTTTGCGTAGTGCAGCTGGTGATAAGTGCGCCCCAGTTGCCAGTAAATAAGTTCACTGTATTGACTATAGAGGATCCCAATACAATTGACAGTGAACTAATAGACGCACCATCCCCTAACCCTCCCGTCACTGCTCTGCCCCATAAACCCAAGTGGGAGAAGAGGCTGCCCAAGCTCTTCGCGATCAGCGCCTTGGACGCACGAGGAACTTCCCTCCTCCTGCCAGTAGAAATCGGAACTACGGACACAAGCAAACTCCACTCCATCAAGGCCCTCCTGGACTCCGGAGCAACCGGAAGTTTCATTGACAGGGATTTTGTCCGCTTGAAAGGGATGAACACCTGGACCCTCTTGCGCAACATCCCGGTCTTCAACGTCGACGGCTCTCCCAATGAGGCAAGACAGATTTCCAAGGTTATGGACGTGGTTCTCCGGTACAAGACTTACTCCAAGAGGATGCTTTTGGCTGTTTCCGGACTTGGGAAACAAAACCTGATCCTCGGCTATGACTGGCTCAAGGATCACAACCCCAAGATTGACTGGGAAAAGGGAGAAGTCGAAATGACCCATTGTCCACTCCGGTGTGAAGGAAGACGTGCCCTCTGGAAGGAACAGACCCGCCAGAAAAGAACTGAACTCCGAGCCCTCCGATTGTGTCAAGACGGACCCACGCCCCTGCTCTAGGAAGAGCTAGAGATGGAAGAACTTGAAGAAACGACTCTGCAACTGTATGCCCCTGATTGGGAGCCTGGGGACCGACTCTTCCTTACGCGCCTCCTCCCGGAGCTTACCCAGACCAACCTCCAAGCTATGGCTATAACATCCCAGCGTCTCGCGGAGGGAGCCAGATGTAGCAAAGAGACACAGGCCAACACCGCTCCATTGCCCACCTACATCACAGAGTTCCAGTCCATGTTCGCCAAAGAAGACTTCGACATACTGCCGGAGCACTGCAAGTGGGATCATGCTATTGAACTGATCCCCGGAACGGAGCCCAAGTTGTTGAAGGTCTATTCCCTGTCCCCGTTAGAGCAGACGGAGTTGGACACTTTCCTGGAGGAGAACCTGCGTACCAGATGGATCTGACCCTCCAAGTTCTCCATTGCAACCCCAGTGTTCTTCATTAAAAAGAAGGATGGTTTGCTTCGGTTGGTCCAAGACTATCGTGCGCTGAACGCCATAACTGTCAAGAACAGGTACCCCCTCCCCCTCATCTCCGAACTTGTCTCCCAACTTCGCGGAGCCAAGTACTTCACAAAGCTTGATGTCCGATGAGGTTTTAATAACGTACAAATCAAGCCCGGAGACAAATGGAAGGCAGCCTTCTGTACCAATCGCAGCCTCTTTGAATCCCTTGTAATGTTCTTCGGAATGACCAACAGTCCCGCCACCTTCCAAACTATGATGAACAACATCTTCAGGACCCTCATAGCTGAAGGGATTGTGGTAGTGTACTTGGACAACATTCTAATCTTCATGGAGACAGAAGAAGAGCATGAACAAGTGGTCCGGAGGGTCTTGGAAGTACTGGCAGAACACAAGCTATTCCTCCGCCCAGAGAAGTGTGAGTTCCATCGGAAACGAATTGAGTACCTCGGACTGGTCATCTCGGAGAACAAGGTCAAGATGGACCCTATTAAGGTTGCCGAAGTCCGTGATTGGCCCACCCTGGAGAACCGGACTGACGTGCAGGCTTTCATAGGCTTTGTCAATTTCTACCGTTGCTTCATCTGAGACTTCTCAACCATCACAAGGCCCCTTTTTGATCTCACTCGCTCTGACAAGGCCTGGAACTAGGACACCAAGGAACAGAAAGCCTTCAAGCGTCTCAAAACAACAGTGACCACCGCTCCGGTCCTGGTGTCACCTCAAGATTTGGAGCCCTTCCGCATCGAGGCTGACAGCTCTGACTTTGCCTCCAGAGCCGTCTTCTCTCAGCAACTACCCGGAGAGGAGAAATGGCACCCAGTGGCCTTCTACAGCAAATCCTTGTCTCCGGTGGAACGGAACTACAAAATTCACGACAAAGAGATGCTCGCTATCATCCGCGCACTGGAGGAGTAGAGGCACTTCTTGGAAGGAGCCCGACACCTGGTAGAGATCTGGATGGACCACAAAAACCTGGAGTACTTCATGACGGCTAAGAAACTCAACCGTCGCCAGGCTCGCTGGTCCCTGTACTTAGCCCGTTTTGACTTCAAATTGGCCCACCGCCCAGGACGTTCCATAGGGAAGCCAGACGCGCTGTCGTGGAGACCAGACCATGGCAAAGAAACCTCCGACAACGAAGACGTGGTCCTCCTACGACTGGAGCTCTTAGTAATCCAAGCTCTCGAAGGGATTCAGTCAGAAGGGCCAGAGAGAGACATCCTCCGAGAAATTTGTCAAGGAAACCAGAAAGGAGACCAGGAAGAGCCAGTAGCAAAGATGGCAAGAGAACTCCGGCAAGCATCGGGTAAGACGGTCCGTTTCGTGGAGTGGTCGGAAGACGATGGAGTACTCTGGTTCAGAGGCAAGATCTATGTTCCCCGGAACGTGGACTTACAAAGACGAGTAGTCTCCCTGTGCTATGACATAAAGGTCGCTGGACACTCCGGACGCTGGAAAACACTGGAGTTAGTCTCTAGGGATTACTGGTGGCCTCAAATGTCAAGGTACATCGGACAGTATGTCGGCACATGTGATCTATGCCTCAGAACGAAACCGATAAAGCAGGCTCTGGTAGGTGAACTGCACCCTCTCCGAATCCTGGACTCGCGATGGGACACGCTTAGTGTGGACTTCATAGTGGAACTCCCCCTCTCCTCCGGACACGACGCAGTGATGACAGTGGTAGATTCAGTGTCAAAACGAGCACATTTCATTCCGACACACACGACGGTGATAGCAGAAGGAGCGGCCAGGCTCTTCCTGCACCAAGTCTGGAAGCTCCACGGCCTTCCGACATGCGTAGTCTCAGACTGCGGACCCCAGTTTGTAGCTCGCTTCACCAGAGAACTTTACCATTTGTTAGAAATAAAGTTGGCATCTTCCATGGCCTGGCATCCCCAAACCGACGGACAGACGGAGCGTGTCAACCAGGAATTAGACCAGTACCTCCGGCTCTTTGTGAACAAAAGGTAGGACGATTGGTATGATCTGTTACCCCTAGCAGAGTTCCAGCATAACAATCACGTCCACTCCACTACTCAACACCCTCTGTTCCTGCTCGACACTGGAAGGCTTCCTCACATGGGCTTTGAACCCTGACAAAACCACTTCGACTTAGAGACGGTCAACAAATTCACAGAGAGGATGAGAACGGTGATCGAAGAAGCAAAATCCGCGATCCGCAAAGCACAGGATGACATGAAAAGGTACTATGATTGCAGAAGAACTCCAGCTCCGGTGTTCAACCCTGGCAATAAAGTCTTCCTCGACGCATCGGACATCCGGACTACGCACCCTTCACAGAAACTCTCACATCGACGACTCGGCCTCTTCATAGTGGAACAACGGATCGGACCCATAGCCTACCGCTTAAAACTGCCACACTGGATGAAGCAACTCCACCCAGTGTTCAACGTAGTAAAGCTCACTCCGGCTCCGGATAACCCGATTCCAGGACGGAAACTGACGGATCACCCACCGCCCATAATCATAGACGGAGAACCAGAGTAGGAAGTGGAAGAGATACTCAACAGTCGTTGGCACCGGAGAAGGTTCCAGTATCTTGTTAAGTGAAAAGGATATGGCCGCAAACACAATTCCTGGGAGTCCGCCTCCGAAGTCTTCGCTCCGGAACTAATAGTAGAGTTCCACCACAAACACCCTGGTGCTCCAAGACACATCCGACGCACGGAGTTCGACAGCATTTTTCATGCTAAGCCCATTGCTCTGAGACGTAGCAATCTTGAAGGGGGGGTGAATGTAAGGGGACACCTCCATTTCTACCCCTAAACGCCATGACAACCCTCTGGAGCTACCTTAGCCTGTTTGCTAGTGATATTTAAACACACTAGTTTAGCTCTGATCCTGCTGACCCTGACACTAGGGATGTATATAATGTAGAACATCCCTCCAGGAGTCTCATCCTAATCTCTGAGGATTCTCCTGAAGGTGAGTTGTATCATAACTACTAAGTGTAATATTATCTGAGGATTCTCCTGGAGTCTGGTGCCCCAGTCGCCCTTACAATGCTTGAGTTCCCCTCTGTGCCCTAGAGTATTTTATTAGGATTACAAAGCAGTGAAATAACAAAGAAAGTGAGACAAAGAAAACCTCCAAATTCCCAGATATAGTAAGACCAAAATGATGAGATAGCATCCCTCCTGACACTAGGTGACCACTCTCTGCTCCTCTAACCCTACTCCAGAAACTCTCTCACACATGATTAGTGGTTCTTGAGTCTCTTACTAGGCTATAGAAGAAGGTAGTGATCTCGAGTTGTCTTGCTCTTGAGCACATTATCTTTATCAAACCTCTCTTCTACCTCTCTCCCCAACTTCCTTATCTTTCTTCCTATATCCTCTATATTTTATTACTCCTCTAAGATCCAGTTTTCTTCTATTGTAGTTGTAATGCGACTCTGTGTCAACTCGACTCTCTTGATCTTGACATAATTAACCATTAGTGATAATAGCTTAGATCTAATGGTAACTCTTTTGAAAATAGCACTGCCAGCCACTGAGATATGACATTACTCTAGTAAAGCTTGATCTTCAAAGTTTGCCTCTGTTCTCAAGAGCACTCTAGAAGGGAAATCCATCAAAAATCTAATACAGAGTACCTAGGCAAGTGTTTATGAGGTATCTGTAATGATGTCACAGCTACTACTCTGCTACTCAAGTGGTATGCTCAAGTTCATGACTGGGCATCTAAGGAATATCTCTGGGAAGCCAAACTTATCTCTCGAGCTAGTTATTCTTGTTATTAAGGTGAAAAATATCACTTTTATTACCTAAATGGCTGTCTAGCATGACATCACTAAACAAGGCAGAAAGGAATTATGAAATTCACAATAGAGAGATGTTAGTGATAGTTAGATGCTTAGACAAACAGAGACACCTGCTAGAAGAAGCACAAAGCAAGTTCAAAATTTGGAGCGATCACAAAAATTTAGAATACTTTATGAGTAGCCAAAAGCTAAATTGCAAACAAGCAAGATGGGCATTGTACCTGTCCAGATTTGATTTTATGCTCACATGTTCTAGGAAGCAGTATGGGAAAAGCCAACAGTTTAAGTAGACAACCAGACTGGCAAAAAGGGATAAAGAAAAACAATAAGAACAGAACATTATTAAAGAAAGAGTAGTTAGAAGTTAGAATAATACAAGTAGCTGGAAGTAATAATAGAAGGAGTAGACCTATTGAAAGAGATAAGAAAATCAGAGACAAAAGATAACAAGGTGATAAAAGCAGTAGAAGAAATGAAACAAGCAAGAGTAAAAATGTTGAGGAAAGAGGAGTAAAGAGAAGAGAATGGACTTATGCTAAGGGATGGGAAAGTATATGTGCCAAAAGATGAGAAGTTGAGAACAAAAGTTATCTGACTATATCATGATATGCTAATAGAAGGACATGGAGGACAGTGGAAAACAATAGAGTTGGTAACAAGAAATTTTTGGTGGCCAGAGGTCACTAAGGAAATGAAAAAGTATGTAGAAGAATGCGATGTATGCCAAAGAAACAAGAATTGATTGGAGACACCCACAGGAAAACTCATGCCAAACACAGTACCAGAAAAACCTTGAACTCATATTTCAGTGGATTTTATCACAAAGCTACCACTAGCATAGGAATATGATAGTATATTGGTAGTATATGATAGGATGACAAAAATGACACACTTTGTGCCTACTATGAAAAAGACTTTAGTAGAAAGAGTAGCAAGATTATTCTGGGATAACATCTGGAAATTGCATGGATTACCAGAAAGTATCATCACAGATAGGGAAGCGCAGTTCATAGCAGGAATGATAAAAGAGTTGAATCGTATGTTAGAAATAGATACAAAGTTGTTAATAGCCTATTATCCGCAGATAGACAGCCAAACAGAAAGAATGAATTAGGACTTAGAACAGTACCTCAGAATGTTCATTGATCATCAACAAGAGCAATTGTAAGGGGATATCCTAGGAACGGCCTAGACTGCTGAGTAAACTCCAATCTAAAGGACTAACCTAACTTAGTAAGTTGCCTTGTTGCCTTTCTATCTCTTCTTTACTCTCTTGTCTGGTATTGCCTTGATGGTGCCTGTTCTATAAATAGGACTAGTGGTATTAATAGTTAGTGCTCACGTGACTGCAGTATATGGTCTATTGATTATAGTATATATAGTCACTTGTATGGGTAAATTTATTCTTACTCAAATATCACCTTAGCTTCCAGGACACTTATCTAGCTTTAGGGTTAAATTGCCTCTGAGTAGTTCTCTAACAGCAATGGCCAGACTGGCTAGCAACAACAGAGTTTGCATACAACAACAAGATGCAAACTAGTACTAAAGTATCACTGTTCAGAGCAAATAATGGATGAGACCTATGCATGGGATTTGAGATGAGGAAGAAAGGAAAATTTGAGAAAACAGAGGAATTTGCAATGAGGATGAAAGAAGTATATGAGGAAGCAGAAGTGATACTAAAGAAAAGTCAAGAGGAGATGAAAAAATACACTAATGGAAAGAAAAATGAGGTGGAAGAATATTGAGTAGGGGATTGGGTGCTTCTAAGCACAAAGTACCAAATGAAGGGAAGACAATCAGAAAAATTGACAGAATATTTTGTGGGACCTTACCAAGTAAAAGGAATTATCTCAACAAATGTGATAGAACTGGATTTACCAAGAACAGTAAAAATATATTCAGTAGTCAATGTCAGTAGAGTATGTAGGTACAAGGATCAAGTAGAAGATCAGAAGAAAGAATGACCAGCGCTAGTCATAATCAAGGGGAAAGAAGAATATAAGATGGAAAAAATATTGAATAAAAAGAAGTTCAGAGAGAAAGATCAGTATTTAGTACAGTGGAAAGGATATACAGCAGAAGAAGATACCTGGGAACTGAGAGGGAACTTAGGAAATGTGAAGGATTTAGTCAAAGAATTTGAGAAAGAATACAGTGAAATTAGAAGGCTGAGGAAAAAGAGGAATGATAAAGAAAACAAAAAAAGAGAATTGCTAGGTAGATATATAGCAAAAATGTTATATAGATAGGATAACAAAAAATTCAACAAAGAATATTAGGAACAATTAGAAAGGAACTGAAAGAAATAAAAGGGAAAAGAAAAGGAAAGACTAGAAAAAGTTGACAAAGAAAAGAAAGAAGAAGAAATTGAGAAAGAAAGAATATGTAAAACTTTAGCTGTGACAACTTAAATTCACTCCAAGTCTAAGTTGACAAAGAGAACTTAATAAAGTTCCTATTTTATTCTCTATACTACTTATACATTTTACTTTAGTGGCTATGTAATATCCTCCCATAGTCTTCATGTTATTCCCGTCATATGACTACCTCATCACATGCTGTGACCGTGACATGTGATGTGACTCAGTGACCAATATCACATCTTTTGTGACTCTGTAACTGTCACATGATATTTCCCATGCTCTATCTTAGTAATAATCTAAAAGAAAAAGAAAAGAAATATAAATATTGACTTAGCTATTTTGCCAAGTCATGACAGAATAGAGGAATGGGATGAAAAAGATGAGATAGAAAAGATAGAAGATATATACAATGAGTTGTAGGAAATTTTCAGAATAAAAATTCTTGTCAAGTATGGAGCAGAGTGGAACAAAGTGGCCCAGAGTAGAGTGGAATTACTCCAGAATGGGTGGGGTTTGACAACAAAATAGAAACAACCTTGGCCTCAGCTCATGCGCTGTACCTCAATCTACTGTCATGTGTGTGGTTGCATATTTCAGAAGGACTGAATTGTTGTTAGGATTTTTAGAGAGGAGTAGTATAGATTGATAAGAGTGAGGATAGGACAAAGAGAGACATAAATGACTTTAATCTACGAACTAAGGAACTAGGATGTAACTACTGGAATACTTATACTAAGTCTGGAATAGGAGGAGTACAAGTAATTAGTCCACATCATGATCCTATAAGAGTAGACAACAGGAGTTTAGAAGTGAAAAATTAGTAATAATATAAAATAAAAAGGAAATTATATTATTTAATGGGTATTTTACATGACAATTCTCAAGAGAGGAGTACTGTCATAAGTCACCTTGACCATGACTAAGAAATATGACATGGACTGGAATTAAACCCTGGACTAGTAGGGACTTGTAGAATAAATAAGAACAAACAGTGCAAAAGTGTATAAGTAATGTAACAGAATAAAGTAAGAACTCTATTAAGCTCTCTTCTAACCCTAAAGAGCTACCTAGACTAAATCCTAGTCTAGGCTCTTAAGTTAGTCACTGACACTTGTACTATCCATTGTTGCTGTTATATTCAGAGAATATATATAAGTAGCTAGGACATGTACTGACATCTCAGTTATTTACACACAAAGACTGAGTGTCATAAGTTCATTATATTTCTACACCTTTTCTACTCTGGTTGCCTGGTTGCTACAGAGTAGAATAAAAAGGGAAAAATTATATTGATATCACTATATGTAGAAGAAATAAAAAGCATGTCATATTAGTGTAAAAAGATCAACATTATGAGAAATATATGGATAGTGTTAGTCCATAACTTCAATAAGAAGATATAATGGTGTCTTTAAAGTCCTTATTAGTGACCTTTGACCCTAGATGTCATGACTTGGCAAAATGACTAAGTTATTATTTCTTTTTTTTTCTTTTACTATACAGAAAGGAGTATGGGATATATAGAAAGGAGTATGGGAAAGTATCAAGTCACAATTGTCACACGGTCACATCACATGACAAGTCACATGATGGACATGGGAAAGTAGTGCACAGACCATGTAGTAGTTGTATAAGTAGTATACAGAAAATAACAGGAAATCTACTGAGTTCTCCTTGTTAACTCAGACTTATGTCATGAGTCACTTCAACCATAACTAAGAAATATTGCACAGACTGGAGTCAAACCAGTGAAGGATGGACACTTGTAATTATAACAAGGACATATAGCCAGATTGTGTATATATAGTGTACTAGAATCAAGCGAGGACTCTATTAAGTTCTCTTCTAACCCTGAAGAGCTCCTTGGTCTAAACCCTAGACTAAGGTCTTAAGTCAGTTGCTGATAACTTGGAGTGGATTTAAGCTAAAGTCTTACACTAGAGCTCT
>Ga0157360_1000972_pt1 | contig 10796 bp, 9 predicted proteins | sample AttlaeALBM1_FD_111483 | JGI IMG/M metagenome (GOLD analysis project Ga0157360, IMG submission 111483) | Fungus gardens microbial communities from leaf cutter ant in Ribeirão Preto, State of São Paulo, Brazil - Atta laevigata ALBM1 | ecosystem: Host-associated > Fungi > Mycelium > Unclassified ... | reverse complement strand
TGCTTTATGAAAACTCTATAAAACTTCCCTCAAAGGGAGACTCAAGCTCAACAGACTCAGGCATTTACTTATGCTAGGAGCTAACCACTTGCTACAGGTCATTGGAGTTGGCTTCCAGTTATATGGTCAGCTGAAAAAGAGCCCACACGATAGCACAGGAGTTCTAGGTAATACTGCTGTATTGACGGCGAGCCAGGCTACTAGACTAGGTAAGAGCAGTAGTGTCACAGCATGAGATGAACGTATGCCTTAGGGATCTTATTACAGTGAGGGTACTCTCGAATAGATACTAAAAACAGTTCTTTTCTTCTTAGGTTTCTATTTGATATGTTTTGGTTATTCTTTGGATATTCACCTTCAGTAAGCTCTCTATTATTTGATTTATCTCCCCAGTGCCTACTTGTTTAGTGCACAATTGTGAAGCAGCTTGGAGATTTCACCTCTTTGACCATGCTTTTACCTTTGTTTCATGATCAAACCTTTTGATCCCCATCATCAAGTTACCAATAATCCTGGAGACTGATGTCTCTGACCATGCCCTGGTAGCCATCCTTTCCACCCAATCCAATGGTAAGGTTCACCTAATTGCCTTTCACTTGAGAGCCTTTATGTTATGACTTGGCAAAATGGCGAAGTTATTATTTATATTTCCTTTTTCTTTTTTTTTCTTTTCTTATTTGACTTACAACTACAAGATGGAGCATGGGAAAGTATCACATGACTTTGTCACAATGTTACAATGGTGTGACGGATGGTCACAGTCACAGTGTGTCACATGACTAGGATAACATGAGGACCATGGGAGAGTAAGCGCACAGCCACAGTAGTAAAATATATAAGTAGTAGAGAATTAAGTATTGAGTTCTCTTTGTCAAACTCTGAACAAAGAGACAGTTGGCTTAATTCCGGTCATTGGACTTTAGACACTGACACTTTAGTACAACAGAAATTAATTATAACATTGTCATATTCCGGAAATATGATAATTATGTAATTTCATTCTCCTAATAATTCTCCTAAAAGTAATAATAGTAGAATAACGTAGTAGACTACTCTTCTCCTATTCTGGACTTCCTATAAGTACTGAGTAGTTACAGTATAATTCCTCAGTTTGTAAATTAATATCAACTAGTCCTAATCTTATCTTATCCTCTCCGACTCCTCTGCTTGCCCACTTAGGACTTCTGTCTTGACGACTTCCATCACTCCAAAATATGCGACCACCTCATGACTGGAGACCAAGGCGTGACACATAAGTTGAAGCCAAGGTCGTTCAACAAGTCGTTCTCCACTCCGACGTCCTTGCCAGTCCGCCAGAGCCTTCTTCCGGGGTTTATACTATTGCTAAGTAATATTCTTTTTCGAGATAGCACATTACTCTGTTCCGGAGTGTACTTCCGATCTATTACTCTATACCTCTGCACTCCATCTGTCTGTTCTTGACAAATATGCATGATAAGGAGTTATTAACTATCGTCAAAGCTTTCATGAAATGGCGACACTACCTTGAGGGAGTGGCCATCCCAGTGGAGATGTATATGGATCATAAAAACCTCACCTACTTCTCAGAGACCAAAATACTCTCCTGGCATCTAGTCAGATAGTTGGAATTTCTCTCATAGTTTAACCTGTCCATCAAGTTTCAGCCAGGAAGATTGGGGAAAAAGCCAAATGCCTTGACCAGGAGGTGGGACATCTATGAAGACAACCCATCAAAGAATCTTCTAGCCCAGAGGCCAGTCTTTGCTCGAACTCAGTTAACATCCTCTATTATAGACTTGGATAGTCAGCCTCTAACTTCATGGGCAGCCATTGTAACTGACCTTCAATTACTTATCTCTGACATTAAGGAGGCCCAGAAGTCAGACCAATTGCACACGAACCTCTTAATAAATAGGGGGATAACAAACAATCCTTGTTGGACCAGAGGTGAGGATGACATGTTATACTATGAAAGACAAGTCTTTGTACCTGATACTAGCAATCTTCAACTACAAGTACTCAAAACTAAGCATGATCATGTGTTAGCAAGTCATTCAGGACAGTGTAAGGGGATACCCCTAGGGCTATACTTAGTGACATGAGTAGGTTCCCACCTAAGAGCTGCCATCTCTCCAATCGCATTCCCATGTCTCTCTTACTTTCCCTTCTGTGACATACCGCGTGTATCCTGTAAATCTATTATTGGACTTAGTGAGAATATCGGTCAGGTACTATAAGAACGGTACCTTGACAATCTAGTAGTATAAGTACTAGTCTTCTGTTGTAGATATACTTCAGTTGAATATCACCCTAGCTTCAGGATCTACCCATTAGCTTCTTAGTGCCTTCGCCTTGTATGTGAAGCGAGCCCTAACAGACAGTCAAAGACTTACTAGCTAGTGTGCCGAGATTTCAACTGGCCAAATCTTTGAGAATTTGTGCTAAACTATGTCTGGTCCTGTAATATCTGTGGGAGGAACAAAGCGAGACATCATAAGCCTTATGGATTACTCAAACAGCTCCTAATCCCACCAAGGCCCTGGGAATCTATCTCGATGGATTTTATTGAACAACTACCCCCGTCAGAAGGCTACACAGACATCTTAGTTATGGTAGACTGACTCACCAAACAGGCGCTATTTATCCCAACCATAAGATCACTCAATGCTACCATGCTGACAGAGTTGTTCATCAAGCACATCTTCTCAAAGTATAGGATACCTAGCCATGTCACATCTGATCGAGAAATGGAATTTGTGTCTAAGTTCTTCAGATCCTTGGCTAACATACTGGAAATGAAGCTATATTTTACCTCAGGATATTACTCAGAGGCCGATGGCCAAACCAAGTGCACTAATCAAACACTCAAACAATTTCTAAGGATTTATTGCAACTATCAGCAATCAGATTGGTCATGATTACTCTCCTTGGCTGAATTTGTCTATAACAATATGCCGTCATCCACTACAGGTGTCTCCTCCTTCTATGCAAATAAAGGTTACCATCCCAAGATGCATCTACAGGTGGAAAACAATGCACAGATCACAGAGGCAAACTCATTTGTGACAGACTTGAGGGTGGTATACAACAATCTGAGAAAGGCAATCGAAGACGTGCAACGTTGATATCAACTATCAGCAGACAAAAGAAGGACACCAGAACCCAAAATAGAGGTGGGTGACCATGTGTTCATACTCGCCAAGTTCATAAAATCAACCCAGTTTACCAAGAAATTAGCTGAAAAATATTTAGGCCCCTTCGAAGTTATAGGAAAGCTAGACACTCACTCATACCTAATTAAACTCCCCAACTACCTCCATGCTATCCATCCCATCTTTCACATATCACAGATCAAGCCAGTACTCCCCAGCAATATCCCCAACTGCATCAATCCTCTCCTACCTTCCATAGAAATTGATGGTAGCTTAGAATTCGAGATAGCCCAGATACTGGACTTCAAACTCGACCGGTGAAGAAGAGACCCTTTGCTGTACCTCGTCCAATGGTTAGGCTACAAGGGTACCCTAGACAAATATTCATGGATGCCAGCTACCGATCTAGAGAACGCAGCTGAGTTAGTGTCAGAATTCCACTCCCTCTACCTGGGGAAACCTGGTCCACTCACTAGACTCCAAAACATGACCCTTCAAACCTCCAAATCATTACTGCCAGTCATGAACGAGGGAACCACGAACTAATTTGCAACCACAAGAGTATGACTATAAGAAGGGGGTACTGTCATGATGGTGACACCATGATGCGCACTGTGTGCATGCATGGCTTAGTCACCTGACTATCAGCCACTCCAGAATCTTCTGAATTATTTAATAATTCCATTTTATTATAATTTATCTTAGTTTCATTCTCCCTTGGAAAAACTCTACTCTGCTTGTACTTTTACTTCTTTCTCTTAAATATAATCCTACTGAAATCCAGAAGGGGCAAGTGTAGAGGTAGGCACAACTTGTCATTGAGGCCAAGCCCTCTAGAGCAAATTCCCCTTCTGGAGTCATTCCTGATAGCCTGGGAACACTGTCTTTATCTTAGTAAAATTTGTTAGGACCACTTGACCTTTGAAAAAGCTATCTGAACATTACCTCAGGCCATTCAAAGTAGTAGAGAGAGTAGGTATGCACTTGTATCTTATTAGACTTCTAGAATATCTACAGGCGATCTACCCAGTATTCCATATCTCCCAACTTGAACCATCAGGTTATTGTATTATCCCCAACTGTATGAACCCACCTCCTCCCCCATTGAAATTGATGGCAAATTGGAATTCAAAGTGGCAGAGATCTTAGACTCCAAGTAGGATCGCCAATAGAAGGACCTACTATAGTATTATGTGAGATGGGTAGGTTACAATGTTAAGACTCTAGACCTTATAGTTGAATATGTGTTTCAACTTAAAGCCTATATCTAACACTTGATATCTTCACGCTCCTCTCTCAAGGATCCACTTAAGGTTTTCAGTGAAGTTATATCGAAGAAGAGATGTCAATGAGACTTTGAGTAGTACCCTTGAGGTTGTCCTAAGACAAGTAAGAGTACCAATTCCTCAGAGTAAGATTTTACAGAGGGAATACAGAAAGAAAGAACTTGCCATTCCCTTCTCTTTCTGGTCTGTATTTATCCTAACTAGGAATGTAACTATCATTACAATATAGTAACTCTTCTTGTAACTAAGAGTGACTAGTTAAGTGACAGATCAGTGACAAGGTGACAAGTGAGTCAGAGTTGAGTCAGAGTCTATAAATAGGTTAGTCTGATATTGTCCCATTTAGCACAAGTCCAAAGATAAAAAGAGGAAATAGTTCGAAGTTTCTCTGAGGAGTTTAGCCCATACTCTGAGTCTATTGTTTCTCGAAGTCCTTTAGACATACAATGCAGTAATGCATTGTAATGTCTTTATCTTGCATCAACATCTCATCTTGCATTGCTATCATCTCATCTACTAACCATTTATTATCAGACCATGGCTGATAATAACTATAGTCCTATCTGATGTTCATAACATACAAGGGCATGCCAGAGAAGTACATCTAGCTCAGTACACTTGACCTAAAAAATGCCACTGAATTATTATCTGACTACCACTCCCAAAACCTGACTAAACCTGGACCATGTAGCTTACCAACATCACCTCAAGAACCCCAGAGTCCTAGACCAACTGCTGAACTCTCTTAGAACACTAGATAAACTACTAAACTTTCCTAGTGCTGAATCATGATCTCCAAATATTATGGCCACAAAGATGTGGCCTTTGAGGGGAGGTACTGTCACAGTCCTCTGTGACACCAAGTCACAATCTATTGACAATCATATGCCTAACTTTACACTTATTTACTGGAACCTTCATACTTAAGGAAAATCTCTGTAATTATACCTTAGTTTTGTTTATTTACCAAGTAGAACTATTTTCAATCTAGAAAATGTATCTCAGAGCCACTAAGTCTCCAGATTCTCCAGAAGAAGGCCAGTGTAAGAATGACTAGTACCCTTCTTGACAGTCAGATGTATTGAGATGCCCTCCCAGAAGGTTCTACATAACAGCACTACCATATATAGAACAATATATAGTAGCATGTGATGATCTGTCCTAGTGCACAGACCATCACTTTTCTGTATATAAGGACTCATAGTCTGAGGATTAGACCTCAGACTTAACAATATCTTTTATTACTGTTTATCTTTGCATTTTAAGTCTTTTTGAATATCAAATCAGAAATCAGAAATCAAGTAAGTGACCATTTGTGATACCATTGAGTTCTCCTTGTCAACTTGGACTTGGAGTAGGTTTAAGTTATTTTGGCTAGAGTCTTATATACTTCTTATCTGAGTTGACAGTGAAAACTTAATAGATACAATGATCGACCTCATTGTCTCCAGGTGTTCTACACATGGACTACTTCTGTTGTTTCATATTACTTCATATAGCTAATGACTTAGTCAGCACCTCACTGGTGGGGCATGTTCTTTACTCAGCAGACCTCATGTCTACCACATGTATTCCTCATTCACTCCTCATGGTACATAGGTATATATACAGTAGATACTCTTCTGTATTCCTTATGCTTTACCAATTGTATTATTCCCTTCCTTCCTCTACTCTCAATTCATCCTCAAGTCTTTACTTGAGTGTTGCAATCTTGTCAGCAGCTAAAGTCCAATGACCGGAATTAAACCAACTGTCTCTTTGTTCAGCGTTTGACAAAGAGAACTCGATAGAGTTCCCGTTAGATTCTGTACACTATTTATACAAGCAGAGTAACCCTAACCCTGTCCTTTATCCTGCACTTCCTTTATGAGTCAACTTGCTCTCGCACGTCCATTATTACTAAAAGAAAAGAAAAAGAAAAGAAATATAAAATAATGACTAAGCCGTTTTTGCCAAGTCATGACACCACCCCCCTTTTAAGTTTCCTCATCCCAAGGAATTTTCCTACAGTTCGTAATATGGGTCAACCATGTTGCCCATTTTGTCATCGTCTTCTTACATCCATTCTCGGACTCCCAATTTTTCTTCCTCGACTTCTTCTTCTTCTGGGATTGTCTTTATCGTCCCTCTTCTTATGGGTCTCCTGCCCTTCCATCGTCTCCAGTTTCTCTCCAACCTACCCCAATATTCCTGGTCGTATCGTTTGTCTGACCATCCATATAATTTCTTCGCCGTAAACCTCCCTGGAAGTTCTTCTCATTGGAACGTTCCTTCTTCATGCTCTTGCCGTGCCACGTCTTCTGTGTCCCGTCGATACTCTTTCTCAAATTCTTCGATCGCTTCTTTTGCGTTCCTTAAGTTCTCTCTTCCTTTCCAAGTATCAGACTCTGCTGTAAATCCTTTCCAGCGTACCAAATATTTGTCCTTCCCTCTTATCTGTCGCTTATTCAGGATCCTTTCTACCTCCCACTCTTCTTCTTCCTCAATTATTACTGGGAGCAGTTGCTCTTTTTCTGCCCCTCTACTTGCCCTACATATCTGTGTATTCTACTAACATTGACTACTGGATGTATCTTTACTGTACTCGGCAATTCTAATTCTATTGCATTCGACGATACAATTTTCTTGATCCTGTAAGGGCCCACGAACCTCTCTGTCAACTTCTCTGTCCTCCTTCCGACCATTTGATATTTCAGATCTTTGGTACTGAGCATGACCAAGTCTCCTACTTTATACTCCTCTACGTCTGATCTCTTCTTGTCGGCGTATTTCTTCATATCTGCTTGCGCCTTCCCTAGCGCTGTCTTTGCTTCCTCCTGTATTTCCTTCATCTTCTCGATGAATTTCTCTGCTCCTGCATATTTCCCCTTCTTTCTTCCCTTGAACCCCATTCTGGGATCTTGCCCGTAATTTGCCTTGAAGGGCGACGTTCTAGTACTTGAGTGCACTTTATTGTTATACGCAAACTCTGCCGTTCCTAACCATTCTGGCCACTGTTCTTGCCTGTGATCGATGAACATCCTTAAGTACTGTTCTAACTCTTGGTTCACCCTTTCCGTTTGTCTGTCTGTTTGAGGGTGGAATGCCGTTGACAATTTACTCTTAATCCCCAACATCTCATTCAACTCTCGCATTAACCCTGCTGCGAATTGTGGTCCCCTATCTGATATAATACTTTTGGGTAAACCATGCAACTTCCACACATTATCCCTGAATAACCTGGCCAGTCCTTCTGCCGATGTTTTCTCTATAGTAGGTATGAAATGTACCATTTTTGTCAGTCTGTCGACTACTACTAAGATCGAGTCGTATCCCTGAGCTAAGGGCAACTTCATAATGAAGTCTGCCGATATATGCGTCCAAGGCTTCTCTGGTATTGAATTTGGCATTAATTTGCTGGCTGGTTGCTCTGTGCGGTTCTTGTTTCGTTGGCAGGCGTCGCACCCTTCCACATATCTTTTCACCTCCTTGGTTACTCCTAGCCACCAAAAGTTCCTGATCACCAGTTCTACCGTTTTCCACTGTCCCCCGTGCCCTCCTATTAGTGTATCATGATGTAGTCTAATTATCTCTGCCCTTAATTTCTCATCTTTTGGCACGTAGACTTTTCCCTCTTTATACATGATGCCATCTACTTCTCTCCATTCTTCATCCCTCAGTATCTTTACTCCTGCTCGCTTCATCTCTTCTACCGCCTTCACTACTTCGTCATCCTTTGTTTTTGACTTCCTAACTTCCTCTAGTAGATCTACCCCGTCTACTATAATCTCTACTGCTTCTGCCTTCCTTACATCCAACCACTCCGGTTTCACCAACGTCTCGTTCTCATTATCTTTTTCTACTCCAACCTCCCAGTCCGGTCTCCTACTCAGACTGTCTGCCTTCCCCATCTTACTTCCTGGAATGTGCTTTAGTACGAAATCAAATCTAAATAGGTATAGAGCCCATCTTGCTTGTCTACGATTTAATTTCTGAGCCTTCATAAAGTATTCGAGATTCTTATGATGTGTCCAGATCTCGAATTTTGTCGTAGCACCTTCCAAGAAATACCTCTATGCTTCTAAACATCTAACAACTGCCAACATCTCTTTATCGTATATCTCGTAGTTTCGTTCTGTATCACTAAGAGATTTCGAAATGAAAGCAACTGGTCTCCACTTTTCGTCTGAGCACTTCATCGAGAGTACTCCTCCAGTAGCATAATTTGAGGCGTTTGCCTCTACTCTAAACTCTTTGTCTAAGTCTGGAGCTGCTAATACTGGTTTCGTTGTGAACACCTGTTTTAACTTGTCAAATGCCTCTTGCTGAGGCTCTTCCCACCGCCACTTCTCATCTTTTTGCGTAAGCACGTTCATTGGCCTAGCGACTCGAGCGAAATCCTTGATGAACTTTCTATAATAATTGGCAAGGCCCAGGAATTTCCTCACATCCCTTACTGTCTTCGGTTGTGGCCAGCTGAGTACGCTATCCACTTTCTCTCTTTCCATCTCTATTCCATCGGGTCCTATAACTACCCCTAGGAATCCTATCTTCCTTACCTTCCACATGCACTTTTCCGGCTTGATATACAAGTCGTTTTCCTCTAACCTCTTCAATATTTCTTCCACTATCTCATCATGTCCCTCCTCCGTTTCTGTTCCTACTAATATGTTATCCACGAACGCTGCTACTTTTCCTTCATTTATTAGGTCTCTCAAGATCTCGTTCATCATTGCTTGGAATGTTGCTGGCGAGTTTGTCATCCCGAAAAACATCACTGTTGGTTCGAAAGAGCCGATGTGCGTCGTGAACGCTCCTTTCCACTCATCCTCTTCCTTTATCCTTACATTATTGAACCCCCATCGTAAGTCCATTTTCGTAAATACTTTCTTGCTTCCCATATTATCGATTAACTCTGTGATCAACGGTAATGGGTAATTGTTCTTTACGGTTTGACTGTTTAGACTGCGGTAGTCCATAACCATCCGCTTACTTCTATCTTTCTTACCAACAAAAAATACTGGTGACGTTTGAGGCGATTTTGAAGGCCTAATATAGCCTTTCCTTAGTTGATCTTCCACGAAATTTTGAACCTCCTCTCTCGCATTCTTGGACAGAGGGTAGATCTTTTCTTTTTATGGTTTGAACGTCTCCTTGAGATCTATAGCGTGATCCCAAATCTTTCTGGTCGGCATCCTCTCGGACTCTACCTTCCCAAACACCTTTTTCCACTTCAAAAATTTTCTCGGAACTATCTCCTCAATTTTCCTGTGGTCCTTTTCTATTTCCTCCTCTCTTTCCCAATCTTCTTTATCATCTATCGCCCATCAGACGATTTTTTCTTCTTCCTCTGTGACCATCATCTTGACCTTCTTCCCTTTTCGACCTCTCCTGCCACATAAGGGCGGATATCTCGTCATTTTTACTTCTCCCGTTTCCCAATTTATCTCTGGGTTATGCGCCGCTAGCCATGGCATACCCAATATCACCTCTGTTTTTCCCAAATTGCAGACATCTATCCTCATTCTTTCTATATGTCCTTTATAGAACACATTGCACTCCACTTGGTGCGTTATGGCTCCTCCATTGTTCACAGTTCCATCCACATTTTTGACCATTAGGGGTCTCTCTAATTTCTGCAGCTTGAACCCATGTCTAGCCGCCATCTGTCTGTCCATAAACATCCCCGTTGCGCCACTGTCCAGGAGCGCTTTTATCATCACGCCTTCATGCGTGTTTATCTTTTCTACCCCGATGTTCAGCTACACTTCTCTCAACATTTTGTTCTCCTGACCTCCTTTCGGCTACCCCCCTCTCTTGCTGTGCTTTCCGGTTCTCCTGACCGTGCGCCGCTTTGCTGCGCTTTTGCCTCTCTGGGCCGCGCCACTCTCTCTACCTTTGCTGCGCTTTTCCTCTCTGTGGGCGCGCTGCTTTCCACTCTCTTCCCCTCGCATCCACACCAACTCAATGCTTTCTGCTTTGTCCAGGGGATCACTCCCTGCCCCCTGTTATCTTCTACATGACATCCTCTTTCTCCACACCTTTCACAGACCAGGTACGAAACCACTACCTCTTTCGTCATCCACCCTAGTTCCAATAACTGCGCCTCTTCCGGGACGCCTTTTCCACAGTACACCTCTGCTCATATTCTCAACTTCTCTACTGGAGTCCTCTTCCACTCTTGCTGTGCTTCTCCCTTTTTAGGGTGTGCCGCCTCACTTCCCTCTACTCGCCTCACTTCCCTTCTTTGGTGCGCCTTTCCCTCCCTAGGGCGCGCCACCCTTTTCTCCTTCTTTCTTCCTGCTAGAGGACACTCTCTGTACTTGTGCCCCTCTTCTCCACACTTATAACACTTTACCCCCACTCTTACACTTCTTATAGTCTTCTCTTCTACCCC
>Ga0157360_1000971_pt1 | contig 10796 bp, 12 predicted proteins | sample AttlaeALBM1_FD_111483 | JGI IMG/M metagenome (GOLD analysis project Ga0157360, IMG submission 111483) | Fungus gardens microbial communities from leaf cutter ant in Ribeirão Preto, State of São Paulo, Brazil - Atta laevigata ALBM1 | ecosystem: Host-associated > Fungi > Mycelium > Unclassified ... | reverse complement strand
AGCCTGAAAACCGGTGTGGAAAACATGATCCGCTGCGCCTTTCGTGAAAACGCCGATTTCACTGTCGAAAAAACATGGCCTTATGCGCGTTTCAGCTTCTCCAGACTGGGGCAGGAAATTCACCAGGCCTTTCCGCTGGCCGATTCGGTGGCCTTTTCACTCCCGGATATTGTCAGTGAGCTGAGTGTGCCGCGCCTGCAATCCTTAACCGTGAGTGTCACTAATGCCTGAGTTTATGAAAAAGCTGGCGGCGCTCGCGCTGCCGTTCTGGATGGATAACGGTGAGCCGCAAAAGCTGCTGCGCGCCGCGCGCACATTCTGGAAGGCCGTTTATGGCTGGCTGACGTGGCCGGTGAGTCAGTTCGATCCGCTCACCTGCGCCGAGCCACTCCTTACCCTGATTGCCTATGACCGGGACATTTCCCGCTTCGACGGGGAACCGCTGACGCTGTTCCGTAAGCGGGTGGCGTATGCCTTTATCAACGCGGCGGATGCCGGTTCCGTTGAGGGGTTTATAAGAATCTTTCAGCGACTGGGGATCGGGCTTGTTGAAGTGCTTGAACGGCAACCAGGGATTGACTGGGACATTATCACGTTACGTCTCACCGATGGCCAGATAGCCAGTAATACGCAGTTGCTTGTGCAGATAATCCAGCAGTACGGCAGAACCTGCCGCCGTTATCAGTTTGAAGTCATCACCTCCGAAAAGCTGGCCATCCGTGCTGGCTGGGATCAGGGGGAATACATTTGTTATCCGGCCAGCCTGGCCGGTTCGGTCAGCGGCGCGACGTTCAGCGCCAGCCTGTAAGGAGCAGTAAAAAATGTCACAGACAGCTATCACTACGGCATTCGAGCAATGGAAAGCCAGGCAGACCATCAGCAGTGAGCCTGTTGTGCTGGATGAATTCGTTTTCGCGAACGTACCCGGCCTTGATCCCTCGTTGCCTGTAAACCGTGCGGAGACGCTGCCGCCCGCGTCGCAGATTGTTCACCGACAGGCCGTGTCGCGCACCGGTGTGGTCAGTGCTAATGCCGTGGCCTTTTCAGTGGTTCTGGGCGCTGATGTGGGTAATTTCACCTTCAACTGGATCGGGCTTGTTAATAAAGCCAGTGGCATCCTTGCCATGGTGGTGCATGCCCCGGCGCAGCAGAAGCTGAAAACGGCCGCAGGGCAGCAGGGTAATGTGCTGACCCGCTCGTTTCTGATGGAGTTCACCGGTGCGCAGGCTGAAACCGGTATTAGCACGCCTGCTGAAACATGGCAGATCGACTTTACCGCCCGCATGGCCGGGATGGATGAGCGCCAGCGCCTGGAAAACATTGATATCTATGGCATTGCGGCTTTCTTTGGTGACGGCTATATGGTCGGGCGAACCGGCACACAATACTTTGTTACCCAGGGCGCGGGATACGTGGCCGGGCTGCGCGCACAGCTGGTCGCTAACCAGAATATTACCCTTAGCGCCAAGCCCGTTAACGTCTGGCTGGATGTGTGCTGGACGGGAACCCTGACCAGTGCCTGGACGGTGCAAAGCAACATTACGGTGGCCGCAAACCTCGCGGATTACGTGCAGGATGGGGTGCAGCATTATGTCTTCGCGCTGGCGAGTATTGATGCGGCCGGAAACATTACCGACCTGCGCCCGAAGGGAACCGTGAGCGCGCGCGTCGCTGATAATGCCTTACGGCTGCATGAGCAATCCCGCAACCATCCTGATGCAACGCTGACGGAGAAAGGTTTTGTCATGCTTTCCAGCGCCACAAACAGCACCAGTCAGGCTATGGCGGCGACGCCCGCCGCGGTGAAAGTGGCTTTTGATAACGCCGAAGCCGGCCTTAAAAAAAACCAGAACGGAGCAGATATTCCCGATAAACGGCTATTTGCCCGGACTATCGGTGCAGCGTGTGCCCACTCGCCTGCAATTTCAATTGGTGGCGACGCTAATCACTGGACAACTGGCGAGTTCATTACATGGCTGGAAAGTCAGGGCGCTTTTAATCACCCGTACTGGATGTGTCGGGGATCATGGATCTATGCAGAGAACAAAATCATTACCGACACTGGGTGCGGTGATATCCATCTTGCAGGCGCAGTGGTAGAGGTTATGGGCTACCGATCGGCCATGACGATCCGTGTGACCACGACAACCACTGTGGGTGCCGGAACAAATGCAACCCGCAATTCGCAGTTCACCTACATCGACAATGGCAGCGGCTACCTGCCTGGGTGGCGACGTGATTTCAATACGAAGAACATGCCAACGGCGTCTGATGTTGGTGCGGTTGCGAAGAGTGGCGACACGATGACCGGGCGGCTGTCCATTTTTGAAGACAGCGATGCTTTATCCATCACCGCACCTTCAGCAGGCGCTGCCAGTTATATAGTTTCCCGCGATTCGTCTTCCTCAAATCAGTGGTATATCGGGAAAGGGGCGGCAGGGTCGAACGATGCATCCTTTATCAATTACAAAGGCGGAAATAATGGACTGGTGTTAAGGGCTGGCGGCGGGCTTGAGTTGTTAACCAGGAACGGCGCTCCGCTCATTGTTAACGCTGAAATCGTTTCGACAAATCCTGATGTCGTTCGCATGGCTTATGGTGATTATGGTGCATTCTGGCGGCAGGATAACGTAAATACCTACCTGCTTCTGACGGATAAGGGAAACCCGTACGGCACTTACAATAGTCTGCGTCCTTTCACAGTCAACAACGCTACCGGCAACGTGCATATAAACCGCCTCTCGTTAAACGACTACAGCCATTTTGACGCCCGGTATCAGTTACAAAATACTGCGGGTCTGGATGCTAATGGCTGGTTTAAGGATATCAGTACCGGACTTATTACCCAGTGGGGTTTTATCGCGCCGGGATGGGCTGGTTATGCAAATGTCACTTTCCCGATCGCTTTCCCCCGTGCATGCGTGAATGTTCAGGTCTGCATCACCGGGGACGGTGGAGACTCTTCGATCAACTTCTCATCCGTAAGAAGAGGATCAGTTACCCGAACGGGGGCTGCAATCGGCTTTGATAAGGGTGGTTCTTACTGGATGGCGACGGGGTATTAACCATGTATTACTACAGCGCAAAACATAACACGTTTATTCCTGAAGCCCTGAAACAGGATTATATCGATGCAGGCACTTTCTTTGAGGATGCAAAAGAGGTTGCTGATGAAATCTGGGCTGAATTTGCCGGTGGCGTCCCGCCTGAAGGAAAAATGCGTATTCCCGGAAAAAAAGGTCTGCCAGCGTGGGCGGATATTCCGCCGCCAGAAAAAGATGATCTGATCCAGCTGGCGACAGAGAAAAAGCAAAAACTCCTTAGCAGCGTCAACGCCGCCATCACCCCGCTACTGGATGCGGTGGAGCTGGGTATCGCGACTGAGGACGAAAGCGAGTCACTCCAGGCGCTCAAAACCTATCGCGTGTTACTGAACCGTGTGGACGTGACCGCACCGGTCTGGCCGGAGGTGCCTGCGGATGTGGCGTAAAGCAACGCTGGCTTTTCCCGGCCAGTTTCCGGCGCTGAACTGTTCCATTGTGGCCGCACACCCGTGGGTGTTCGGGCTGGGGCAGCAGACGGAAAACGGCTCGTATCTGAGCCCGGCCAATGCCGTTTCGTGGCTGGCGGAAAAATTATCCGGTGTGAGCGGCGAAACAGAGGTGGTGATCATGATGGCCACCGGCGCGACGCATGATGAATTTATGGCAAGCCTCGATCCGCTGACGGCCGTTTTTCCCGCCCCGGCGTTCACACAGGTCAGTCGCCTTGCGCGTTCGGCGGCGGAGCTGGCCACCGTGAAAATGCAGAAGCCCGCCAGGGCGATGAACGGTCTGCCCGCTGCCCTGCCGCTGTCTGTTCCCACGGCCAGAACCGTTAGCAGCGCGGGCGCGATTGCGCAGGCGGGCGCGGCGGGCGGCCTGAATATGACAGCGCTCAAGGCTGCGCTCACCGGCTTCAGTGCCAGGCGCGCCGGTATGCTGGCCGATATTGCGACCGGTGCGGGCGGAGTGGCCGGGAAAAGCGCACGGGCGTGGGTATTTACTGCCCGTGGCAACGCGGCGGAGATCGTGCGCCAGCTGGCTGACGGGATTCCGGCGCTTTCATCCGTATACACCGCCGCGCTGATGCTCGCCGGTGCTGATTTGAGCAGTATCAGGAAGATGATCCATGACGACGACAACCACGCTGGCGCTTAACGGCGAAGCCATCCCCCTGAAAGGCATCCGTGTGACGGTGAGCCAGCAGTTCCCCGACAAAGACCAGTCCGGGCAGACCAGTGCGACCAGTAAATCGGAGCAGGGCGCGAAGGGAAAAGAGCTGCGCGTTAACGGTGAAATTGCCTTTAAAGACGTGGCCGTGCTGACCCGGCTTTTCCAGCTGGCCAACGCCACCGATTCCGGCGGAAAACGCATGGTGTATCGTGTGGCCAACAGTGTTGCACGGGCGGTTAATCTGCGTGAAGCCTCATTCAGCGGCACGATTGATGCCCCGCAGCAGGACGGGCGTATGTCCTGGGCAATCACGTTTACCCTGAGTGAGCATATCAGTGTGGCGGAGAAAAAAGAGGCCGCGGTAAACAGTCGAAAAACCAGTAAGGCGCAGAAGCCCGGCGCAGCTGGCGGGGTGGCAGAGGCCGGAGAGGATGCAGAACAAATGACGTGGTTTGAGCGCAAGGTGCTGAAACCAGTGAATGATGCGCTGGGGTGAGTATGAAACCTGTAAAACGTCTTTACCTGTCCGGTGACGAAGTGCATGCCGCTGATGTGAATATCGTGCTGGAGCTGAGCAACTGCGGGCGGGGGTTTATCACCGCCGCAACGGAGCAGGATTACACCGGCAAAATGGTGCGTCTCGATATTGGCTACGGTGAGTCGCTGTTTCGCTGGTTTACCGGCTATGTGGAGCGCTCCCAGCCTGCGGAAAAGGGCTTTTCACGCCTGTTTGTGCGTGAGCTGTCCGGGGTGTTTGAAAAGCTGTGGCCGTGCTCTTTCCAGCACCCCACGCTGCGCGATATCACTGCCTGGCTGACGGAAAACAGCGGCCTGACGGTGGCCGTGCCGGATGCCGGTTACAGTGACAAGCCCGTGCCCCATTTCACGCATTCCGGCACCGGGTTCCAGCTGCTGAATAATCTGGGCAAGGCCTTTGGCGTGGCGGATTATCTCTGGTATCAGCTGCCGGATGGCTCGCTTTACACCGGCGGAGCGGAAAAGTCCCTCTTTGCTGCGCGCCCGGTGGATATCCCGCATGAATTCAGCCAGGCAGCGGCGGGTGGCAACAGCATGACGCTGCCGATGATCCAGACAATGCGCCCCGGTGTTGAGATGAACGGCGAGAGGGTGACGAAAGTCAATCTCACCGGCGACACGATGGTTATCACCTGGACGCCGCGCGACAAAGCCACCGGCGCGCCCCTGCAAAAAACACCGGCACAGCGGCAGATAGAAAGCCATTTCCCGGAGCTGGCCAGCGGTATGCACCTGCCTAAGTTTGCGCGGGTGATGGCCGCGAGTGAACCGGCCAGCAGCGGGAATTTTGCCGATCCGTTCCGGCCACGTTATGCCGTCGATGTGCAGCTGCTAGACGCAGACGGCAAGCCCGACAGCGGTACGCCGGTTTATTCTGCCGTGCCGCTGCCCGTGCCAATGGCCGGGAATGATTCGGGGATGTTCCAGTTTCCGCCCGAAGGGACGCTGGTTGAGGTGGCCTTCACCGGCGGCAGACCGGATAAGCCCTTTGTGCGCCAGACCGTGCCGGAGGGCACAAGCCTGCCGGACGTGAAGCCGGGCGAACAGCTGCAACAGCAGCGCGCCGAGGTATCGCAGCGGGTGACGCAGGGCGGTGACTGGGAGCGACAGACGGATCAGTCAATCCGCGAAACATCTATGTCACGCCATGTTCAGGCCGATACTGAAACCCGCGAAATGGTGACGCGTGAAACCACCATTAAGGCTACGGACAAAACCACCGTGCTGGGAACGGCCACCCTGATGGCCGGGCATATCCAGCATGTGACCAGCGGCGATTATGCGATGGCCACCGGCGGGAAATTCGTCGCGAGTGTGACGGGCGATGCCGAAACTGAGATTGCCGGGAAACAGTCAACGAAAGTGACCGGCGGGATCAGCATTGAAACCAGCGGTGCACTGACTGAAAAAATCGCGGCGCTGCGCAAATCCGTGGCCGCCGGCGGTCAGCAAGTGATGGGGGCAACCGTGCATATCGGCAACGAAAGCATTAATGCGCTGACCATGATGCTGGACACCATTGATTTGCTGGCAGAGCTGGCGCAGCAGTGTGCCAGCCACACCCACCCCGGCACCGGTGCACCGGCCAGTGCGAGTGCCTTTACGCAGGTGGCCGCCAGAGCGGGGCAGACCCGCAGCAAATACCAGAAAATAATCGCCTGATCCCAGCCCACGCTATGCGAGTTTTTGTTTTGATTGAATTTTGAGCACCCCTACATGCCTTAAAGCAGTATGTTAAAATGCTGCTTTAACATGAGGAATTCATTATGTCCCCTGTCAAACGCTCCCTTCCTTTTTGGCAAGACAGTAGTAACAAAGCGAAGCTTGATATTGTTCACAAGATTCTGGCTTCTCTTAAGGAAAAAGATCAAACACAAGCGGAGCTCATGCAAGACCCCGGTGCAGGAAATGAAGGATCAATGATATTCAACGAATTATCCGGGGGAGGATTCATAACACTTGATCAAATATCATGGCGTTATAGCCTTACCCGTCAGGGGTTGGATTACCTTGACAGCATGGAATAACTCATCTCAACCCGCTGGCGCGGGTTTTTTTTATGCTTTTTATCAGGCACTTGCCAAATGCATCCCAAGCAATTTTGTCTTTATCTTTTGCAACATACCTCTGTCATGAGGGCGACTGAACCGCGCTTGGAAGGGGCTGCAATAAACGGAAGAAATAAAAGTATCGCAGACAAAAACGGCACTACACCGCACCCGCCTGCGGTTTTTGGATCGATAAAATTTTTCAGTTTTATTTTTCTACAAACCATATCGCCAGCCCGCGCCGCTGCTGGCGTTCTGCCGGAGAACCAGAACTGAAAAGATTGAAAAGAATTTCAGTGGTTTTCAGTTTGCAGGATCGTAGGAGGATCGCGGTGAAATGTTAACTGTTTGATTTTAATTAACTATTCCTTTTTTTTGTTATCGGAAAGGATCTCTGTATGCGGGCAAAGAAAATTCTCCACTAAGCCGCAACGTCAGTAACGGCGGGCGGTGCAGGCGCACTGGTAATTTTGCGTGGACTGAAAATTTTTAACTTTGCTATACTGTATTTATATACAGTATTCTGGTTTTGCGGGGGACGACAAAATGAGGCGAGTTTCGATATGTGGCGCGGTTTTCGTATTCCTTAATGAAGGCGAGGAACTTACCAAAGACGCTTTTTATACGTCTTTCTATCTGCCGGATCAGCGCTATGTTATCCGGCCTCGTCATGAAGGATGGGACGTGCGCTATCTGGATATCACTGGCGGTACGCGTGAGTGGTTGCCCGTTGCTGGTAAAACCTTCCCTGATGAGTCTGCGGCGTGGATAAATGCTTTTGAGCACTGGGAAAAAATGTCACGTTCTGCACTGGTTAATATCTGGAGAAATTAATAACGATAATGCGATGTATACAGGTGGGAATTATCTGAAAGTCAAAGTGGTCAGGCTGGTCATGGACTTGTATTTTGATTAACCTTTGTCCACCACACTTCATAAGATGGATTTTATGGACGCAAAATTAATAGCTCAGGGGATCGTTGATGGCCTTGCTTCTATTCCAGAAGGCGTTTACTTATCAGCGGTGAGAACGTGGGAATCACTGGGTCTTATTGACCGCCAGACCAGATCGCGTAATGAATATGAAACAGAGCGATTCTTCCGAGCTTTCAAAGCACTGGCTTCCAGTGAAGCACCAATCAGACAGCTTATAACCGTTGTTATCACTGATTTTTATTCCAAGCTGGATGAGAATGGTAAGAAAGCGATAAATGATAAAATGGGCTATTCAGATGCAAAAATGGGTAGTCGTACTGGCGCGCAATTTTACCTGACGAAAATAATTGCAGATAAAATTATTGCTCGGGTGGCAACAACTAAGCTCGGTGGGTATCTCTTGCGTGGTTCCTCTACCCTGGCTTTCAACGCGATTATGATTCAGGGCATTATTGAAGAAGCAGCCAGAGCATCCCGCAGGCTGGGCGCTAAGTACCCCTCAACCTATATGAAAGTTTCTCCCATGAATCTGGATATGGTGTACTTTCTCGTTGAAAAGCCGTTAGAACCCTACCTTATGTATAATCACAGTCACCCAATACAGTGCAAAGGGATACAGGATGAAATCTGCAAAATCCTCGAAAAATAATGTTTCGAAGAAAATATGGATACATGCAGTTGATATGTTTGATGCCTTCGGCAGAGGTATCCTGTCGATCGCGGCTTTCACATGTCTTTTTATTTTTGATGGGTGGTTATATAAGCTAGGCGGCTTTTTGGGTTGTTTCGCATTGATTTGCCTGATTATCTATCTCTCAGATAAGCTCAAGGGAAGTGATGCATAATGCTTTTATGTAATCGACCATAGAATCTGGATGTGGTTGTTCGCCAAAAGGAACTGGAGCCCTGCCTCATTTATGCCCATCCATTGCAAGAAACTAAAAACGAAATCTGCCAAGTTCTCCCTCGCTAAGCTTTGCAAAATTATTGGGTTTCAGTCTGCCGGTCTGGTCGAAGGGATATCGACCGGCGTTTGTTCCTATGCTGCTTTCGGTAGCCTGTTTGTTTTGGATGGCTGGTTAAAGCTGGCGGGATTTGTAGGGTTCTTTATCCTGGCCTATCTGATCGCATGGCTAATGGACGTTCTGAAAGGCGAAGCGTAAAAGTATCGATGGATCGTCGCGATACACTCACTTGAGGGGTTACGTTTAAACGTGACCCTTTTTTAATTTCATAAAAAGATAGTGAAATGGGAGGGGAGAAGCCGTTACTGGTGCCTGATTGCTTGTTGTGGGGGGACAAAAAGGGGACAGTGAGCATAGGAAGTAAAAAAGCCACCTCGTGAGAAGTGGCTTAATTATATGATTTTAAAGATAAAATTTGGTGGCCCCTGTTGGGTTTGAACCAACGACCAAGCGATTATGAGTCGCCTGCTCTAACCACTGAGCTAAGGGGCCGTGGCGGTGAATTATAGAGTAACTTACCTTCGCAATCCAGCAGGAATCGCCCGGCTGATGTTTTTATAAACAGCGCATTTTCAATCTCTTATACTTAAGTTTATCGTTTCTAATCGGGAGTAAAGCATGATCCACGATATTCTGGCGCCGGGGCTGCGCGTCGTGTTTTGTGGCATTAATCCGGGGAAATCCTCTGCCCATACGGGTTTTCATTTTGCGCATCCGGGAAATCGCTTCTGGAAAGTGATTCATCAGGCCGGCTTTACCGACCAGCAGTTGCGCCCGGAGGATGAGCACCATCTGCTGGATACGCGCTGCGGCATCACCATGCTCGTTCAGCGCCCGACCGTGCAGGCGACAGAAGTCGGGCTGCATGAGCTGCGTACCGGCGGCAGGGATTTGGTACATAAAATAGAGGAGTATCAGCCCGCCGCGCTGGCAGTGCTTGGCAAACAGGCTTTTGAGCAAGCCTTTAGCGTTCGCGGTGCGAAGTGGGGGAAGCAGGAGATGACCATTGGCGTGACGCAAATCTGGGTGCTGCCCAATCCCAGCGGCCTGAACCGCGCGTCGTTAGAGAAACTGGTTGAAGCCTATCGCGAGCTGGATGAGGCGCTGGCGTCGCGCGGGTTGTAAATAACAGGCAAAAAAAAGCTCCCGTCTGGGAGCTTTTTCGTCTGGCGTGACGATTAATCGTCGAGGAAGCTACGCAGCACTTCAGAGCGGCTCGGGTGGCGCAGTTTGCGCAGCGCCTTCGCTTCGATCTGACGGATACGTTCGCGGGTAACGTCGAACTGTTTACCCACTTCTTCCAGCGTATGGTCGGTATTCATGTCGATACCGAAACGCATGCGCAGCACCTTCGCTTCACGAGCGGTAAGGCCAGCCAGCACATCGTGCGTTGCAGCGCGCAGGCTCTCGGTAGTTGCAGAGTCCAGCGGCAGCTCGAGGGTGGTATCCTCGATAAAATCACCCAGATGCGAATCTTCATCATCGCCAATCGGCGTTTCCATGGAGATTGGCTCTTTGGCAATTTTCAGCACTTTGCGGATCTTATCTTCCGGCATCAGCATACGCTCAGCCAGCTCTTCCGGCGTCGGCTCGCGGCCCATCTCCTGCAGCATCTGGCGAGAGATACGGTTGAGCTTGTTGATTGTCTCAATCATATGCACCGGAATACGGATGGTGCGCGCCTGATCCGCGATAGAGCGGGTGATCGCCTGACGGATCCACCATGTTGCATAGGTAGAGAACTTGTAACCACGGCGATATTCGAACTTATCAACCGCTTTCATCAGGCCGATGTTCCCTTCCTGAATCAGATCGAGGAACTGCAGACCACGGTTGGTGTATTTCTTGGCGATAGAGATAACCAGACGCAAGTTCGCTTCCACCATCTCTTTCTTCGCACGACGCGCTTTCGCTTCGCCGATAGACATACGACGGTTGATATCTTTAACCTGCTCAATCGTCAGGCCGGTCTCTTCTTCAATCTGCTGCAGCTTCATCAGGCCGCGTTGCACTTCTTCAGTCACATCTTTCAGCTTCTCAGACCACGGTTTGTTCATGGCCAGCGCGGCGTTGAACCAGGTTTCGCTGGTTTCATT
>Ga0157360_1000969_pt1 | contig 10803 bp, 10 predicted proteins | sample AttlaeALBM1_FD_111483 | JGI IMG/M metagenome (GOLD analysis project Ga0157360, IMG submission 111483) | Fungus gardens microbial communities from leaf cutter ant in Ribeirão Preto, State of São Paulo, Brazil - Atta laevigata ALBM1 | ecosystem: Host-associated > Fungi > Mycelium > Unclassified ... | reverse complement strand
AAACCTAATGCTAGTTCATCAGTCTTGCCTTCTGAGGTATATGCTATTCTAGCATGTGGCAGCTTGGTCACTATCTGAGAGAAGTACCCAATCTTGGGTCTAGATTATGTCTGGGGCTTGTAGGAGATCTCTAGAGTAGATTCTAATAGTGAAATCCAGGGGTATAATGTATATCCCATGCTATATTTCCGCAGAAAATTCTCTAGCGGCATAATAATGGGTAGCTAGTTGGGAGATAGAAGAAGAATCTCTGTCTATATTCTCTAATAGAGGCATGTCCAGTGGTCATGTGAGTGAATCGAGCACACAGTGAGTTTGTGAAACCTATGAAGGGAAGCCATAATCCTCCTTTGGCATATGTAGGTTTGATGACTTGTTGTTTTTCGTCTTCAAAACTCAGAAAGTATTGGCCTTTTTTGGGGTTGTCTGCAAAAGACTCTTGCCATTCATGAAGGATATTATCGCATTCTTTCTTTCTGCTAAATAAGTGCAATTCTTTGCTGGGGAACACGAGGGTGCATTTGCCTGCTTTGACCTGGTTGTTAACAAGCTGATGTCTGGGCTATTTAGCTTTGCTGGGGCAATACCAGAAATGGATTTTATTTCTGCTATCCTTTCTTAGAAAAGTGTCCACTACAGAGACAATTGGGATGAAGATGTTTTAAAGAGGGTCAACTTTGGATTCAAGGATTTTACTTGCTACAGCAATGGAGTCTGTAATGATAATGATGTCGTGGATGTTATCTCTTTCCATGGCAGATATTAGGTCTGTATGAATGGCCATGAGTTCAGCTTCCATTGATGTCATGTTTGTGGAGTGGATTTGCAAGTGTTGGATAATAAAGTTGTTGAACCAGATGTGGGCAGCTGCTGTGGTAGCATATAATTTCTTAACACCTCCATTTGCAATGATAGCTATGCTGTTAGAAGATGTTTGAGAATCTTTGAAGGTGTGGTTGAGGTTTTGTAGGTGATAGTAGAGGTCCTCATTGGATGAAGAAGAAGAAGAAGAATAAAACTAATTCTACTAGAGAAATGATCAACTACCCTTGACCTAGAAGAAAAAAGAGGATAGAGGGGGTTAAAACAATTTCTAATACTATTGAGGTATTCATTGGTATCTTTGATAGGGCTCTTGAGGTTGGCTTGTTGTTTGGCAGTAAGTTTGGAAGTAGCCACTCTATGGGGATGTTTGAAAGGTACCTGTGATCCATAGAGCTGCTCTCTGTTGCATTTTCTTTAGTTCAGGTATGTTTTTAGCTATAAGGGCTCCTTTGAAGAATCACAGCTGGAATATATATAGAGTGATGGGCAAGACATATGTTCTGTATAAGAGGTGTTTTTGAATATGAAGGAGACCACGCGAAGAGTTTCCTAGCATTTTTATGGCATTTGGTGGCATAGAAGTATATATAAAAATGAAAATCGAGCTTGTGGTCAAAGTAAAAATTTAGGTAGTGCAAGATAGGTTTAGGGGAGATAATAGAGCCTCCTATGGAAGAGAGGTCAATAGAAGGGCTGGGGGGGTATTGAGCACTTGTGAAGTAGAAAAGCTTGGTTTTGCTGTATTCCATGACAAGGTCTGCATCGAGGAGAATTTTAGACATAATATTGTAACTACAAAGTAAGAAGGAGAAAGACAAGGAATAACTCTTCTCTTGGGAAATCAAAAGACCATCATCAACAAAAGACAAAATATTGGTTGAAATGTTTTCTTTTAGGCTTTTTATTCTTTTTTTGAATATTTTGATGATAGGTGAAAGATAAATGGTAGAAAGGATAGGGGAGAGAGCTGAGCCTTGGCCTACTCCTACATTGGTGTCAAACAGAGAAGACAAGAAACCATTCCAAAGGTAGGAAGTGGAGCGACCTGAATGAAAGCTACTAAAGAAGTCTCTGACATTAGTACTAAGACTCACTTTTTTAAGGCAAATAGATAGGAATTGATGGTTGAGAGAAGGAAAAAATTATGCGATGTCAAATGCTAAAGGGGTGCAAAAGGGAATTGCACACTGGGACAAATAAAACAATGATGTGCCAGCTCCCAATTGTGTACTAAAGGTCCAAGAAGAGATAATCAAAGATGAAGGTTATAAGTAAAAGTAGAATTATACACAGCTTTGATAAAATATATGTTGGTCATTGTAAAATAAATATAAGATCTCTCTAGATTGTCATCACATAGCCTCCCTAAGGTATCAACCTTTACACACCATGACTAGACTCAACTGGAAAATACAGTTAGTTGATCATTCAGTTGTCCCCTTGTCTGTACCCCCAACACTAAACCTTATGGATATGATACAGTCCAAGTGTGCACCTATCCAAGCTTTCCTAGCCTGCTGTTCTCTCCGAAGCCTGTCCAAGTTGCATCTGCTTTTCCTCTCTAGATCGAGTTCTGGGTATATTCTATGTTCTACTCAAGACATCCTACTGACTCCGAACTCTTACACTCAATAGTTTCGTATTTCATGATTCCAGAGGCAGTAATAATGGAGGCAAGTGCCAAGATGTTCTTCTCCAATCCCACTGTACTCTGGATACTATATTAAAGTTATTACAAAGCCCTGAAACTCAAGAACTAAAATATAAAAAGGGAACTATTACTACTTTTGGATTTCCTTCAACTTCTTTTTGTCCTAAGTCCTCCCAAAATTCTACTAATGATACGGCCCTCTCCTATCTTTATGATGACACATCCCCTCATCAAGTCCTTCCCATCAAAGATGATGCATCTCCATCACTGTTTCCTTCTAGAATATTCTTCCATCTTTCTCTATCATAATCTTGATGCTGCTTTGCAATTTGGACTTCTTCAATTACCTGTTAAATAGTTAGCAAGTCCCAATAAATGTCTAGTATCTCCAAGTCATGTCCTAGAGGTCATTTATCTAAATATAATTGATCTGATACCATCAATGCTTATTTACAAGCACAAAGTCTATCAGTCTAAGTTCATCTTCTGAGTAGTACTGGTTCTAGAGTGCAAGTTTGCCATCTTTCTAAGTTAGTCCATTCAAAAGGGGATCTAGAGTGTAGTCCCTTGGTAATGTTCTTAGTAACCCAATTCCAGCTCATCCTAGTTGCCTCTTAAGGTATCAGCATGAGCTCTAGGTTGGTTATCACCTGCTCAATGTCTTTATCTTATAGTATTATGTTCTGAGGATTATAAAAAGGGTTCTAGAGCAAATTCTAATTAAGAATCTGTTGGTATAAAGCATATCAAATGTTATCTTCTGCAGAAAATTTGCTTGTGGCGTAACAATGTGATGACACTAGTATAGCATTGCTTGAGCCATCTAGCTTGAATAAGGTACGTGAGGTAGATACCAGCGTCCATTATAGATCATTGTCTAATACCTCTAAGCTGGTTAGGGTTGTCATATGACGGAAAATAATAATTTAATAATAATAATTTCTTTTATATTTTATATTATTACTAAATTTCGCTCCTAAACTCCTATTGTCTACTCCTATAGGATCATGATGTAGACTAGTTACTTGTACTCCTCCTATTCTGGACTTAGTATAAGTACTCCATTAGTTACATTCTAGTTCCTTAGTTCGTAGATTAAAGTCATTTACGTCTTTAATATCTATTCTCACTCCTATCAATCTATATACCACTCCTCTTCTGAACTCCTAGCAACAATTCAGTCCTCCTGAAATATGCAACCACACATACAATAGCAGATTGAGGCACAGCACATGAGCTGAGGCCAAGGTTGTTCCCCCACTTTTGTTGTCAATTCCCCTCTACTCCAGAGTAACTCCGCTCCACTCCAGATCACTCTGCTTCCGCTCCACACAGTCCTTGACAAGGGTCTAGGAATCCATTAGCTACCATATGGAACTAAAGCTAATTGCTGATGGCCTTCTCAATGAGTTTGCCTGTAGTGTTTAATAAGATAATAGGATGAAAAGATTTGGGGGTATTATAGGATTCTTTATTGGGTTTGGGGATGATGATGGAGTTGGCAGCCTTGAAGTGGGAGAGCCAGTATCCTAAGTTAAAGCAAGCATTAGCTATGTCTAGGATTTTCTTCAAACAAATATCGTTAGAAACCAAAGACTTGAGGTGTCTCCAGAAGATGTAATCTAGACTGAGAGATGAGGATGATGAGCATTTAGCTATAGCATCTCTAAGTTCTTGTTGGGAGAAGGGAAACCACTTGATAGTGTTTGCCTAAGGAATTTCATTGAGGAAGCAATCATCAATTGGTCTATCTTTAGTAGAGTTATAAGAATTATGGAGAGCTTGCCATAAATCTGGTAAGGTGTTACATAGGCGATCTTCATATGAGATGACTTTGATGGTAGGTAGTGACTTTTTCTTGACCCAATTCATTAGGTCCCAGGGTCTTTTGTTGGACAATGCAATTTCCTATATTTTTTTGTCAAAAAATTTTCTCTTGGCTGAGTGCATGTTTGTTTTGAATTCTTTCTAGTATTGTATATCTCCTGAGGCTTGATACCTGTTTAAGCTGTCAGTATATTCCATGTTCCACTACTCTTTGGAATGTTTAGTGATGTGCTTGAGTTTTGAGTTAGATTGCTAGGCATGTTCAAAAATGGTGGCCAATTGTTGGACAGAATTTTCCAAGTCTTCTTTTGTCTCTATGCTTGAAGTATCCAAGTTCTTGACACCATTAATTATTGAGGAGATGAAGTTCTTTTCCTCTTTGCTATCTCTTCTAATAGACCATTTGTTAATATCAACATTGATACCTTGGATGCCTATCTCAATAGTCCGTGGGACGTAATCAGAGGGTTTCTAGATTTCAGGGTAAAGAATATGTTTACTGAACCCTAGATTGTTAGGGGATAGAAAGACCAGGTCTAAGATGGAGTTGGAGTCCTGGGGGTTATCTGCAAATCTAGTAGGGTCTGGATTTAAAGAAGGGGAGAATTCAAGACCTAGACTATCAGCAATAGTTAACAATTCGTCAGTATGTATTGAGTAATGATGGGCAAGAGGGTCCCAGTCACTGTCCCTAATGTTAAAGTTGCCTGTTATGATGACCGTGTTATTCAGATTGATGGTATTCTGTCAGAGAAAATGAAGGACAGTTTGATTGTTATCAGAATAAATATTGATTATGAAGTTGGTATTCCGGTCCCAATGAAATACTAAGACGTTGTCACACTGTACAAACATTTAGGCAAAATAAGTGACAATTTGCACCCTACTGACCAGAATAATTGGCTTGAGAGAAGAGCTCAGGCCCCCATAGACGTTCCCCTAGATGCCCAGTCGTGGACTTGAGCATCTAGCTTGAGTAGCAGAGTAGTGGCTGTGACCACCACTACACATATCTCATAGACGCTTGCCCAGGTGTCCCATATTGGATTATCAATGGTTCTCCCTTCTAGAAGTGCTCTCAAGGACGGAAGCGAACTTAGCAAAATTACCGCTACCCGAGTGATATTATACCTTAGCTGCTGGCAGTCCTATTTAAAGAAGAGTTATGATCAGATCCAGGCCATCATCACTGATGGCTAATTATAGCAAGATCAAGAGAGTTGAACCATTGTGAAGTCGCCTCGCAACGGCAGTAGAAGAAAACTGGAAGTCAGAGAAGTGAGAAGACATAAAGGAAATGTGGAAGGAACCAGGAGGGTGGAGAGTGATCACCAAGTGTTTGGGAAGAGAGCCATCGCATCATTTTGGCCTTGCTGTGTTTGGGAACTGGGAGGATTTCTTTGTTCTAATTTCTTTGTTATCTTGCTTGCTTTGTAATCCTAATAAAATACTCTAGGGCACAGAGGGGAACTCAAGCATTACACCCCCATCCTCATCCCTCTCTGTTGCTCTAGAGCTTAACAGCTATTCTTGAGTGACTAAGTTTCCAAGTTTCTAAGTGTTCTCTTTCACTTTCTAAAACCCACAAAGCCTCTTCCTCGATGGAAATTCGAGCCCCAACAGACTTGGGCATTTGCTTACACTAGGAGTTAATAGCTCGCTACATGTCATTGGAGTTGGCTTCCAGTTGTATGGTCAGCTGAAGAAGAGCCCACACAATGGCATGGGAGTTCTAGGTAGTTCTGCTGTATCGACAGCGAGCCAAACTACTAGACTAGGTAAGAGCAGTAGTGTCACGACGCGAGACGAACGTGTGTCTTAGAGATCCTATTATGGTGAGACCTACCTCAAATGGATTCATAAATATCTTGTTATTGTTTTCTTTGGTTTTTGAGCTGTACCCCATTATTTACCCTATTCCCAAGCTCTCTTTTTATATTTGATCATCTCCCCAGTACCTACTTGTTAGTGCACAATTGTGAGACATCTTGGGGATCCTTTACATTCTCATTTGTTTTCACTCTTGTTTTGTGATCAATTCCCTTTGATCCCCCATCAATGTTGATGTCCTGATGATTAACAATGTCAAGTTGCAGTGTAAATCACATTTTTGAGAGGCATTTGTTAACATATGTAATAACTCTAGCATAGTTGTCCTGATTGAGGTCCTGTCATATAAAGAGAGTTCAATCAGGGTGGTTGAAGGAGCCATATAAAAGGTCACCTAAAGGGTTGGTGTGACTAGGGGTACATTGGATGAGGTATCTAGGGGTTCTTAAATGAGTATGATATCAGTTGTCTTTTTATTATTTTCTAGGATAGTGTTTGTTAGTGTTTTGTTTTTTCTAACATGCTGTGAAAAGATCTTTAGGGTTTTTTTAATCATAATTTCTTGCCACCTACAGCTAGGCAAATTGAATTGGCTCTAGTTTCCCATGTCTCTTGAGCTTTTTTGGAGTGCTATTCTCTGTTGAAGCGGTTTTTCCAGAATGGACATTTATAGTCGTCGGCCATATGGTTGCCTTTGCAATTAATGCAATTGAAAGAGTAGGGGCACAGCAGACTCTGAGTGGTTTTGAGGCGAGGGGGGTCAAGTTTCAGGTTGGTCTTGCAACACTATGCTAAGTCTCTGTGATGTTTGAGTTTGTGAGGTCCACTGCATTTTTGGCACTTGGAACCCTGTGCTCTGCAAGAGAAAGTTGAATGACCCCATTTCCAACAGTTATGGCATTGGGGAATGCCAAGGTTCATGTTAGTAGCTCTTATGGTGGCAATATGTCTTTCTAGATTGAAGGAGTGATTAATAAGAAGTTTTGCCTTGGAGCCGTTTTGGATGTCCCAGATGTCGAACCAGATGATGGCCATATCAGACTTAGGGGATGCTTTGATAATTCTGGGTTTGGTGGCCAGAGAAATGTTTTCAAAGAGTTCAATATGGCTCATGAAGTCAGTTACATTATTACTAGAGATTTTGTTTCTGTTGGATCGTAAATATGGGATACCAGTGATTTTCAGATAAGATTTGGATTGTGGGAGATGAGAAGCAAGAACTTCACTGGTATTAATGCCTTCAATGGATTTAAAGTGCTTCTCCATGATCGTGAGGTCACTTGGGCTAGAGATATTGTTTGTAACTATAGATACTCTACTAGGGCATAGATGGGTAAATTCTGCATGTAACATTGATTTAATATTTTTTAGAAGAATATTGATCTGGAAGATGTGAGTGTTAGTATCTCCTATAATAATATTGGTGAGGTTAGAGGAAACAGGAACAATAGCTTGCTTCCTAGATGGTCCTTTGGTAGTGGGTTAAACTTTCTTTCCCTTATTGTTCTGCTTAGGAAATGTGGCTTTATGTATTTCGAGAATTTTCCTGTTTGGTAAGGTAGGGAAGGCTTCTTTAATCTTGAGAATGTTTGAAGTAGACAAAGTAGCCTGATCTTTCCTTCTACCTACAGCATTTTTTATGCAGTTTTTTGCCTTTTCCAATTTTAAAAGACAGGGAGGGATTGAAGAAGGTACCTTCTTAACCAAACTGTCATTGAGAGCTCTACCTTTACTGGATAGTGCTTTGACTTTGCTGAATTTTGAAGCAATGTTGTCCCTAATAGAAATGTCATCAGATGTTGTCAATTGATCCCATCCAGATTCAAAGATGGCTGAGATAAAGTTCCATGCCGGTTTGCCAAAGAGATTGAGTTGCCTAATATTATTGCTGTTGTAGTCTTCAAGATTTCTTTGTTTAAGAAAACAGGCTATTCGTTGAAGAGAACAAGCAATATTCTAAATGTCACTATTGAGGAATTCATTTGTGCCAAAAAGAGAGGTTACTATGAAGTTGTTGTCCCACAAGCTGGGATCAGCAGGGATATTGGTGCTGTATGGAATTACCATGGGAGGGGATGGTTCCATTGATGTGTATGCCTCACTGGCATGAGTAGGATTGAGTGCCTTCTCGTGGGATGCATGTAGAGGTTGAGAAGAAGGCAACATGAAGTTATACAATGTAGCATCTGAAGAAGTGAGGGAGGTTTGAGAAGCATCCACTTCTATATTGTTTAAGGTAGCTACACATTCAGCATAGTCACCTTCAGAGGACATGGATACATTATCTATGAGAGAGTGTCACAAACTTCATTTGGCCATATCTCCATCAATTCTTTGACGATTCTTATGGTCTTAATGGCTACAGAAAGCCCTTGAAAATACCTTTTGATCAATACCAGTCACGCCTCAAAGCAATCAGTATTGGTCGAGATATTAGACAGATCAACTGGTAACCACCATGGTACTGTCTATTAAATTGCCAATATCTCGGAAACTGCCATGATCTAAGCTTCGGTTTTAGGCTCATCAGAAGCCCTCTTTATACCGCTCAAAATGAGCTTAAAACAACCTCAAGGCAATCAGTATTAGTGGAGATATGAAGGCCTCAATGTTTGCACATGGACTTCATTAATTACCCATAGATAGTCATCTGCCCTTTTTTTAGAACAAAGGACAGCCTCCATAAGGTTAAGTTATCACTATATTAAGCACAAAGGCACTACCATATGTAGAACAATAGGTAGTAGCATGTGATGATTTGTCCTAGTACACAGACCATCATAATTATGTATATAAGGACTCATAGTCTAAGGATTAGATGTCAAACTTAACAAAATATTTTGTCACTCATCTAACTTCACATTTTTGAACTCTTTAAAGTATCAAAGCACCCATCACAAATAGTAAGTGACTTTTTGTGATATTTTCTTTCTCTATTTTTGGTCTATTAGGTCTGATGACAACTCCTAGAAATCCAATCTTTCATACCTTTCATGCATATTTCTCTAGCTTCACATACAAGTTGTTTTCTTCTAACCTCCTCAATATCTTTTTCACAATTTCATCATGTCCTTTCTCTGTTTTTGTTTCTACTAACATATCATCTAGAAATACAGCAACTTTTCCTTCATTGATCAAGTCTCTCAGAATCTCATTCATTATTGCTTGAAATATAGCTGGTGAATTTGTCATTCCTATTACAGCTGTTATGACTTGGTAAAACAGCTAAGTTATTATTTATATTTTTTTTCTGGACTTACTACACAAGAAAGGAGCATGGGAAAATATCACATGACCAAATATCACAAGTCACATCACATGAGGTTGTCATATGATGACTATGGGAAATAGTACACAGACCATATAGTAGTTGTATAAGTAGTATACAAAATTAAATGAGAACTCTATTGAGTTCTTCTTGTTAACTTAGACTTGGAGTGGGTTTAAGTCATCTTAGCTGGAGCCTTACAATAGCCTCTCATGACACATGGTCACAATAGCCTTGCAAGAGAGTTTTATCACCTCTAGTCACATTACCTATAGCTATTTGTACTAATTTACCAAAATCCTTAGTTATAAGCTAGCATATCAGGGTTGTTACCTCAGCTTTGTTCTTTACCTAGTAGACTCCTTCTAAATCCATTATCTTTGAATCTATTATCTTTTTCTACCTTAGCTTCTTCTAAGAGAGTTCCTTTTCCTTCTCAGATAAACACCATGTAAAGGTTTGGTCCAACCAGTTGGTTGAGATCATACTAGCAATCACAGAGTCCTTACTTGACAATTCTGAAGAACATTACTGTTGGTTCAAAGGATCCTATGTATGTTATTAATATTCTCATTCACTCATCTCCTTTCTTGATTCTCACATTGTTGAAGCCCTACTATAAATCCATTTTGGTGAATACTTTCTTACTCTCTATATTGTTTATCAGATTCATAATTAATGGAAGTGGGTAGTTATTCTTTACTGTCTGGTCATTTAGACTATAGTAGTCCATCACTATTCTCTTACTTCTATTCTTCTTTCCTACAAAGAACACTAGTAATGTCTAAGGGAATTTTGATGGTCTATTATACCTCTTTCTTAGTTGATCATTCACAAAATTCTAAACCTTCTCTCTTTTGTCTTTAGAGAGAGAGATTGAATCCTTTTCTTTTATGGTTTAAATGTCTCTTTGAGATCTATGGTATGATCCCAAATCTTTCTTGTTGGTATTCTTTCTGACTCTATCTTCCCAAACACCTTTTTCTACTTTAGAAAATTCTTTGGGATCATTTCTTCAATTTTCCTATGATCTGTCTCAACTTCTTTCTCTCTTTGTTATCAAAGGACTATGATAGTTCTTAATGATCACCCTAGGTGGATGTTCAGGAAGAACTTGATGGAGTTCTTTGTTGGATTGAGCTACTACTTATACTACTTTACAAGTGGCTGTACCCTAAAGTCCTGCTGTTATGCCACTAGAGAATTTTCTATGGAAATGTAGTATGGGATACACATTATACCCCTGGATTTCACTATTGGAATCTACTCTAGAGATCTTCTACAAGCCCCAGACATAATCTAGACCCAAGATTGGGTACTTCTCTCAGATAGTGACCAAGCTGCCACATGCTAGAATAGCATATACCTCAGAAGGCAAGACTGATGAACTAGCATTAGGTTT
>Ga0157360_1000968_pt1 | contig 10804 bp, 7 predicted proteins | sample AttlaeALBM1_FD_111483 | JGI IMG/M metagenome (GOLD analysis project Ga0157360, IMG submission 111483) | Fungus gardens microbial communities from leaf cutter ant in Ribeirão Preto, State of São Paulo, Brazil - Atta laevigata ALBM1 | ecosystem: Host-associated > Fungi > Mycelium > Unclassified ... | reverse complement strand
GCATATAGCCACAGTAGTAAAATGTATAAGTAGTAGAGAATTAAGTAAGAACTCCATCAAGTTCTCTTTGTCAAACTCTGAACAAAGAGACAGTTGGCTTAATTCCAGTCATTGGACTTTAGACGCTGACAATTGCTAGGGAGTCAGGTTATACAGGGAGGATTCAAAGTCTCATATCTGATCACATAGTCAAGAGTACTACTGTGAGGATAGTCTGATCACATAGCCAGAGAGTGCTACTGTGAGGACAACTTTGAAACAGGGTGTTAGGGTGACACTAGGCAGGCAGGACTTAGGCACAGGGCCAAGACAGTAGTCTAGAATTAAGTTTTGAGTTTTGAACATCACCGCTACCATGGTACATCAGTAAAACTTTAATTTTACAACTTCCTTCCATCTTCAACTTCTGAATTCATTTTCCCACAAATTTGCATAAGGGACACTATGCTGATATATGGTGTCAACTAGGGTGTTTTCCTTAAGAGATCACATACCACATCCTTATTTAAACTTTTATCTTCACTGCTACTTAAACAGTAGTAGGGGAACTTCTATTTAAAAAGAGAATAGGAAAATCCCTAGCATAAACAGCCTCTTCACTAGTATAGTAAAATTCATCTGGCAGTAAATGTTAGTAAAATACCATATTATGTAGGGCAAGTAGAAGGACAGAGGAAGAAGCAACCAGCTCTAGTAATAATTGAAGGAGAAGAAGAGTGGGAAGTAGAAAGAATATTGAATAAGCAGAAGATCAGGGGAAAGGATAAATACTTGGTACAGTGGAAAGGATTTACGGTAGAATCAAACACTTGGGAAGGAAGAGAAAATTTAGGAAATGCCAAGGAGGCAATTGAAAAATTTGAGAAAGAATACAAATGGGATATGGAGGATATAAGAAAACAGGAAAGAGAAGAAGAAATGTTTAGAAAAGGAGAATTACTAGGAAGATTTATGGCAAAGAAATTATTTGGATAGATGGATAAAAGATATGACCAGGAATATTGGGGAAGATTAGAGAGAAATTGGAATAGATAGAAAGGAAATCAATGGAAGAAGGGTCAACCAGGTAAAAGAAAAACTACACTAGAAACAATTGAGGAAGAGAAAGAAATTGAGCAAGGAAATTTGGGAATAAGAGAATAGACAAATGAGGATGATGAAATGGATAACATAGTTGACCCATACTACGAGTTGTAGGAAAATTCCTTAGGATGAGGAAACTTAAGAGGGGAATGGTGTCATAACTTGGCAAAATAGCTAAGTCAATATTTATATTTATATTTCTTTCTCTTTTCTTTTCTTTTAGATTATTACTAAGGTGGAGTGTGGGAAATATCATATGACAGTCACATAATCACAAAGCATGACATTGGTCTCATTTGGTCACAGTCACAGTCATAACATGTGAGGAGGTAGACACATGATGGGAATAACATGAGGACCATAGAAGGATATTGCATAGTCATAGTAGTAAAATGTATAAGTAGTGTACAAAATCAAATGGGAACTCTATCAAGTTCTCCTTGTCAACTCTGACTTGGAGTAAACTTAAGTCATCACAGCTAGAGTCTTACAGTTAGGAAACATGTATATATAGTGTACAAAATCTAATGAGAACTCCATTGAGTTCTTCTTGTCAACTCAGACTTGGAGTAGGTTTAAGTTGTTATGACTAGGGTCTTACATTACCCAAGTAAGATCAAAAGGGGATGTTGCCCTTTCTCTTTTACTTGGAGTAAATATACCATACTAGCAGGACTTGCATTCTGATTTTGCATGTTATAATCATTGGATCACTGGTTATTTGTCTTTTCCATCTTTTTTCCCCATTTTTTCTCAAATTCTATTGTCTTTTTATCTGTGTTGCTGTTTTTTAACTTTGGTTATATAGATCTATTCTGTCTCCTTCTTTGACCATAGGGTTTCTTTTAGCATTCTTATTGCTATTCCTTTGGGTATCTCTTTCTTATTAAATATTTGGTTGTTTTTTATTGTCCATATTTGCCATATAGCTTTTGCTATTCTTTCTATATATGCTTCATTCATCCATCTTGGTTTGTCCTTTAGATATATTGATCCTAATCCTCTTATTAACTTTATTGTAGATTGAAGTCATAGGGTCTTTAGAAAGCTTTGTTTCCATTCATTTTTCACATAGTTCCATATCACTTGCCCCTGGTTTAGTGGGCACTCCAACAGAATATGATCTATAGTGTCTAGTTGGCTGCATTTACAGTGAGCTTTGGCTTCCAATCCTTTTATTCTAAGGAACTACTCTCCTATCTTATGTCTATTATGGCATAATTTCCATAGGAAGTCTCTTATCCTAGGGAGAATTATGTCTTTCTTGTTATTAGTCCATATCTCATTTATATACAGACCTCTGTTTTTTTAAACAGCTCTATTCTAGTGTCTTTCATTCTTTTATATGTTGGATTGTTTCTGGATTGTCTTTTATGATGTCTTAATATCATTTTGTAGGCTTTCTTTTGTGTCATTTCCATTAGTTTGCTGCCTTCTAGTTTATAAGGTCCTGGTACTTGCTCTGTGTTCAGCCATGTACTTTCATTTTGTTCATTCTTTTTTAGGATCTTTGTTCATTTCTTAATGTTGTCTATATCTCTTTCTGTTTTTATCTTTCTGATTTTAATCTTCCCTTCATGAAGTCATAAGTGGTCATAATTGGTAGGCTGTTGCTAGCCATGCATCTCTGTTCTCTTTTTGGAGAAAGTCTTCCTTTTCCCATTGTTTGATATTCAATTTCATTTCAGTTATGGTTTCTAATCTGTCTGTTTTTATGTCAATGTCTCCTTTGATTTTTAGTGCTTCTATTATCATCAATAGGTCAGCTGTCTTACTTGGTGAGTTTGGGCTTATACAGTAGGTCTTTATTTTGTTTGTTCCTTCTGTTATGATTCTACTTCCAGAATACTATGCTTAATTATTCTCTAGTCCTGGTTCAAGTATGGTATAGTATATTTCACTTTTTGTTGTTATTGCTCTTCTATTTCTTTTAATTGGAGTCCTTAGTAATCTTGACTCTTTTCTCTTTTTCCTGTCTTTGTATCTGCTGTATGATCCGAAGATTCATATAGCTCTTTCTGGTGATCTATTATCTATTGTGTTTGGGTCTAGTGTGTCTTGAATCTCTTTGTTCCCTTCCTGTTCCAAACTCAGGTCATCTCATTGATTCAATCCTTTGACACGTTTGGCAGAAGAAGGCATCACCCTCGTTCTCTGAGCCCCAGGCCCACGGCAAGGGAGGGTCCCAGGCAGGGCAGCACATTTCTTTGTCCTGCTTTATGACAGGTCAAGTACTTCAGCACCCTGAACCCTTCCCCCCAGGGAGCATTACCACTTTTGAAATCAATTTCTGACATCATGGGTTTATCGTTCGAGTTAAGAATAACAATTACACTCAGTGTATGTAGATCTGCATGAGATTCCTGGAGGAGGGAGGGGGAAGAACGAAGGGCAGCCATTTCAGCGATGAGTTTGGAGGGGCATCGTGCTCGATGACGAGCTGAGCGTTTGCCTGAGGTTCCTCCTTTTCTCTGTTGGCAAGGTAGCGTCTGTCGTGCTCGAGACGCTGGACGGCGAGCTCCTTTTCGTTGGCGACTTGCAAGAAGTGCTGGATGTCAGCCAAACAGCCACAAACACCTTTCTCTCACCATGTCCAGCGACTCGGACTCGTTTTCTGACAGCGGTCCTGCAAGACTGTCGACCAAATATGTCATCACAGACGCTCTCAAGGCTCCCCGGGCTACCACCTACACGGCACAGGCTCTCTTTGACCAGATCATGAACGGCGACATCGACCTCGATCCAGAGTACCAGCGAGGTCCTTTCTTTCTTTCTTTCTCATCCTTTTCACTCACACCTCAAAGACATTGTCTGGCCAGAGGCAAAACAGGTCGGCCTCATCGACTCCATTTTTCGCAACTTTTACATCCCTCCCGTCATCTTTTGTGCGCGCTCCCTCTCCCTTTTCCCACCCATCTCTCATGTCTTTCCAGCCGTCAGCGCTCATGAAGATGGCTCAGAGCACAGAATATGCGTCGACGGAAAACAGCGTCTCACTTCAATATACCGCTTCATGCTTGGCCTGGTATCCTTTTTCCTTCTTACTTCTCCCACCCACTAATCCCGCCCATTAGATATACCGTGAGTCTCTCTTCTGCCCTATCACCTTATCCCACTTCTTCCTCATCCTTCTCATCTCAGACCACGACCGGTGCGCCCCCTTCCTCCCCTCTTCCCTACCAACCCTCACTGCCGCCCCAGCAACTCCAATACCAAGTTATGGTACCAAGATCCTAAAACTCCCTCAAAATCATCCATGCTTCTCCCTGAAAAGTACCGTCGTCTCTTTTCCAACAAACAAATCGTCTGCATCGAATACATGGACATCAACGACAGGGACGAGCGCGAAATCTTCCAGCGAGTCCAGCTCGGCATGGCCCTTACCCCCGCAGAAAAACTCGCCGTCATCAAATCCTCTCGCGCTGACTTTATCCGCCAACTTCAGTCTACTTTTTTCAAAGACTCTTCCTCTCCCTTCACCACCCTCGCTTGGGACCGTTCCCGAGGTACTGACTTCCGCTGTCTTGCCACCATCCTCTGGTGTCTAGATCGTTTCAGTCAAAGCCCCTCCTTCCTTGCCAATACAGGCAGCATTATCCAAATCGAGTCATGGCTCTCCGCCAAGCAACAATCCCTCTCTCCCCAATTCAAATCAGACGTTACCGCTGGTTTCTCCTTCCTAGAAGCCATGCTTAATTCCAACGATCCCACCATCACAGCCCCCTTTAATGCCATCGAATCCGGCAAAGAGACGCACCGGAAGCCAAAGGTTTCTCCCATTGAATTTATCTGTATTTCCCTTCTCGTCTGCATCTGGCACACGAGGTTGTCTGTCAAGGGCATGGCAGACGCCATCACCCGTATGCGAAAAGCCGTCAGGAGTGAACATGTGGATGTCAGAATGAATACCCGTGTGGGAGGGACGATGATTACCTTTATCAAAGAACAGGTCGTTGGTGACGACGATGACGCCAACGACGACGAGTCTGGTCAAGAAAACCAGGCGAGCTCAAATCGGAAAAGTTCTCCCGTTGAGGTTTCTAGAAAGCGTAAACGAAGTGGGGTTGAAGCCGCAGATGTCCCTTTGGGCGGCCGTTTGGCTGAAATTAGAAGAATAACACAACGATATCAGGAGCGTACGGATTAGCGAGTTGGGCAACGACATGTTGCCAGGTTTGGACACTTCATTATAATACAGGAAGATATAGTTGATAATCTGTAAAAATAACAATTGCGTTATAAATGATATTTACTACAGTGCCAGTCATTTGTTCCCAGGTCAAATGATTTATTCCAGAACATAAATGCTCAGTTTTCACCTTTTCTCCAGCTCTCCAAAATAATGTCACCTAAACCCAGAGGGGGCATGTTTCTGCGCAGTCTTTCAACAAAGCCGATCGTCTATATTCCAAAGTCCTCTATCCACCCATTTGGTGATCCGTCAAATCGTTCTCCAATACTTCTGGACGTTGAATGGCAAGTGAACGAAGGAGAAGCTTGGACTATCCTGTCTTCATGAGGGAAAAGGGCTCTATTTCGGGTACGCCGGCATTTCCCTTGATATTTTCTCACTCACATCATCACCGCTTTTTCAAGACCCTCCTAGGTCACCTACGTGTCTCAACGAGCGAACCTCGACAACGGATGTTTCCTTCTCTAGGTCAAGACGTCAACCCTTATTCTACCATTGCGAATGTATCCTTCTCCCACCGCGTTACCCATACTTCAGGAGGAGCTTTCTATGACTACACTACCCATTATGGTGCTATCCGCGACAACGACATGCTCACGCTCCGAGAAAGCATGTTCCCGGAAAGTATTCCTGAAGCAAAAAGCCGATCCGCTAGCCACCTGAAACCCAAAGTACACAAACACACGTTTAGCCAAGTCGTTCATCTATCGTCGGAGGAAGAAATGCTGCTCAATACACTTGTGAAAGAGGTGCATCTCGACCCAGCTTGCTCGACCTTCCCCTCATCGCTCATGAGTAATGGACAGATGCGACGAGCATGTATCGTGAAAGCGGTTCTAAGGAAACCCGAGTTATTATTGTTAGACGAACCTCTCAGTACGTTTTTTTTTAAAAAAAAAAACTCCCATTCCACACGTTTACATATGAAAAACCGTTAAGCTGGGCTTTACATTGCGGCACGTCCTAAACTCCTTCTCCTACACCAACTTCACTAATCCCGAAAACCACGCGTTATTCTTGGATTGAGAACACAAGATGAAATTTCGTTCCAGATTGGATCACTCGCGTCGCGTATGGTGCAGAGACGGTACTGTGAAGACAGGGAGCTAAAAATTTGATTCTTCCATTGATCAAACGTGATTCGGTTGATGCGTGTGCAACTTTGACTTGCATCCTATCTCTATCTCCAGGAGGACAACCTGTTCTCGATTTCCAGAGTGTGAGAACGTCAAGTACGGTGATCGTGTTGTAAGCGTCTGACAAGTCTCTTTGATTTTTCCTCATTGTTTCTGTGATAGGTTCTCGATAATATGAATTGGAAAATAAGACAAGGTGAACGATGGCATCTTCAATGCGCAAATGGTACGCGCGCGTGCGTGTGCTCGCTTCTCCAACTATTTCCATCAGACTATAAACAAGATTCTATTCAAATCATGATCAGTGCAAAAACAACACTGCTACTCTCTCATACTTGGCGATCACCCACAATCTTACGTTCAAAACATCTTTTACTCCCTTCACCTTCGGCTACCGCGACTTGTTATTATTCCAGGCAGTACAAACTCGAGCTATGCACCATCATATTATCCAAAAAAACGACTTGCTACCCGAAGCTGTAACATCAGTTCTTCGATAGCTTTGGACTTCCTCTCACGCTCCTCTCTGTGAATCCTGGGTACTTGAAAAACTCGGAGAAATCAGTCCTGCTAGTCTGACTGCTGCTCCCCGCAAAGAGTTCTTTGAGGCAAGCTACTGTGAAGTACTCAATTAGCCGTTTTTAATCAATGTCAAGCTGAGTTCGAGCTGTTGTGAAGAATGTTTTGTTATGAATTATGGAGGAGGGAGTTGAGGATGATCGACTGCAGATCACATTCCTATCCACAGACATTAGCGACAGGATATGGCACCCATTACAGAACGCACTACGCTTGAAATCCCCTGACCAATGACATGTGAGCACTCTCAAGGATTTTCATAACCTCATTCCCCTTCTGAATGGATGTGGTTGCTGTCTGCGCTCCATTCATTGAACGACTTTCCCTTGAGATCCAATCATCCATGCGTCCTGTGACTCTCGCTTGACTCTCGCTTTCAGGTATGATCTGCGAACATTGATGGGACCTTTGATGCTTCATATTTCCTATTCCAAATTCTCGAGGGGTTAAGGATATCGCACAGACAGAAGATTGGAAAAGTGGTATTCACATTTACGAGCAGAGACCAAGGTTGGGAAGAGAATTTCGAGTTGAGGGTATACTTCTGGCCATCTGACAATATCGATGTATTCTTATGGAGGCCAAGCCCCCGACACTGGACATGATTTGATGCAGATATTTGACGCCCGGTGCCAACCAGTCGGGAGTCAGACTCCCGATTGCGTCACCAATCTTTGTCAAACCGATGATGTACTTTCCAACGGATGAGTGCTTGTCAGCTGCTGGGGGAAATCAGTGCTGATGTGCTCCTGACGATCATGACCAATGAGTCCTCCGTCATACCAGATGACTATATGTCGTTGGACGGTATCGGAATTGCATCGATTCCGCTGAATGACCCAGGCTTTCTCGGACCGAGCATCTGCTTCTGCAGGGAGGGTCATTCACACAAAGTCTGTCTAGAACCTCATGGATGCTGCGAATCCTGTCTAAAGCCGTGCACGATATATCTATTCTGCATAGCTTTGAGAGTGGGCCTGAATTTATAAATACTCTGCAGCCAGATGATCAGATCTTTTTGGATTCAGCATTCTGCAACAGGCAAACTAGTACTAAGATGCAGAGGGCCTAAATAGGTCCCAATGTCAGGTGTGTGTCTACATGCCTCATGTGGTCAAGGGAGTAGGGTGTGGACGAGGTTGCTAGTGGATAGGTGATGGCTGTATGTTAGATGATTGAATTGCCTTGATCGCACCAGCAAAGGTATGGCCTTCACTCTTCGGTTGCCAATTTTGACTGATATTTGAACAGTTTATGGGATCGTGCAATCGCATCCACGGAAATATGACTGTGGAACTATCTATTGAGCTCGGACCCCGAAAACATGCCTGAGCTTCATGTAGTCAATTGTTCAGCCCATGCAGGGATTGTGTTGCTTGGACTTTGGCATGGAGGTACATTATCATTTATCGGCACGGGGCTTGGCTGAGATTGATGAATAACCGAATGGTGCAAAGCTATCCAGGTGCTTGATCCTAGTCTTATTTCAAGAGGATTTTGTTCATCGTCTGCAAGGCAAATCCCATCATACTTGTCTTTGAAGATTTAACTGCCATGAAAATCGAACATAAGTTGGACTGTTGTCACCAGAACAACTAAATTAAATGGATTTTCTGCCACTTTTTGCTGTCTGGATCGAGTTTTCACCTAGTTCAGTTCTTGGGACAATGATAACTGCTTCGATCATTCCTGTGCTACAGTTCTGTTCTCAGCGTGATAACATCCCACACTCCCTTCTCACCCTCTCTCTGTAAGGATAACTTGAGCACTCGAAGTGACACGAGAACTGAAGTGTACATCATGCTACATAGTACTTGATATATGTGAAACTAGTAGCTGTTAGTGTCCCTTGAGAATGTAGAACAGTGCCTAGGTTACTAGACAATTGATGGCACTAATGAGAATAAAAGATGTGTCCCAAAAAGATTTAGTATCAAAGTTAGCACTGTTGCAAGTTTGCCAATCTAATACTCTCTTCAATAGTGAAGTAATGGAAGATCCAGTTGAACTGTTTTCAGCCATCCAGGTTGTCAGTGAGTGCTACTTTTCAATTGGCTCAGTAGATGGGAGACTAAATTGATATTGGGAATTCATCAATCTTTTCGATGAATTTCCACACTCACTGATTGTCAGATGTTCTGATGACATCAATGTTTGCCTTGAAAAGAACTTAGACAAAGACATCACAGATGGACAGCATTTGTATCACAAATGGTCACTTACTTATTTGTGATTGTGGATTCTAGAGCTCAAAGGGTCTTAGAAGCAAAGTTTAGATAGTAACAAAAGATGTTGTTAAGTCTAAGGTCTATTCCTCAGACAGAATAGCCAACTCCTGAGCCAGAATAAAGCCAACTGCTCCTTTATCGGCATTTGACAAGGAGAACTCGATTGAGTTCTCATTAGATTTTGTATACTATTTATACATGAAGAGTAAACCTAACCCTTCCTTCTATCCCATGCTCCCCTATGAGTCACTTTCCTGTTGTGCATCCATCGGTAAGAAAATAAAAGAAATGAAAATGAAAAGAAATATTAAATAATAACTTAGCCGTTTTGCCAAGTCATGACAAGAGAGTCCTTATATACAGAAAAGTGATAGTCTGTGCACTAGGACAGATTATCACATGCTACTATCTATTGTTCTACATATGGTAGTGCCTTTGTACTCTAAAATATGATAACTTAACCATATGGAGGCTGTCCTTTGTTCTAATTAAAGGCAAATGACTATCTATGAGTAATTAATTAATGTCTATGTGTAAACATTAAGGCCTTCATATCTCCACTAATATTAATTGCCTTGAGATTGTTCTAGGCTCATTCTGAGCATTATGAAGAAGGCTTCTGCTGAGCCTAGAACAGAAGCATCAATCATGGCAGTTTTTAAGATATTAGTGATTTGGTAACAGTAACATGGTAGTTTGTCATAACTTGGCAAAATGGTTAAGTTATTATTTATATTTCTTTTCTTTTTCTTTTCTCTTGGACTTGCTACACATAAGAAGTGTGGGACACATTGCTTCTTTCTCTCGTACCACCAACTAGTTTGGTAGCGCCTATTGAGAATTAGCAAATATAATTTCCCCCCTTTTTTGTGTAAAATTGCTATGAACCAGAATAACAAACAAACAACTGCTAGACCAAAAGACAATGTGCTCAACATACAACATGGCCGTTGAAGGGGGCAAAAGGGACTATTAGCCTGGCACGAGCTAAAGATGCGGTACCAGGTCCCAATTGCATGCTAAAGAGTTTGTGGGGATGAATCAAGAATGAAGGTATTAAAAAGAGAATATAGAAACTTAGCGTGATAATTAAGATAAGAATGTTCGAAAGGATTGTAAGCTTAATCTAGATCCTCCTTGCATGGTGTTCCTAAGGTGTCCACCTTTACACACCATAACAAGCTCACTATCAAAGTAGTTAGTAAACCACTCCTGGGCCTTACCACACTTAATCAAGCTCTCATCTGCACCCCCACACCAAACCTTATGGGTATGATATGATCTGAGTCAATGATTAGCCAGGCTTTTCAGGCCTGCTACTCTGTAAAAGGTTGTCCGAGCGACTACTGTGTTTTGTCTCTTGACCAAGTAGGATATAGAGTTCTAGTCTCCTCAATAGCCCAACCACTTCACTTAGAACTCAGAAAATTGCCATAAGACAACTCTTAAGCCCTTGAGATGGCGGCAGGTGTCAAGATTCCATTGCCTTTCTCTCGGGCTCTCTGAGTGTTATATTAAAAGTACAAACTGATGAGACTCAATTAAAAATAAATAAAAAAGGAAACTCTTTCTTCTTCCAGCCTCTC
>Ga0157360_1000967_pt1 | contig 10805 bp, 10 predicted proteins | sample AttlaeALBM1_FD_111483 | JGI IMG/M metagenome (GOLD analysis project Ga0157360, IMG submission 111483) | Fungus gardens microbial communities from leaf cutter ant in Ribeirão Preto, State of São Paulo, Brazil - Atta laevigata ALBM1 | ecosystem: Host-associated > Fungi > Mycelium > Unclassified ... | reverse complement strand
TGTCGGGCTGGTCAACATGCTGGCGACGCTGATTGCCATCTTCTTTGTGGATCGCTGGGGCCGCAAACCCATGCTTACCACCAGCTTTCTGGTGATGGCCGTGGGGATGGGGGTGCTGGGCACGCTGCTGCACATCGGCGTTGAGACCGACTTCCGCAAATATTTTGCGGTGGCGATGCTGCTGATGTTTATCGTGGGCTTTGCGATGGCAGCCGGTCCGGTTGTCTGGCTGCTCTGTTCCGAGATCCAGCCGCTGAAAGGGCGTGACTTCGGGATTACCGCCTCCACGACCACCAACTGGGTCGGCAATATGATTGTAGGGGCAACCTTCCTCACCCTGCTCGATCAGCTGGGGAATGCCAACACCTTCTGGTTCTACGGTGCGCTGAATCTGGTGTTTATCGTGCTGACGATGATGCTGGTGCCGGAGACCAAACATGTGACGCTGGAGCACATCGAACGCAATCTGATGAAGGGCAAAGCGCTGCGTGATATCGGGGCGTAACCGCCCCGACGCGGCTTACCACTGCAATGACTGGCCGGCGTAATCGACGTAGTGATGTCCTCCACGACCGCGCCAGTGGGTCAGCTGCCGGACGATACCTTCCGCGCTCTCCTCTGCCGTCAGGGGCGCGCTTTCGCCACCCATGTCGGTTTTTACCCAGCCGGGATGCAGCGTCAGCAGCGTTCCGCCCTGCGCGTCCACAGCAGCGGTCAGGGTGCGGCTTAACATGTTCAGTGCCGCTTTGCTGGCAGCATAAATCGGCATCTGCGCATCCGGGTTTTCATTCAGGCTGCCGAGCTGGGAGGAGGTCAGTGCCAGCACACCACTCGGCTTCAGCAGTGGCAGTAATCTCTCTGCGCTGCGTACCGGCGCGATGGCATTGGTCAGGAAGAGCTGCGCCAGTTCCTGATCGTCACTCTGCGACAGGGTCTGGTGCGACGGCCCGGAAATGCCGGCATTAATCAGAATGGCATCGAATCCCTCACCGGTAAGCTGGCCAGCCAGTTCTTCCACCGCTGATGCCTGGGTCATATCCAGCGCGTGCCAGCGGATTTCGGGCCGGTTGCCCTGCGCCGGGATGCCGCTGCGATGGGTGGCCGTGACCTGCCAGCCCTGCCCGGCGAACGCCTGCGCCACCGCCAGGCCGATACCGCGTGAGGCGCCGATAATCAGTACCTTATTTTGCTGAGCCATATTCACTCCTCGTTAGTGGTCTCATCACAAGCTTAACGGCAAATCGGCGCAGAGCGCGGCCCGCCGTGCTTTTTCGCCGGGCCACCGCACGTCAGGTAACTTTTCGCTGCTCGCAGAGGAGGTGAAGGCAGGTATCAGGCGCCTGATGAGCGCGCCTGATGAAGGGATAGGAGCGGGTTTTGATTATCCCTGCGTGTCCCGGCTTTTATCATCCGGACTGTCGCCGTTCTCGTTCCCCTGGCTCTTCTCCACTTCCTGGGGATGGCCCATTGAGAGCGCCGTGGCGCTGGCCGGATCGAACAGTGACAGGCTTTCAATCTGGTCAACCATGATCACCTTACGAAACGACATCGCATCTTTCGGTGTCGAGTCGAGCGTAATGCCATGCTCGGCATACCATTTGCTGTAGTTGTGCTCCACCGCCAGCTTCAGCGTCTTGCTGTCGCGATAGCCGCTCAGCATCGGAATCAGCACAATGTTTTTGGTGCTCTCATATTCGAACGTGGAGGCGTGAACCATGCCGATGTAGATGCGGCGGGACTTCAGCGTGATCCACGCCAGTTCACCCTCTTCCATGCACTGAAACAGCAGTTGCTCCACGCCGTTAGATCGGGAGAGCCGCTGATAGAGATCTTTACGGCCTGAAACGTTCAGCCGTGCGCTGCCCGCCCAGTTGGAGCGGTAGAGACAGAGCAGGATCGCGAAAGCCAGCATAATGACGACCGGAGCCTGGATGCCGAGAAAGCTCCAGTTCATGAACTCCACCTGCCACTTCAGATGGGCGCCCGGTATGACCTGAACAGCATTTGCCAGCGCAGAGATGCCCAGCAGCAGCAGCCAGACAAGGCCGGTGGCAAAGACCCCCTGCAGGACAAAAATACAGCCATACAGCGCGACCAGGAAATAGACGTCCCAGCCTGATGAGCGGCGGATTTTAAAACGGCTGTTGAGATCGCGGCTGGTGTACCAGTAACCACTCACCATCAGGACCATGAATATTGCGGTACCCACCTCAGACTCCCTTCAACGCGTTCACATGGCGGGAAAAATCTTCGTGGACTTCCTCGCTCAGCGTGTTGACCGAGATATTGCCGTTCTCATCAATGATGATGCGTTCACCTTCGGCAATCGAGTCGTTGATATCCTGGCGGGTCATGATCTGCAGAAATTTCTCGGGACTGGCAAAGACCGACTTAATAAACCTGAACATAGCGATCCACTTGTGAGTCAAAAAAAGAAGTATGTGACTGAATCCACACTCTCGCCCAATTAATTTCAGGGGAAATTTCTTAAAATCAGCTAATTAGCGAAGCGGTAAGGCGTTGTTTCCGGCGATTTTTTCCTGAAAACCTCAACGTTACCAGCGGCCTGGCGTCGCAGACGCCTCCTGTTCTGTTGGATTGAGCTGCGGGGACGCGGCTCTCTCTCCCGGCCAGGAAAGACTAAGCTCAAGGGTCATCCGCGTACTCTTACCCTGTCTGAAACGCATCGAGGAAAGTTTGCATGAAACTACGAACACTGGGCCGTACCGGTCAGCGCGTCTCTGAAATTGGCTTTGGCGCCTGGGCTATCGGCGGAACCTGGGGAGAGGTCAGCCTGGAGGATGCCAGAGCCGCACTGCATGCCGCGCTGGATGCGGGCGTCACCTTTATCGATACCGCCGACGTCTATGGCGATGGCCGCTCTGAAAAAATCATTGCCGAAGTGCTGAAACAGCGCGGCGGCGAACGCCCTTTCGTGGCTACCAAACTGGGGCGGCGCCTCTCTCCCCATGTGGCTGAAGGCTACAATGCGAAAAACCTCAACGATTTCATTGACCGCTCGCGGGATAATCTGCAAACCGACACGCTGGATCTGGTCCAGCTGCACTGCCCGCCAACCGAGATCTATTACAGCCCGGAGGTGTTTGCGGTGATGGATGAGATGGTGGCCGCCGGAAAAATCCGTCACTACGGCGTATCCGTTGAGAAAGTCGAAGAGGGTCTGAAGGCGCTGGAGTTTCCCAACGTCGCGTCCATTCAGCTGATTTACAACATTTTCCGCCAGCGTCCGGCTGAACGGCTTTTGCATGAGGCGAAAAGCCGAGATGTGGCTATCATCGCCCGTGTGCCGCTGGCATCAGGCATGCTGACCGGCAAAATGCACGCCGACAGCGTGTTTGCCGCTGACGATCACCGCACCTTTAACCGTCATGGCGAAGCGTTTGATAAAGGAGAGACCTTTTCCGGCGTGCCGTATGAGGTGGCGCTTGAGGCGGTTGAGGAGATTCGCCGCTTTGTTCCGGGCGACATCACGATGGCCCTGTTCGCGCTGCGCTGGATCCTGATGAACGACGATGTCAGCGTGGTCATTCCCGGTGCGAAAAATCGCCAGCAGGCGGAAGCGAATGCGCGTGCCAGCGGCGTTGACGCGCTCTCTGCGGAAACGATGGCGGCGCTGAAGCAGCTCTATCAGGAGAAGATCGCGCCCCACGTGCATCAGCGCTGGTAAACGGGCGTTACAACGCCTGGGCGCAGGCCCAGGCGGAACTCCAGGCCCACTGGAAGTTATATCCCCCCAGCCAGCCGGTCACGTCCGCCACTTCACCAATAAAGTAGAGTCCCGGCACCGCGCGCGCCTCCATGGTTTTTGAGGAGAGCTGGGTGGTGTCCACGCCGCCCAGCGTCACTTCGGCGGTGCGATACCCCTCGGTGCCGTTTGGCTGGATGCGCCAGGCGTGTAGAGTCTGCGCCAGTTCCGTTTGCTGTCGGCTGTTGAGCTGCTTCAGCGTGACATCCGGCACCACGTTCAGCGCCTGCAGCACTTCCACCAGCCGTTTCGGCAGGATTTTTGCCAGACTGTTTTTCAGGCTGAGGTTAGGATGGGCGTCGCGCTGCGCCGTCAGAAACGGTGCCAGCGGGGTGGCGGGCGACAGATCGACCGTCACGAACTCACCCGGCTGCCAGTAGCTGGAGATCTGCAACACCGCCGGGCCGGATAGCCCGCGATGGGTGAAGAGCATCGCCTCTTTAAAGCGGGTACCATCCTCGGCATCGATGGTGGTGTCCAGCGCGACGCCAGAGAGCGTCTGCAACTGCTCCAGCAACGGTTTATGCAGGGTAAAGGGCACCAGAGCGGCCCGCGTCGGGAAGACGCTCAGCCCGAACTGCTCCGCAATTTTGTAGCCAAACGGCGAAGCACCCAGACCCGGCATCGACAGGCCGCCGCTGGCGATCACCAGCTTTTCAGCCTGCACCGTGCTGCCGTTGAGTTGCAGCGTATAACCGCGCTCATCGCGCGTGACGCTGAGCACTTCACTGCGCAGCCGCAGAGTGACATTGCCCCTGTTACACTCGGCCATCAGCAGATCGACAATCTGCTGCGCAGAGTCGTCGCAGAAGAGCTGGCCCAGGGTTTTCTCGTGCCAGGCGATGCCGTGGCGATTAACCAGATCGATGAAATCCCACTGGGTATATCTGGCCAGCGCCGACTTGCAGAAGTGGGGATTGTGCGACAGATAAGCCGCCGGTTCCGTGTAGAGATTGGTGAAGTTGCAGCGCCCGCCGCCAGACATCAGAATTTTGCGGCCCGGCTTCTTGCCATTATCCAGCAGTAATACGCGGCGTCCCCGCTGTCCGGCCTGGGCGGCACAGAACAGGCCTGCGGCCCCGGCACCAATGATGATAACGTCAAACTGTTCCACTGCAGCTCACTCATATAACAGGAAAGGCGCAGATTGTAGTGATCTGCTCACTGAGACGCCAGCGTCAAAAAATTGCCGTAAATGTGTCATAATGTATCTGCTTAATATCTAACCCTTTTTCGCTGACTTACGCGTCAGGCTTACAACGAAAGGTCAAATTAGGGCTATATTTTCCTTTCCCATACAGCACGTTGTCGCGGATAATGCGCCGCGTTCATGTCCTCCAAAAATGGCGTAACGTTTATGCTACATCTGTTTGCTGGTCTAGACCTCAGTACGAGTCTGTTATTGGTTCTTGCCCTGCTGTTTGTATTGTTTTACGAAGCGATCAACGGTTTCCACGACACGGCCAACGCGGTTGCGACGGTCATCTATACCCGTGCCATGCGTGCCCAGCTTGCTGTGGTCATGGCAGGCGTATTCAACTTCCTTGGCGTGCTGCTCGGTGGATTGAGTGTCGCTTACGCTATTGTTCATATGCTTCCCACCGACCTGCTGTTAAATGTGGGATCGGCACACGGTCTCGCCATGGTGTTTTCTATGCTGCTGGCGGCGATTATCTGGAACCTCGGCACCTGGTATCTCGGTCTGCCGGCCTCCAGCTCCCATACGCTGATCGGCGCCATTATCGGTATCGGTCTGACCAACGCCCTGATGAGCGGCACCTCGGTCGTTGATGCCCTCAACATCCCGAAAGTGCTGAATATCTTCCTTTCTCTGATCCTGTCGCCGATTATCGGCCTGGTGATTGCGGGTGGCTTAATCTTTATTCTGCGCCGCTACTGGAGCAGCACGAAAAAGCGTGCGCGTATTCATATGACGCCTGCTGACCGTGAGAAGATCGACGGCAAGAAGAAGCCGCCGTTCTGGACCCGTATTGCCCTGATTGTATCGGCAATCGGTGTCAGCTACTCGCACGGGGCAAACGACGGCCAGAAAGGCATTGGTCTGATCATGCTGGTCCTGATTGGTGTGGCTCCGGCGGGATTCGTGGTCAACATGAATGCCTCCGGTTACGACATCACGCGCACCCGCGATGCGGTCAATCACCTGGAGCAATATTATCAGCAGCATAGCGCCTCGCTGACGCATATCATCCAGATGGCACCGCCAAAACTGCCGACACCGGAAGAAGTGCCGGCCACCAGCCCGCAGGAGTTCCACTGTGACAGCGCCCGCGCGCTGCAGGCGGTTCAGCGTGCTCAGGGACTGCTGAATAACCTGCAGAGCTACGATCAGCTGACGGTTGAACAGCGCGGTCAGATGCGTCGTCTGCTGCTCTGCATCTCCGACACTGCTGACAAGGCGGCGAAACTGCCGGAGACCACGCCCGATGACAAACGCTTCCTGGGCAAGCTGAAAAGCGACCTGCTCGGCACCATCGAGTATGCGCCGGTCTGGATCATCATGGCTGTGGCGCTGGCGCTGGGCACCGGCACCATGATTGGCTGGCGTCGTGTCGCCACCACCATTGGTGAAAAAATCGGTAAAAAAGGCATGACCTATGCGCAGGGCATGTCAGCTCAGGTGACGGCCGCGCTGTCGATTGGCGTCGCCAGCTACACCGGTATGCCGGTTTCGACCACGCACATCCTCTCCTCATCCGTTGCCGGTACCATGCTGGTTGACGGTGGCGGATTGCAAAGCCGGACCATCAAGAACATCGCGATGGCGTGGGTCTTCACCCTGCCGGTCTGTATTGTGCTGTCAGGTTCACTCTACTGGATTGCGTTAAAACTGGTGTAATACCAGCTAAAAAGGGCGACTCCGGTCGCCCTTTTTTAATGCCAGATCGCCAGCGCCACCAGGCTGATAATGACCAGTCCGCACAGCGCGCTGGTCAGAATAAACTGTCCCCGCACCCGCTCGCAGCGCCGGATAAACTCATCGTCGTGATGGTCGACATAGCGCTTAGCCCAGATATAGGTCACCAGCCTCACCTGCTTGCTCGGCTGACCGTGAGAGGTAAAAAAGCCCGCGCCGTCGACATACTGATAGAGCAGTGGATCGCACCCCCGTAATACCGCCAGCAGTGCGCGCAGAGATGAAAAATAGCGCGCCATATTCACGATGCATACCACACAAAGCGCCCAGAAAAGCGCAACCGTGCTGATCATATTCTCCCCCTCCCGACTGGCGGCGCAGTCGCTGACCCAGCGATAAATCCCTGAGCAAACCTGCCGTCATCACCAGCCACTGAATCACCGGACTGCGAAAGTTTTCGACCCCCTGAGCGGCTGCGAATCGGACCGCCTTTTTTCAGTGTAGGAGAAATCTTTACGTTTTTTCCAACGATGATTTTCGTTCGGCGCGAGTAAATCCGGCACAGCCTTGATCTTATTCACAAGCCAGACGGCAACCACAGCATTTACGGTGAGAGAAGACTATACTCAGGGCATAACTACATCACCTGCAACGCAGGCAGATACTTTGGTGGCGCTCATCGCCCGCTCGCGCAAGGGATTTCGCTCAGCTGTGACGCGGCAGGAACACCGGATGCCATCCTTAATCTCGCGAAAGGAGTTTTATCATGGCTTATAAACATATCCTGATTGCAGTAGACCTTTCCCCCGAAAGTCAGTTACTGGTGGATAAGGCCGTTTCGCTGGCTCGCCCGTACGATGCCCGCATTTCCCTGATTCACGTCGACGTGAACTACTCCGACCTTTACACCGGTCTGATCGACGTTAACCTGGGGGATATGCAGAAGCGTATCTCGGAAGAGACGCACACTGCCCTGAAAGGGTTATCAGAGGCGGCCGGTTATCCGATCAGTGAAACCCTGAGCGGCAGCGGCGACCTGGGTCAGGTTCTGGTCGATGCCATTAAGAAGTATGACGTTGACCTGGTGGTCTGCGGTCATCATCAGGATTTCTGGAGCAAGCTGATGTCTTCGGCCCGTCAGCTGATTAACACGGTGCATATCGATATGCTGATTGTGCCGCTGCGCGATGCCGACGACGAATAAATCCTTTTCTGAAAGCCGGCGTCAGCCGGCTTTTCTCTGCCGTCTCTTTCAGGTTCGGCCCGGCCCCCGCATTTATCCGCTTCATTTCGCTTATCTGAACATCATATTAAAACCGGCGTTACATTAATGAATTATTGATTCGCTAATGCGAATCGTTTTATTACATGCAGCGCGCTGTTTATCACAATTTTACTATGGGCAACCTTTTTCCCATTCGCTATCTTTCGCCTGCTCTCCGATCTGTTTACATCAGAGAGAGCAGGAAAAAGATAAGCCGATCTATTTAATCAATAAGGACATTAACAATGAGAGAAATTAACGAGAAAGAAATTGCGGCGGTAAGCGGTGCTGGCCTGCCTGAATTTCTGGGTGACGTGAACAGCGCACTGACGGACGTTTCGGGCTTACTGGATAGCACCCTGACGTCGCTGAAGGAAAGCACCACATTCGGAGAGCGACTGAGTCTGACCTTCAGAGCCCTCGGCCTGAACGTGGCCAAAAGCTTTCTGACCGCCTTTTCCGGCTTCCTGACGACAATATCGGCCTGATTTATTTACCCTGTTTGTACGATTGCGCAAACAGGAGAGGCTGAAGCATGCCTGAAACGTTATCAGGCATGCTCTTTAAGCAAAAACAGAAAACGAAATAGCCACTCGCGCTGACATGCGTTATTCGCTGAGCGGGGGATAAATATCAAAGCGATGGCTTTTAGTTACCACGGCGGCCTGCGTCACCACACCCGCCAGCGGCGGCGCATAGTCTGGCCGTTTTACCACAATGCGTTTTCTTGCCAGCCGGCGGGCAGGCTCCAGTAACGCATCCGCATCCTCATCCGGCCCCACCAGCGACTGAAAGACCCGCATCTCCTTTTTCACCAGCGCACTTTTCTGGCGATGGGGATACATCGGATCGAGATAAACGACGTCAGGTGGTGGCGTGATATCACCCAGTGCCTGGGCACTGGCCGCATGAATCAGCGTCAGCCGCTCGCGCAGCCAGGGACCGATTTCCGCATCCTGATAGCCACGCTGCAGACCATCTTCCAGCAGTGCTGCCACCACCGGATGGCGCTCCAGCATCCGTACCCGGCAGCCCAGCGCCGCCAGCACAAACGCATCGCGTCCCAGACCGGCGGTCGCATCGACCACATCCGGCAGATAACTGCCTTTGATGCCGACCGCTTTGGCGACGGCTTCACCGCGTCCTCCGCCGAAACGACGACGATGGGCCATGGCGCCGGTGACGAAATCAACAAAAATACCGCCCAGCTTTGGCTCATCCCGCTTACGCAGTTCAAGGTGGGTCGCAGTCTGCACCAGCGCCAGCAGTGCGGTGTCATCCTGCTCCAGCTGCCAGCGCTGCGCTAAACGTGACAAGGCGCCGTCTCCGGCGCCTGATTCATCGAGCAAACAGATTTTCACGAACCGACTTATCCCTGAATGCCGTAATGTTCCAGCATCGCATCGAGCTGCGGCTCACGGCCACGGAAGCGTTTAAACAGCTCCATCGGCTCTTCCGAACCGCCGCGCGTCAGGATGTTATCCAGGAACGACTGGCCGGTTTCGCGGTTGAAGATACCCTCCTCTTCAAAACGGGAATAGGCATCCGCCGCCAGCACGTCCGCCCACAGATAGCTGTAGTAACCTGCCGCATAGCCGCCCGCAAAGATGTGGCTGAAGGCGTGCGGGAAACGGCCCCATTCCGGCCCCGGCACCACCGCCACGCGGCTTTTCACTTCACGCAGGGTTTCCAGAATCTGCGCGCCTTTTTCCGGGTTGAATTCGGTGTGCAGACGGAAATCGAACAGGCCGAACTCCAGCTGACGCAGGATAAACAGCGCGGCCTGATAGTTCTTCGCCGCCAGCATTTTATCCAGCAGGGCTTTCGGCAGCGGTTCGCCGGTCTCATAGTGTCCGGAGATAAACGCCAGCGCATCCGGCTCCCAGCACCAGTTTTCCATAAACTGGCTTGGCAGTTCGACCGCATCCCATGGCACACCGCTGATACCGGACACGCCAGGCGCTTCGATGCGGGTCAGCATGTGGTGCAGACCGTGACCGAACTCATGGAACAGGGTAATCACTTCGTCATGGGTGAAGAGCGCAGGTTTCCCCTTCACCGGACGGTTAAAGTTACAGGTGAGATAGGCGACCGGCTTCTGCAGGGTGCCATCGGCTTTACGCATCTGACCCACGCAGTCATCCATCCAGGCGCCGCCACGTTTGTGTTCGCGGGCATAGAGGTCGAGATAGAAGCTGCCGCGCAGTTCGCCGGTTTCGTCGAACAGATCGTAGAACTTCACGTCAGGATGATAGACCTCAACGTCGTTACGCTGCTTCGCACTGATGCCGTAGATGCGTTTGACCACTTCAAACAGGCCAGCGACCGCACGCGCTTCCGGGAAGTATGGGCGCAGCTGCTCATCGCTGATGGTATAGAGATGCTGCTTCTGCTTTTCCCCGTAATAGGTGAGATCCCACGGATTCAGCTCTTCAACGCCATGCTCTTTTTTCGCGAAGGCGCGCAGCTGCTCCAGCTCTTTTTCCCCCTGCGGACGGGCGCGTTCGGCCAGGTCATTCAGGAAGTCGATCACCTGAGACGGGCTCTGGGCCATTTTGGTCGCCAGCGATTTGTCGGCGTAAGAGTCAAAGCCCAGCAGCTGTGCCAGCTCGTGACGCAGCGCCAGCTCTTCCGCCATGATCGGGCCGTTATCCCATTTACCGGCGTTTGGCCCCTGATCGGAGGCGCGTGTCGCATAGGCGCGATACATCTCTTCACGCAGTGCCGCGTTGTCGCAGTAGGTCATCACCGGCAGATAGCTTGGGATATCCAGAGTCAGCAGCCAGCCCTCCTGCTCTTTGGCTTCGGCCTGCGCTTTCGCCGCCGCCAGCGCACTTTCTGGCATACCGGCCAGCTCACTTTCGTCGGTGATCAGTTTGCTCCAGCCCATGGTGGCA
>Ga0157360_1000966_pt1 | contig 10815 bp, 10 predicted proteins | sample AttlaeALBM1_FD_111483 | JGI IMG/M metagenome (GOLD analysis project Ga0157360, IMG submission 111483) | Fungus gardens microbial communities from leaf cutter ant in Ribeirão Preto, State of São Paulo, Brazil - Atta laevigata ALBM1 | ecosystem: Host-associated > Fungi > Mycelium > Unclassified ... | reverse complement strand
TCACTTGATGAAGATAAGAAAGATAAATGAGATTTGTGAGGAACATTTACTCAAAAGAGTACAGACTATTGTGAGGTACTTTGACTTAAAGCTTTGCTTTTCATCTTGTATATCCTATGCTTTTTGCTTGTGTATTTCTGAACAAAGTTACATAGTCAGATTAACAATCATTCAATCAATCACTGCTTCTTACTCCTTTACCACCATCACTGATAGTAGTGCCCGAGAGTAGCCTAGCAAATATACATTCCGTTCCAGTTATGCACCGTGTCCCTAATGTTTCTCCCAGCAATCAGCCCCAATCTTCATTGTACTTTGCAAGACCTGATGATATGGCTGTCAACATACAACGTGGCTGCCCCACCTCAAGAGCAAGCATAGGAAACTCTCGAAGCCCCTTCCCCTCACCAGAAACTTCCTCTAGCCAATCTGACATGGATTATGCAGAAAGAGTAGCTATGCAAAACAATGTGGAAGTTGACAAAACCATCGCCCAAAGCAAGGAGTCCATCCAATTGTCCGACATGGCTTGTGCATACCCACATGCCTCCAGCAAGACGGCACCTAACAATACGAGGGAGCTAGACCCCCTCTCCTAACCTTTGCCCCCAGACATCATCCCATATGAAGCTAACATTCTGGCTGACCCCAGTCTCTGGGACAGCAATTTCCAGCTAAAAAAATCCAAGTTCTGGTCGACCAAGAAAACCAAAGGTAACAATGGCAAGGCATCAGTCAAATCATTTGCACAGGCTACAGCTACAGCCAAAAACATCCTCAAGATCAGGGAGGCCTTTTCCGCACTACCTAATAAGAAAATAATAGAAATCCACAATACAGCAATAGATAAACCAGCTAACAGGAGCAAGAGAATTCAAATCACTACCAAAGGCCCCTCAAGGAAGCAAGCTATTGTACCAATAACCAAGAAATGCGCTGATCTTATTATGAATGAAACCAGTATGTATGTCGGCCTCATCAATGGCCTATTAAGAAGTACTAAGTCAAATACCTGTTCTGAATTTATCAAGCCATGCCCTGGTAGTATATCTATTGTGACTAACAATGTCTCTGCACCTAGTGATCTTAGTATTGTCAAAAAGCACTTCAAGTCAATTAATAGCATCAATGAAGATGAATCACTCCCTCCACATCTTTCTCAATCCAAGCCTTACCTCAAGATAACTGGCATCCTGTTCATCCAACCTAATGGTAATAAACTCACTCATGAAGATATTATCAACTCTATTCAATACTCCACTTTATTTGAAATGGTCTCACTTGCCTCAAAGCCTAGGGTCATCAAAGCATTGCCTAAGTCAGATATGGCAATTGTGTGGATAGATATCTGGGACTCTCAGAACAGTTCCAAAGCTAAGCTACTTGTCAACCACTCCTTCAACTTCAGCCAGTATATTGCCACTATCAGGGGCACTAACATGAACCCTGGCATCCTGCAGTGTCATAACTGCTGGAAATAGGGCCACTCTACCTTCTCATGCAAAGCTCATGGCTCAAGATGCCAGAAGTATAGTAGTCCATATAGACTGGAACACCACAGAGATATGGCTTGGTGCTGTAAGACTAACCCTAAAACCAATCCCCCTAGATTAGAAACAAGACAGGGCAAACCATGCCCTCACTCCTTCAAGTGTATCAATTGCAAAGGTGAACACTTGGCCAATGACCACTTGTACCCCTTCTGGAAACATCACTTCAACTGCAAATGGCACACAAAAAAAGCTCAAGAAGCCTGTGAAATCAAGGATAACTCAACTCACCTAGCCATAGACAGAGGTAAATCATGATTAAGCACAATCTAAAAATATTCTCTCAGAACATTAGAAAAAACAAAGCTCTAACTGATACTATTCTAGAAACCTAAAAAAATCTATCTGACATAATTTTTATCCAAGAACCTCCTAGGTCTCTCTTACACCAACTCCCAAGCCATACCAATCCTTTAGGAGACCCTCTATACAGTATCCCTAACCACCCTGAATGGACTCTTTTCCTCTGCCAGAATATGTCACAAAACAACTATGCAAGAGTCGCTACATATGTTCATAAATAACTCTTGAGAATGAAATTTGCCCTATGCCAAAACATCATCAATTTGGACAATACAATTATAATGACAGGTAACTTCAACATAAGAGACAGTGACTAGGACCCAAATTGCTGCTATTACTCCATCCATGCCAATGACCTTATCACCATTGCTGATAGCCTAGGCCTTGAGCTCTCACTGCCTTTAAACCCTAGCCCTACTAGATTTGCAGATAACCCACATGACTCTAACTCTGTTATAGATCTCATCTTCTTGCCTCCCAATAATAGAGGGTTTGGTCAACACACACTCTACCCTAACATCTGCAAGCCTTCTGACCACATCCTACTTATTATAGAGGTGGGCATCATAGAAACCAATATTGACCTCAGCATTAGGTCAATTAGCAAAGATAGTGAGAAAGAGAAAGACTTCATTATGTCACTAACCAATGGCAAACTCATCAGCCATTAGAACCAAAGAGGACCTAGAAAACCTAGCCCAACAGGTGGCCCTTGTATTCAAGACTGCTTGGAACAACCACTCAAAATTGAAACACATCACAAAACACTCTAAAGAGTGGTAGTGTCATGTTCTGGTAATACTGTGTAACCACACCCCACCCCAAGACCTCCACTTAGCTGCTTACCTCAGCAGAGAGTCCCCCAGTGCCACAACTGTACAGAATTATCTGGCCCCCATCAAACTCATGACTAATCTTGGATGGATAGTACTTATAGCAACAAGACTAGCATAAAACCTTTAGCTTTGTTATTGACTTAGTCTGTTCCTAGTTCTGGTCTTCTGTCAACCCTTCTCTATCCAATCAATTAATACCCTTTTCCACCTCCTCAGGAGTCAGGACTTGACAGGTGGAATCAAGAATGCTCTAATGGTCTTAATAGATATTGATTGTTAGGCAACCTTCAATAATAGAAGGAATTCAAAGTGGTTGTACATGCTACTAAGAAAAAGTTTTTTAATGATAAGATACATGAAATCGCATCTTCAAACAAAAGGCCCTAGGACCTAATAAACTGGGTTCAGAAAAAACCTATGCCAGCCATCGAGACTATATTGTATGAAAACTACCCTTGTAACACTCTACCAGACTTATGGCATGCTCTTCACAACTCTGAAAATCAGCTGAAAACAGACTTATAAACATCCGCTTTCTCAATGAAATCCCCCAAGCAAATACCATTGATTGGCTTACATTCTCTAAGCAAGAATTCAGAGATGCAATAGCTAAGTATTCATCATTGTTATCTTCTGGACCAGATCATATCTCCTGGAGACATCTCAAATCCCTATTCTCTAATGACTATTATTTGGAGAAACTAATAAATATTACTGACACCTGCATCAACTTAGAGCACTGGTCCTCTAACTTCAAGTCTGCTAACACTGTCATCATCTCCAAGCTGAATAAGGACTTGTACAGCACCCCCAAATCTTTTTGCCCTATTGTTCTACTCAATACTACTGGCAAACTCATCAAGAAAGTCATTAGCAATCAACTTTAATTTCACATGGTAGCTAATGGCTTTCTGGATCCTAATCAACTTGGAGGCATCAGACAATGGTCCACAATTGATGCTGGCATTTACCTCACTCATCTTATTTGAGTATGGTGGCTTAAACAATACCACACCAGTGTCATAGTATTTGACATCACACAGTTTTTCCCTTCTCTAAATCATAGTTTCCTATCTATGTGCCTAAAAAAAGCTAGTCTTAATACTAATGTCATGGGTTTCTTCAACAACTATTATTTGGGTTGATCAACCTCTTATTCCTGGAACAACTTCTCCTCTTTATCCTTTAACACCAATGTTGGAGTGGGCCAAGGCTCAGCTCTCTCCCTATTCTCTCTACTATTTACCTCACTCCAATCATTAAAACATTCAAAAAATAAATAAAAAATCTAAAAGAAAATATTCCAACTAATATTCTTTCCTTTGTTGATGATGGTCTTTTAATTTCTCAGGAGAAAAGTTACTCACTATCTTCCTCTTTCTTACTTTGTAGTTACAATATTATGTCAAAAATCCTTCTCAACACCAGTCTCATCATGGAATATAGCAAAACCAAACTCTTCTATTTTACAAGAGCTTGTCATCCTCCCAATTTCTCTATCAACCTAACATCTGTAGGAGGCCCTGTCATCTCCCCTAAACCTATCTGGTAATACTTGGGCTTCTACTTTGACTGCAAACTCAACTTCAACTACCATATGCACTTCTATGCCACAAAGTGCCTCTCTACCCTCAGTGCCATGAAGATGCTAGAGAACTTCTCAAGAGGCCTCCTCCCTATTCAAAAACAACTCCTGTACAGAATGTGTATCCTGCCCATTGCCCTATATGAGTTTCAGCTCTGGTTCTTCAAAGGGACCTCCATCATCAAGAAGTTAACCAATCTAAAGAAAATGCAGTGAAGAGCAGCTCTTTGAATCACAGATGCTTGTCAAACCTCACCATCTGAAGGTATCAAAGCCAATGCAGGTCTCATTTCAATCAATCTATACCTTTGTAAACTAAACAGCAGACATCACTTATGCTATGCCTTTATTCCCCCTTCATATGCTATCAATTCACTCCTTGACTCACACCATACTAAGAATCAGACCTTTCATAGAGCTGCTACTTCCAAACTCACTATGAAACAACAAGCCAACCTTAAGAGTCCCATCAAGGATGTCAATGAGTACCTTAACAGTGTCAGAAATTGCTTCAATCCCCTTCATCCTCTCTTCTCCTCTAGTTCTAGGATAGTTGATCATTTCTCTAGTAGAATTAGCTTTCATTCTCCTTCTTCTTCTTCTGATGAGGACCTTCACTAACATCTTCAAAGCCTTAATCTTGCCTTCAGATCATCTCAAATAAATCACAACAGCATAGCTGTCATCACAGACAGAGGTGTCAAAAAATCTCATATCACTACAGCAGTTGCTTATGTCTGGTCTGATAACTCTGTTGTCAAAACATTACAAGTCCACTTTGTAAATGTCATACCTATCAAGGCCAAACTCATGGCTATTTGCACTGGCCTTATCCCTGCCATGGAAATAGACAACATCTATGACATTACCATTATCACTGATTCTATCACCATAGTAAGAAAAATCTTGGAGTCCAAAGTTGATCCCCTTCAGAACATGTTTATCCCATTAGCCTCTGCAATTAAAACCTTCCTTAGAAAAGATGGCAGGAACAAAATCCACTTCTGGTATTGCCCCAGCAAAGCTGAATAGCCCAGGCATCAACTCATCAATGATCAAGTCAAAGCAAGCACATGTATCCCTACATTTCCTAGCAAGGATTTGTATCTATTCAGCAAAAAGAAAGAATGTGACAACATCCTCTGTGAATGGCAAATGTCTTTTGCTAACAGCCTCAAAAAAGGCCACTACTTCTTGAACTTTGAAGACAAAAAGCAAAGAGTTATCAAACCAACATATGCTAAGGGTGGCTCGTGGCTTCCTGTCATAGGGTTCACCAATTCACTATGTGCTCATTTCACCTGCATGACTACTAAACATGCCCTCATTGGAGAGTACAGACAGAGATTTTTCCCCTATCTTCTTACCAGCTGCCCATGTGGTGAAGCTGAGGTTCAAACCTATCACAAATGGTCACTTACTTGATTTGTGATTGATGAGTGGATATTCAAAAGTGCTTAGTGAGCAGAGTTTAGACAGTGACAAGAGATGTTGTTGAGTCTGAGGTCTAATCCTCAGACTATAAGTCCTTAAATACAGAAAAGTGATGGTCTGTGCACTAGGACAGAGCATCACATGCTATTACCTATTGTTCTACATATGGTAGTGCCTTTGTACTTGAAAATGTAATAACTTAACCATATGGAGGCTGTCCTTTGTTCTAAGAAAGGGACAGATGACTATCTATGGGTAATTAATAAACTCCATGTGCAAACATTAAGGTCTTCATATCTCCACTAATATTAATTGCCTTGACATTGTTTTAGGCTCATTCTGAGGAGTATAAAAAGGGCTTCTTTGATGCTTAAAAGTGGAGCTTATATCATGGCGGTTTCTGAGATATTGGCAATTTAATAAACAGTACCATAGTGGTTACTAGTTGATCTGCCTAATATCTTAACCATTATTGATTGCCTCAAGACGTAACTAGTATCTATCGAAAGGTCTTTTTAAGAGCTTTCTGTAGCTATTAATACTGTGAGAATCGATGAAGAATTGATGGAGATATGGCTGAATAAAGTTTGTGACAAAACCTAAGAACACATTATCATGGAATGTGACATGCACAACCCCTCCACACAACCGTGCAACATAATTATTAACAGCTTTGTCCATTTCCTCTCAGATAACCCTGGAGCATTTAGCTTTGACAATGGATAAGGTCCCATCACAGTGCGACTCCTTGGAGTAAAAGTGCAGCCTTTGTCATCTTGTTTCTTTTTTGTCACCTCATCTTATATATTTGTCTTAACCCTTTCTTTCTCTCTCTTTACTTGCCTCTCTTATTTAAGTAGGTACTATGTACTTACCACAGTCTGCCTCTGTGCCCCATATAATAAATCATTGAATTAAAAAAAATAAAACTATTCAATCAATTAACCAACCAATAGTTACAAACAGTGCATAGAACAGTGTATCCAATAGATCACAATTAGCAGACAGAAGCTGTTGTGCCAAAAATATAGTTAGGCAAGCAGGTTTGGTGAGCCTTCATATCTTGTCTATAGTAGATGTATGCACTTATTGCTCATATCTCAGCCTTCCACTTTTGAATATCCCATGTCACACTCTGAAGGCTGCAGTTGATTTAGTTCTGCTCTCTTCTTTATCACTGTTGCCTGACTTTGTTGTTGAGTTAAGAACAAGCAGCACAAAAGGTGGGGGAAACTCGTTGCAAACACGCAACATTCTTCATTACTATCTCCACTATTTATACTACATAAAACAATAAGACATAGAACAATCAGGAGTCACATGCATCACGCAGGCTCGTATGATATCCAAATTCCAACATTTGTGGATGTAAGTGAGCAATCTAAGAAACATTCCCCCAAAGCTAGTAAAAGATTAGTGGTATGGATAGTCATATTTTGGGATTGACAAACTATGGACATATTGTGATTTTTTGTGGACTGGACTCATGACAAAGACATGGAAAGAACAAATACCTTATCAGATAGAAAGAATACAGTCAAGGAGATGACACATGGGAACCTGAAGATAATTTACAAAATGCAGGTGAAAAGCTGCAGGAATATCTTCAGAGTATACCAAAAACAAGATAACTTCTTAACAAAGCTTGAACCAAGAGAGAAAGTAATATCACAAACTTCATTTGGCCATATCTCCATCAATTCTTCAATGATTCTCACAGACTTAATGGCACTCAAAATTCCTTGAAAAGACCTTTTGATCAATACCAGTCATGTCTCAAGGCAATCAATAATGGCTGAGATATCAGGCAGATCAACAGGTAACTACCATGGTACTGTTTATTAAATTGCTGATATCTCAGAAACTGCCATAATTAATGCTTTGCTTTTAGGCATCAGAGAAGCCCTCTTCATACTGCTCAGAATGGGCTCAACACAGTGCCAAGGAGATCAATATTCATGGAGATATGAAGGCCTCAATGTTTGCACATGAACTTTATTAATTACCTATTGATAGTCATCTGTCCTTTTCTTAGAACAAAGGACAGCCTCCATAAGGTTAAGTTATTGCTACTTATAGTACAAAGGCACTACCATATGTAGAATAATAGGTAGTAGCATGTGATGATCTGTACTAGTGTACAAACTATCACAATTTTATATATAAGGACTTTCTGTCTGAGGATTAGACCTCAGACTTAACAACATCTTTGTTGCTGTCTAAACTTTGCTTTTTAGAGCTATTCGGATATCAATTCAACCAATCACAAATCAGTAAGTGGCTATTTGTGATAGTATAGTTCTCAAAGTAGTTAGCTCAAAACAGCTTTATTGCACTTATTCACACATCACATACATGTTTATACTTAAGTTTTATGCTACTTATTATACTTTGTTTTGTAATACTCAATTACAAAGGTAATAAATAGTCTGTCTTGCCTTAGCAATAGTATAAGCTTATGTACTTTAGATAATGGACTGTAAACAAGAATACCTACTACTCAAGTACATATTACTCATTTTTGACTTATTATCATGCCATTATATCATTATATTGTTCTGGTATACATAGCACAGTCAGCTCATATTAGTTTTGGCATTATTACTGTATTTTTCTCCTTTCAGTCAACAATAGTTGGTCACAAAGGTCAGACTAGAACAGTTACAGCTCCATCATACTCTTGGAATATTTTCGAGATTTTTCCTGATTTTTTCCAATTTTTTATGAATTTATTTGGTATTTTTATAATTTTTTCTCTACTAGTATGAAGCCAAGTAGTATAAGATTTTAGCCAGGACAACCTAAATCCACTCCAAGTCCAAGTTGACAAGGAAAACTCAATAGAGTTCCTGTTAGATTTTCTACACTACTTATACAACTACTATATGGTCTGTGCACTACTTTCCCACACCCATCATGTGACATGACCCTGTGACTTCCCATTTCATATGACTGTGACTTGTGTGACACTTGTGATGTGACACTTTTCTGTACTCCTTCCTGTGTAGTAAGTCCAAAAGAAAAGAAAAGTAAAGTAAAGTGAAGAAATATAAATATTGACTTAGCTGTTTTGCCAAGTCATAACAAGTAATAGCTAAGAATAGAAAATCTGTGCTCTAGCCTAACCAAAAGGGAATATCTATGCTCTGGGTGTGTTAAAAATAGAAAATACCTTTGCTGGCCTAGTTAAAAATAGCAAATCTGTGCTTCAGCCAATTAAAAATAGAAATTCTGTGCTCTGAGTCTATTTATAACTAGAGGGCAGCTTCCTTCCAAGATAGCATACTACTAGACCAGGCTGGAGGCCTAGATGAAAACCTTGTGTTATTATATGGGGCATGCATGATAAAGATTACCTCATCATTATCGCTATCTGAAACATTGGCTTCACTATCAGAAGGAGGCGGAGCCTTGACCTTGCAATGCTAAGAGAAAGGAAAAGAGAGAAAAGTATTAGTGATTGGATCTAGAGAAGAGAAAGAAGAGATCTGTACCTTAGAAATACTGGACTTGCCTGTATCAGTGCTCGAGATGCCACTATTACCAGGGGGAGGATTCTGCTGAGCAGATGAGATACTAGAACAAATATCAGATACCTTCAGACTCTTCTCATATTGACTTATAAAAGTCTGTAACTGCTTATAAATAGGGGAATAAATGAATGAATGGTCATGGTCCTTGTGGAAGGTCTTGTAAGACTGTTTTGTTTTGCCCAAGATTTTGATATAGTGGGGTTTTTCAATGGCAGCAGGATCAGAATTGAGTCAATCTAGATAGAGTCACTATTAAGAATACAGGCTCCAGAGTCATGTGTGAGGGATCCTCTTACACACTAGTGTAAGGGCGACCAGAGTGGAAGACTCCAGGAGATTTCTCAGTTAATTATAATCTATGAAATATGGTTACAACCTACCTCCAGGAGATTCCTCAGAGAATTAGATGAGGCTCTTGGAGGGAATAATCTACATTATATACTACACAGTGTCTTCACGTCTCTGTATCGGTAACTAGGGTCTGAACAAGGAAAGTGCATCGGGTGGCAACGGAGTGCTTTTGGAATGATGGGAGTAAGACCCAATATTACATAGTAATATTGGATCGGCTACAGGATCGCTCTGGAGGACTGGAACAGGCTCCGGAGTCGTGGATTAGGGGTCCTCTTACATTTACCCCTCCTCCAAGGTTGCTGTGCCTCGAAGCAACGGTTCTGGACTTGAAAAGAGTGTCAAAGTCCGTCCGGCGGATGTGTCTTGGGGCGGCTGGGTGCCTTCGGTAATATTCTGTGACAAGGTCTGGCGTCTTGACATCGGAGGCCACCTCCCAAGAGTTGTGCTCTCTGCTGAACCCTTTCCACTTAATCAAGAACTGGAACCTCCTCCAGTGCCAGTGACTATCCAACACTTCTTCCACCTCCCACTCCAGTTCTTTGTCGACAACAATAGGTGGCGGCGGGGCTTGTGGCTTTCTTCCTGGTATCGGATCATCTGGAGTGGCAGACAACTTGACCACGTTGAACACTGGGTGTAACTGTCTCGAAGGGTCCCAGTCTGCGATGTGACAACTTCGGAGACGGACATGTTGTTCTGATATCTGATGCATCTAGGTATACCCAGTCTCCTGGTTTAAATACGGGGGCCAGAGACCTTCTCTAATTGTAGTACCTTGTCATGTCCTCCTGCGCTTTACAGATTGCAGACTTGGCTTCCTCGGTGGTGGACTCCATTCTCTTGGTGAACTCATTGACCGTCTCTAGGTTAGAAGGATCTTGTCTCGGCTCGAAGCCCATGTGGGGGATTCGTCCTGTGTCCAGCAGGAATGGAGGTTGTTACATCGTGGAGTGAACGTGGTTGTTGTGCTGAAACTCCACGATGGGTAGCAGGTCATACCAGTCGTCCTGCCGTTTGTTGACAAATAGGCAGAGGAACTGGTTGAGCTCTTGGTTGACGCGTTCCGTTTGTCCGTCCGTCTGGGGGTGCCAAGCTGTAGAAGAGGATATTTGTATACCTAGCAGCCTGTATAGTTCCTTGGTGAACAAAGCTACGAATTGAGGTCTGCAGTCGGAGATGACACGTTTCGGGAGGCCATGGAGTTTCCAGACGTAATGGAG
>Ga0157360_1000964_pt1 | contig 10824 bp, 6 predicted proteins | sample AttlaeALBM1_FD_111483 | JGI IMG/M metagenome (GOLD analysis project Ga0157360, IMG submission 111483) | Fungus gardens microbial communities from leaf cutter ant in Ribeirão Preto, State of São Paulo, Brazil - Atta laevigata ALBM1 | ecosystem: Host-associated > Fungi > Mycelium > Unclassified ... | reverse complement strand
CTCTTGCAGATCAGATCACAGAAGATAGACATGGGCGCACTTATCAACAAACCTGAGGAGCTCTTCTTGAGTGAAGAGGAATGGGCTGGGAAGGGTCTTAGAGCAAAACGGAAAGTGACCACGCATGAGACCCGTGCCCGTAAACGGCCTAAACACGAAGAAAGTAGCAGAGAAATGAAATTTACGGAAAATTCAATTGTGCATATTAATGGGGGCAAGACGACTTCTCAGTCCAGTTTGGATAGTGTAAAAAATGCGTCTCATCCTCTGGATGAGATGGAGGGTCCAGAAGAATTGGCGGAAGTTTTGGATTATGTCGCAGACCTCATTACTGAACTTAATCGGCGTATGAAAGATACGGGGGATAAGTCCCCTCTGCTCATGGGATTGTCAGCCACAAGCGGTGGAACTAGTGATAAGAACCTCACTACTGGAGAGGATGCAGCTATGCGTAATCTCCGTCTCAACCTCTTGGCACTTGCAAAAAGGGCTCCTCTGGATACGATCGCCCATCTGCCCTTAGAATTGATCCCAGAACATATTCGTCCTTGCATTCCAACTTTAGATGCGTCAAATGCTTCAGGTCCTCCTCCGGTTGCTGTGACTCCTGCTCGTGTGCCCACAGCTTGGATGGCTTCTATTTCTTAGTTCGTGAGCAGGTGTTCGCTGGACTCATTCTGGTTCATGTAGTAACCAGAGATGTGATCTAGCTAGCTTTCATCTGCGGTTGAGACTAACTCTCATTTCATACAGCATATTGCTGCACATGTATAGGAGGCAATGCCTAAGTGGCGTGCTCGGCAACAATACTTGCAGGTTTTGAGTCATTGGGACTATTATCTAGGGCACACAGGTCCCTTAGGTGTACTATCTATTTTTTACAGGGGCCCTCCTTTATTGTACCTTCTTAATCGATACAAGATCTTCTCGTTGCCGTTGTATCTGGCCCTACACGTGTTGGCAACGACTATATCACGGCAACATTTCGTTGACCTTGCTTATCACCTTCAACAGAATAGGGTCATCACGAAGATAAGTTCATGGAAACCACCCGTCTGAACTCCGTGAGGCCGTTGCTTCCTTGAAATTCCGAACCGTATGGAAGATATGACTTGTATTTGCCCTTTGGACACTCAGCGCTGTTATAGAACTATCTAGCACGAGGCATGTGGAACTATCTATGCTATGCATTCGTTGTAACTGAACGTCTGTTATCACATGGTGGATGTCAGTCGGCATGTCGAGATCCTTCAATGTCACATCCATCGGACTCTCGTGTGCTCCGGACAATTTATCAGGTGATCAAATGTATAGAGACGCGGCGTACACAGTCTGCGATTTGTATTGAGTGTCACTGGATACAAACTTCAATTTCCAATCAAAACGGTGCTCAGTCGCAATACGCACAAGGTAGGGTGCGCCCAAACAACTGTTTTAAAGTTTTAAAGTCCAGTATTTGAACTATCTAGTCTAGTCTAGTGTGGGAAGGAGTTCAGAAGGGAAAGCGTCTCAGAAGGTTGGTTTCAGCTCGAGAGTAAAAGGGTGCAGAGGAAAAACCAATTATTATTTTTTTGTCGTGCTGGTTTATGTAATTATTCTTAAAATATAAAAAATATAATTAATAATTGAGTAAAATGAGAAATAAGAAGAGAGATAATAATTCATACACTTCTCTTCCTTTAACCACCACCATCTCCTCCCTTCTGGCCATAATGGCTGTTGGGGGGACTACTATACTATCAAACCCCTTACACTAATATTGTCATCATTCACCTTCTAACATTTATTTCTGCCTGTTCTTTGAGGTAGTATCTTTTTCTATCTTATGCTGGATGTGTGAGCATTGTGCCACATGTTCAGCACCTTTGACCTGATGGAGACTTGTCAAGTCATGAGCCTCTTGGTTCACAGGAAGAAACTTCAAGTAGTCACTTCTGCAAATGGGGTGAACTGGGAGAAGAATGCTAAGCTCTGGGTATTCTATGAAGCCCTTGGTCTCTGGCCCTTTTCTCTATAGGTCATCCTGAAATCACATATTAAGACAACCAATGGTTAATAGCTACTTGAGGGTACCTGGCTCTCTACAACCTACAAGGAAGAGTCCTAGTACTTGCTTATGGATGTCTTACTTTCTACCTATACCTTGTTAGGGAAGCAATCCTAGGTAAGCCAACTAGGAGAGACTAGGATAGCATGAACCATCCTTAGCCCCTTCACATAGAGCTTTAGCTTGTTGTGGAAGTCACTGGTGCCTTTCTGAAAGAAGATCTAACTAGAGTACTAAGAGATAGTGTTTGTGATTTTGCATGCAATATAGGAGGGTTGATTTGATTAGGGCATAGAATGTGAAGTGGAAGTGGAGTCAGCATGACAAGTACATGTGTTAGAAGCTAGGTCACCTTCCTTTTTTTTCTATAATTAGTTATTCTTTTTCCTTGGTATTTACTCTTCTTGACCTCATGCTTAGGTAGTGTAAGAGGTGTATTTACAACATGTATCACAGAGTTGTAGTCCCTTGACCTGTTTTTAGCTACTATGGTCTGCCTATGTGCTTCATGTTATAAAAGTATTGATTTAAAAAAAAAAGATAATAATCACAAATATCACTTCTTTTACTTGTACCACCATCTTACATGGTAGTGCCTAGTAGTGATCTAGTGAATACATACAATTTCTCACTTTCTCAATCCTCAAACAACACAACCAATTCTCCCAATCAATAATGTTATAACTTGGCAAAACAGCTAAGTTATTATTTAATATTTCTTTTCTTTTCTTTATTACTAGGGTGGAGCATGAAAAGATATCATGTGACAAGTCACAGAGTCACAAAAGGTGTGACAGAAGTCACAGAATAGTCACATCACACACTGAGTCACAAGTCACAGTAATAACATATGGCAAAGAAGTCAGTTGACAAGTAGCTTAGAGACCATGGGAGTTAAGGAACATAGCCATGTAGTAATTGTATATATAGTATAGAAAATCCAACGAGAACTCTATTGAGTTCTCTTTGTCAATTGCTAAACAAAAGAGCAGTTGGCTTAATTCTAGCTTAGAGTTTAGCTTTCTTACAAACAACAGGCATAGATGTTGAAGAGATCATTCCCAGAGATCACTCTATATCCTCTAGCACCAATAGACAAAGGTATATGTCTACTGAATCTAATGCCTCCTCTTTAGAGAATGCAGAGAGGATGCATAAGCAGTCTAATAATCTATCCTGGGCTGAGCAGACTAATGAAGAAGTTCAGATTAGGTCAACAATCCCCCTAGCAGCAACAAAGGTGGTATGCCTTCTCAGATGCCTTATGATGTCCATGCAAATGTTACTCCCTCCTCTCCTAATCTGAAACCTGCTTGTCACAAACTTCATTCAGCCATATCTCTATCAATTCTTCAATGATTCTCACAGTCTCAAAGGTTATGGAAAGCCCTCAAAAAGACCTTTTAATCAATGCCAGTCACATCTCAAGGCAATCAATATTGGCTGAGATATTAAGCAGATCAACTGGTAACCACCATGTTACTGTTTATTAAATTGTTAATATCTCAGAAACCACCATGATCAATGCTTCTTTTCTAGGCTCAGCAGAAGCCTTTTCCATAATGCTCAGAATAAGCCTAGAATGATCTCAAGGCAATTAATATTAGTGGAGATATAAAGGCCTCAATGTTTGTACATAGACTTCATTAATTACCCATAGATAGTTATCTGTCCTTTTCTTAGAACAAAGGACAGCCTCCATATGGTTAGGTTATCACTATTTCTAGCACAAAGGCACTACCATATGTAGAACAATAGGTAGTAGCATGTAATGATCTGTCCTAGTGCACAGACTATCACAATCATGTATATAAGGACTTATAGTCTGAGGATTAGTATTAAGACTCTAGACCTCACAGTTGAATATGCATTTCAACTTAAAGCCTATATCTAACACTTGATATCTTTATGCTATTTCTTAAAGGATCCAGTTAAGGTTTTCAGTGAAGTTATATTGGAGGAGAGATGTTAACGAGACTTTGAGTAGTACCCTTGAGATTGTCCTAAGACAAGTAAGAGTACTGATTCCTCAGAGTAAGATTTTACAGAGGGAATACAAAAAGAGAGAACTTGCTATTCCCTTCTCTTTCTGGTCTGTATTTATCCTAACTAGGTATTGTGACTATGTTACAATGTGGTAATACTAGTTGTAACTAAGAATAACTAGTTAAGTGACAGTTCAGTGACAGAAGTACTAAGGGTAACAAGTCGAGTCAGTGTCCTAATAATGGGTTAGTCCGGTGTTATCCCATTTGGCACAGGTCCAAAAATAGATCTGAAAGATAGTCTGAAATTTCTTCGAAAAGTCTTGTCTGTTCTATGAGTCCATTGTCTCTTAGAGTCCTCAGACATTATCCAATGCATTACTGCATAATAATGTCTTTGTCTAGCATTGCCAATATCTTGTCTACTAACCACTCATTATCAGACCATGACTGATAATAGTTGTAGTCTCACTCGATGTTCATAACAATTAGATCTTAAACTTAACAACATCATTTGCTGCTTGTCTAACTTTGCTTTTTTGAGCTTTTCAAATATTCAATCTACCAATCACAAATCAGTAAGTGGCCATTTGTGATACTGCTATTATTCCATATCAGGCCAATCAACCTGTAGACCTATCTAAAAATGAGAGGGAGAAAGTTCAGAATTTTGTGGAAGATCAACTGAGGAAGGGATATATTAGACCATCAAAAATTGCCAGTGTTCTTCATAAGAAAAAAGAATGAAAGTAAGAGGATAGTTATGGACTACTACAATCTGAATGACCAGACAGTGAAGAACAAATATCTACTACCATTAATTCCAGACTTGATAGACAACATGGGTAATAAGAAAGTATTCACAAAAATAGATCTAAGATGGGGATTCAATAATGTGAGGATCAAAGAAGAAGATGAGCAAAAGGGAGCATTTACAACGTATGTAAGCTTCTTTGAGCTGACAGTAATATTCTTTGGATTGACAAACTCACCAGTCACATTTTAGGCAATGATGAATGAAATTCTGAGGGATCTGATCAATGAAGGAAAGATTGCTGCATTTGTAGACAATGTGTTGGTAGGAACAGAAACTGAGAAGGAACACGATGAAATAGTAAAAGAAGTATTGAAGAGGTTAGAAGAAAATGTCTTGTACATCAAACCAGAGAAATGTGTATAGAAAGTAAGGAAGATAGGGTTTCTAGGAGTGGTTATAGGGCCTAATGGAATAGAAATGGAAAAGGAGAAGATGATAGAGTATTGAGCTGGCCAGAGCCAAAAAATGTAAAAGACATTAGGAAATTTTTAGGCCTCACAAACTATTACAGGAGGTTTATCAAAGACTTTGTGTGAGTGGCCAGGCTAATGAATATGCTCACTAGGAAAGATATGAAGTGGCAGTGGGGACAAGAGCAGCAGAAAGCATTTGACAAGTTAAAAGGAGTTTTCATGACAAAACCAGTACTAGCAACCCCAGATCTAAATAAGAAGTTTAGGGTGGAGGCTAATGCCTCAAACTATACAACTGGAGAAGTACTATCTATGAAGTACTCTAACAACATGTGGAGACCAGTGGCTTTTATTTCAAAATCTCTAAGTAATATAGAACACAACTATAAGATATACAACAAGGAGATATTAGTGTTATTGCAAAGTCTTGATGACTTAGGGACCACTCGAGGTGAGTGTTTAGGAAGAACTCGATGGAGTTCTCCGTTAGATTGAACTACCTACTTATACTACTTTTACAAGTGGCTGTACACTACTAGTCCATGATCACATGTCCTTCTGGAATATTCTACAATCACCTGACCTTGTCACGTGATATAAGTTCCCACGCTGTTTATATCTTTTCCTCATTGTATGACTTGATATTTGTGATCAAGTGTTTGAATGCGTGGGAAACTTTCTCCTTCTTGGGGCTCTCATAACAATTAGCTATAATCAGATGCCTAGAAGAGTGGAGACACTTCCTAGAAGGGTCAGTAATTAAATTTGAGATTTGGACAGACCATAAAAACCTCGAATACTTTATAAAAGCACAAAAGTTAAATTAGAGACAAGCAAGATGGGCTTTATACCTATCGAGATTCGACTTTATGCTAAAACATGTTCCTGGAAGCAAGATGGAGAAGACAGATAGCCTAAGCAGAAGACTAGACTAGGAGATAGGAGTAGAAAAAAATAATGAAGATGAAACATTGGTAAAACTAGAATAGATAGAAGTAAGAAGAACAGAGGCAGTAGAAATAATAGTAAATGGGATAGACCTACTAGAAGAGGTTAGAAAGTCGAAAGTAAAGGATAATAAAGTGATAAAAGCTGTGGAAGAAATGAAACAAGCAAGGACAAAGATGTTAAGAGACGAGGAGTAGAGGAAAGTCAATAGTGTAATGTACAAAGAAGAAAAAGTCTATGTACTAAGAGATAACAAGCTTAGAGCAGAGATAATTAGGCTGCATCATGACATGCTAATAGGAGAGCATGGGGGCAATGGAAAACAGTGGAATTGGTCACTAGAAATTTTTGATGGCTAGGAGTTATGAAAGAAGTGAAGCAATATGTAGAGGGATATGACGCCTGTTAGCAAAATAAAAATTGCACAGAGCAACTAGCCAGTAAATTAATGCCTAACTTGATTTCAGAAAAGCCTTGAACATATATATTGGCAGACTTTATTACCAAGCTGCCTTTAGCTCAGGGATATGATTTGATCTTAGTAGTTGATAGGTTAACAAAAATAGTGCATTTTATACCTACTATGGAAAAAATATCAGCAGAAGGGCTAGTATGGTTGTTCAGAGATAATGTGTGGAAATTATATGGTCTGCCTGAGAGTATCATATCAGACAGGGGACCATAATTTGTGGCAGGATTAATCAAGAGCTGAACGAGATGTTGGGAATTCAGAGTAAATTGTTAATGGCATTCCACCCCCAGACAGATGAACAAACAGAGAGGGTAAATCAGAAGTTGGAACAGTACTTAAGGATATTCATCAATCATAGGCAAGAGCAGTGACCAGAATGGTTGGGAATAGCAGAGTCTGTATATAACAATAAAGCACACTCGAGTACACAAACATCGCCTTTCAAGGCAAATTACAAACAGGATCCCAGGATAGGATTTGAGAGAAAAAGAAAGGGGAAATATCAAGGAGCAAAAAAGTTCATTGAGAAAATGAAGGGAATACAGGAGGAGGCAAAAGCAGCACTAGGGAGAGCACAAGAAGAAATAAAGAAATATGCAGACAGGAAAAGAGGAAAAGCAGACAACTACAAAGTAGGGGACTTAGTAATGTTGAGTACTAAGGATCTGAAGTATCAGATGGTCAGTAGAAGAACAGAGAAATTGACAGAGAGGTTTGTCAGGCCTTATAAAATCAAGAAAGTCATATCATCAAACGCAATAAAATTGGAATTGTGTTATGACTTGGCAAATGGCTAAGTTATTATTTAATATTTCATTTCATTTTATTTTCTTTTAGTTCTGATTATTATTTCTTTTCTTTTCTTTTCTTTTCTTTTATTATCAATAGACGTATGAGAGGAAAGTGACTCATAGGAAAGCATGGGATAAAAGGAAGGGTTAGGGTTACTCTTTATGTATAAATAGTATACAGAATCTAATAGGAACTCTATTGAGTTCTCTTTGTCAATTGCTAAACAAAGAGTAGTTGGCTTTATTCCAGCTTGGAGTTTAGCTTTCTTACAGGAATGAGAATAATGGTAGTGTAGAAGTTAGTTTAGTTTTATTCTACTATCAGGAATGACTCCAGGAGGGGAATTTGCTCTAGAGGGCTTGGCCTCAATGACAAGTTGTGCCTACCTCTACACTTGCCTCTTCTGGATTTCAGTAGGATTATATTTAAGAGAAAGAAGTAAGAGTACAAGTAGAGTAGAGTTTTCCCAAGGGAGAATAAAACTAAGGTAAATTACAATAAAATGGGATTATTAAATAATTCAGAAGATTCCAAGGTGGCTAATAGTCAGGTGACTAAGCCATGTGCATGCATGTCACATGCACAGTGTGCATTACAGTGTCACCATTGTAACACCTGCTGGACAGCCATTCATAGAGGCTAATATAAAGAAAAATAACTTGGGCATGCTGGCTGTTATCTGCCCTTACTGTTATGCTCTTTACTTTGACTATAAGAAGCTGAGATCATCATGGGTCAATCATCCCAAATTTAGCATGTGCTATTTACAAGGACAGATCCAATTACTTCCTCTTCAACCACTCACTAAAATCCTTCACAACCACTTGACTGTTGATATTATTCCTCGAGAGAATTTTGCAACAATATATGGCAGTATAATACAGCATTTGCTATAACTTTAGTAGGAGTCAAAATTGACAACTTAGTTACCAGACAATTAGGTCTCTATTGTTTCAAGATCCATGGAGAGCTTTATTATCTTACTAGTGTCCTTCTGTCTCATAGCGATCATATTATGAATATAGGATGGGACTACAACTATTATCAACCATGGAGTGACAATGAGTAGTTACTACAAGAGTTGATGGACAATAACATCTCTATGAAAGAAGGAGAGAAAAACAACAGTAAAAGTTATTTATAGCTTTTACACAAGCACAAGTTCTAGATTAAACAAAGACAGAGACATTAAACTCTTGGATAATTCTTGAACAGTGAGTGATCTGGACACAAATAGAACAGAACTAAAAGGAGAATCATTGAACTCATCTTTTTAGAGTACTGACTCAACTTGTCACCTCCAGTCATACTAGTAGTAACAGTAGTCACAGTTCTAGATAGTATAAATATAGTCTAGAAAGGACGAGAATGACAAGTTCTCTCTTTCTGTGGTTCTTGTGTAAACTTCTCTTACTCTTGAAACTCCATACTCTCTTTAGTCCTTGGACTATAGTGCAGAGTGTGACTAAAAGTCTCAATACTCTCACTTGTGATATAACTTTACTGAAAATCTTGACTAGATCCTTTGTTGAGGAGCATGAAGATATCAAGTATTGACATAAGCTTCAAGTGGAATGTATATTCAAGGTTTAGAGTCTTAACAGAAGGCCCAGATGAAAACCTCGTACCTTATAACATTGCAAGGTAAATTAACCTTATGTAAATTTCAGCTACTTTCTGCTTCTTTGTTTTTTTGAAAGTGCTTGGTGTGGGTACTAGGTGCAACCAATGAACCAATGATTGTTTGGTTTTCCTCATTGACTCATTGATGAAAGAGAACTGTCAACAAGAGGTACAGGTACAAATAACCCATTGAGGAGGAGGCATTGGATAGACCAAGATGACTCAGGTGTGACATGTGACAGACTTGACAGTTACATGTTATAGTCACTTGACAGCATATTTACCGGCCCGACTTGACAGTTAAATGTCCGCCGTGTGAATTAGGCTGATGATCAAAAGTGGCCAGAACAGCAGTGATGACAAAATTGACCCTCACAGGTCAAAACAAAAACAAATTCTATAAATAGGACTGCCTGACTCACGGCACCATCTTGCTTAGACCGCCATGACAGACTCTACCAAGAAAATGCCCTACGGTAAAGCCCTTTCAGAGATTGCTTTCATTCTCCAAACAAAAGATGATTTTATTCAGTCCGCTTGGGCAACTCGGGCTTGAAGGTTTCGAAAATCATACTCGGTTGCATGTCATATGGAACCCCAGGTTGGCGGGAATGGGTCTTGGACGAAGCAGAGTCTTTCAAGCATATCAAAGCTGCGTGCGTCGCCATCCGTCAATGCTTTTCGATATCTGATTACCACGGTAATCTACAGATATGATGCTGGTATCAACACGTTTGATACTGCAAACGTGAGCTAGCTCCCGAAAATCCTGGTCCTTCTTACATATCTGATAGACATACTCCAATGGTCTTTCTGAGGTCATCCTTGGCAAAGCAATCAAAGAGCTAAAGCTTCCCAGAGATGAAATTGTCGTCATGACCAAGGTTTTCTTTCTTGTTGGACACGATCAACATCAAAGTGGGGGTATCGTAACAGACCCAGATCGACAGGGATATGTCAATCAACATGGCTTGAGTAGGAAGCACATCTTTGATTCTGTCAAGAAAAGTCTCGGAAGGTTGCAGTTGGATTATATCGACGTCTTACAATGTAATTTCAATTCTGTTGACCTCATACTAGACTCACATCCATGTATATAGGTCATCGATTCGACCCCAATACTCCTATCGAAGAGACGGTAGGAGCATACATTCATAATACTCCCTGTATCCACTTAGATCTCGTTAGATGCATGCCCTCCATGACGTCGTGAAAGCCGGATGGGTTCGATATGTTGGCATGTCTTCGTGCTATGCCTGGCAATGTACGCATCTAATGCTTGAATTGTCTATATTGGTCGTACTCAGTACAATGTTTCAGTTTCTGCGATGCAGAGTACGTTCTGTCGGTCTCTTACACCTGGATTTCACTCCTCACGAATGCAGACTACGCCATCAATAACAAGCTCACGCCGTTTATATCAATGCAAAATCATTACAACCTCGTCTACCGTGAAGAAGAGCGTGAAATGTTTCCAATCCTCAATGTATGTGTCTCGATATGCCCCGTTCACGCCAGCTCTCATTGTCGCCTCGTAGTGGTTCAATGTCGCCTCTATCCCCTGGTCTCCTATAGCTCGTGGACTCCTTTGCAGACCTTTGACCGAGGCTACGAAAAGGACAGAGACTGACCCATTCCTGAAGGGGTATACTGCCGATAGTCCCCCTACTCAGGAAATCATCAAACGTGTTGAAGAGATTGCGAAGGCGAAAGGGATCAGCATGGCT
>Ga0157360_1000963_pt1 | contig 10826 bp, 8 predicted proteins | sample AttlaeALBM1_FD_111483 | JGI IMG/M metagenome (GOLD analysis project Ga0157360, IMG submission 111483) | Fungus gardens microbial communities from leaf cutter ant in Ribeirão Preto, State of São Paulo, Brazil - Atta laevigata ALBM1 | ecosystem: Host-associated > Fungi > Mycelium > Unclassified ... | reverse complement strand
TACTTATGCTACGTCTGTTGGGGCGCAAGATCTTCACCCAACCAGACACCTACTGCCTTACTTACTACTGCCCTAATACTATGGTTAGACTATCACCCAATGGATGGGATCTCTAATCTAGACGGCTCCTTAAGAGATAACTGTCACTCCTCTGCATGTACCACTCACAATGGAGCGCAGCACAAGGTTTATACTAAGAACAGTACAAGTATCTACTAAATACCACTCAATTGTGAGGTCAGGTCTTGAACGCCATACCTGAGCTTGGTACTGTATCTCCACCTGCAGTCCCTAACTGACTGCAAAGTCCCCTTAAGCCAAGGGCCCGGCTATGTATAGAGGTGGTTACTGATCGTGGTGATCAGCGACCAAGAGTTGATTATGATGAGATAAGAGAATGAGCAGAGTCCAAGGCAGATGGTGCTTGCGATGTGGAATCAAGTTCTAGTGTCAGAGAGCCAAACTCTGTGCCAGAATTAAGCTAACTGCTCTTTGTTCAGCGTTTGACAAAGAGAACTCAATAGAGTTCTCATTGGATTCTGTACACTACTTATACAAATGTCTAACCCTAACCCTGTACAAAAGTCCCATGCTTCCATATGAGTCACCTTTATCTCGCGCATCTGTCGATGAGAAAATAAAAGAAAAGAAAAAGGAAAAGAATATTAAATAATGACTTAGCCGTTTTGCCAAGTCATGACACTTCTCTCTAGATTGAGTTCTGGGTATATTCTGTGTTCTTCTCAAGACACTCTACTAGTCCCAGTCTTCTTACTCTCAATAGATTTGCATTCACAATTCCAGAGGCAGTGTAGATGGGGATAGGAGTCAAGAGGTTCTTCTCCAATCCAACTGTACTCTAAATACTATATTAAAATATTACAAAGCCCTAAAACTCAAGAAATAAAATATAAAAGGGAAACTATTACTACTTTTAGGATTCCATTGTCTCCTTTCTGTCCTAAGGCCTCCCAAAATCCCACTAATGATACAGCTCTCTCCTTTCTTTGTAATAACGTGTTCCCTCACCAAGTCTTTCCTATCAAAGATGATGCATCTTCATCGCTGCTTCCTTCTAGAATATTCTTCTGTCTTCCCCTATTATGCTCTTGATACTGCTTTGTAATTTGGACTTCATTGATTACCTGTTAAGTAGTTAGTAAGTCTCAATAAATGTCTAGTATCTTCAAGTCACTTTCTAGGGGTCATTTATCTAAATATAATTAATCTGATGCCATCAATGCTTATTTACAAGCACAAAGTTTATCAGTCTAAGTTCTTCATCTGGGTAGTACTAGTTCTAGAGTACAAGTTTACTATTTTATTAAGTTAGTCTATCCAAAAGTAGATTTAGAGCATAGTCTCTTAGTAACTCTCTTAGTAACCTGATGTCATTTCATCTTAATTGCTTCTCAAGGTCTCAACACGAGCTTTAGGTCAATTATTACCTGCTCAATGTACTCATCATATAATGTTATGTTCTGAGGGTATAGAAAGGGTTCTAAAGCAGATTCCAATTAAGAATCTGTTGTTATAAAGCTTATCAAATGTTATCTTTCATAGAAAATTCGCTTGTGGCATAACACTGGAGTAGACAGAAAAAGGGTTAGGACCAGATGATATTAATTTACAAACTAAGAAATTATACTGTAACTACTCAGTACTTATAGGAAGTCTAGAATAGGAAAAGAGTAGTCTACTATGCTATCATACTATTATTATTTTTTAGGAGAATTATTAGGAGAAATAAATTACATAATTATTATTTTTCCAGAATATGACACCAATAAACTACATTATTCCTTGACATAGCATTTTCATAGATAACTAGGTCCTTCATTACAAATGCTGTATTTTGTAGTTCCTCTGACTCTTTAGGCACTTTTTGTCTCAAATAGGATGTCACAAAGTACCAAAGATTGTTATCTTGAGTTAGAGTATGTTTTACTCTTGTTAATTGACAAAGTTGGATAGGTATGTCTTCCATAGTTATTTTTGTGATGCTACCCTTTCTAACATTGTTATCCTCAGCAACTAAGTTCTCAATCTCGCTGTTCTTTCCCTCTACATCCATGGGAAATCCATCAGACTCGGGCACTTTTTTATTAATTTGAATTGTCATATACTTAGAGGTCTCTGGAGTTTCGACAAATGTCACATTACAAGAAACATATACCCTCAGTGGATTTTGACTGTTGCTGACCATGTACCTCTTTCTATTTTGAGGTAAACCAGTAAAACAACCCTCTATTATCTTAGCATCTAACTTCCCTTGTTTGTTATGAGGTACATGAACATATGCTCAGCATCCAAAAATTTGAAGATTTTTTACTAATAGTTTCTTGAGGTAGAAGGCTTCGTATGAAGTTTTGTTCTCAGATAGTGCTCGCATAGGTAGTCTGTTCACAATTTCTTGAGTATATTGTACTACAAATGGCCACAAATTCCTGGGTAAATCTGATTCATGCATCATAGTTCTTATCATTTCCAAGATAGTCCTATTGAGGTACTCTACTACTCTATTCTCCTGTGGGGTACTTGCATTTGTCATCTCGTGGTATATCCCTCTGGACCTTAATCATTCTTGAAATTCTGTACTCATATATTTGCCACCTCCATCAGTTCTTAGAAGATTAGCCTTTTCTCTTGTTTCTATTTTGGAGCATATAATCTATTCCTTCAGAACTTTGGAAGCCTCATCTTTGCTTCTGATAGGTTTTACCCTAACATAATGTGAGAAACCATCAATGAATGTCATGAAATATTGACTCCAAAAATAGCCTTCAATGTCAAAAGGTCCACAGACATTAGAATAGATCCTGTGTAATCTTCTAGGATTTTCTATATCGGATTTCTTAGAAATCACATTCTATGTTGTCTTTTCTTTTATGCATGCTATGCATTCACCATCTGCATGATTTGTGCTGTTATCTATAAGTTCTATTCCTATTACCATTGATGATTCAAGAAGCTTCTTGACAGAATGTGTCATAGTTATTTGTGCCATATACTGAGTGATGCCTTCACAACATATGCAACATGAGGATTGGACACAACAGAATTGCCATCTAAGACCCATAGTCCCTTTCTATTTTTGGCTCTTCCAATAATTGATCTAGCTTTTGAGATCTTGCACATGTTTGTTCCAAAGTTGACAGTATATCTCTTCTAGACCATGTAAGTGACTGACAGTAGATTGTTTGTTCCTATATCTGGGATGTAGTATATATCCTAGAGTTCAAATAATCTTGATGTTCCATTAACTATCATTGAGATCCTGACCGATCCTGATCTGACTGCCTTGATGATGCTGTCATTGCCTAAACCAATTGAAATGGGTGTCCTGAATGGGGAATAGTTGATGAACCATTCCTTCCTAGATATCATTGGTAATGTCACTCCTGAGTCAATGATCCATCTGCTTGCTAGATCTGAGATTGCTTTCCATGCCATGAAAAGATGAATGATGCTTTCTTCAGTGGTTGTAGCAACCTTTGCAGTCTGGGTTTTTGATCTTTCTACTCTCTTGTTCTCAGGAACTGTCCCAGCTGCCTGATTGGCCTTCAACTTCCTATACTCTGATTTGACATGTCCCTTCTTTTTATAGTAGTGACACTTCATGTTTTTCTTCTTTGCATCACTATCAGTAGAAGAACCCTGAAAAGACTTCTTTCTCTTGCCATCTCCTATCAATACAATATATAAAGCATTACCATGAGAATTTTCTTTCATCAAGATTTATTTTGTTACAAACTCCATTATTAACTTGCTCTCCTTCTTTATGTATAGATGTTGTTGAAGTGAGGCATATGAATTTGACAGCAATATGACCATCACTACTATAATGAGAGAGTCCTTTAGATTGTGTCTGAGAACCTTGAGTCTATGAACCTTTCAACATATTTGACTAAGCTGATTTTTCATTGGAATAGTATCAAGGAAGGTACACCTGAAGATGTCTCCAAGTAATTGAACTATCATATATTGTCCCTTTTCTTCATAGTGCTCTTCCAAGTAATTCCATACCTCTGATGCCAAAGTGTATAGAATGACAGCACTAAGTGATTCCTGTGACAAGTTCATAGTAATTTCTGCTTTTGCCTAATAATTGTATGCCTGCTATTTTTCATAAGCAACAGTAGTGACAGGTTGGTCCTTTGGATTAAGGGCTGTTTGTGGTAAACATTGTTCAGTTCCTTCAGCAATTCCAGTCAGACCCCTTAAATGCAGAACAGTTGAGACTCTGTACTTCTAATTATGGTAGTTTGACCTTGTGTTATCCAAATGAGGAATGTTGTATATATAGTCTAGTTTTGAGCTCATCTCAGTCTGATATGAGATTTAAAATAACTTGAGTTCTTGTGCTTCTCTTTTGTTAATGGTTTAGGCAATGGGGCCCATAACCTATTAGAACATGAAGTCTAACTACATTAGCATGATATATGAAACAGTCTAATAAAAGTCTTTACCTTAATCTGTAGTATGCAAAACTGAGGTATAAAACTGTGCTGGTAGACATACTTGCTTACTAATCAATTAGAAGATAATGATGAGAGAAAAAGAGACAAAATAATAGTCCACAGAGAACATATTCAACATGGTGTCCTAGAAGTAGTATTGAGTTCTTCTGTTAGCAACTAACACTGAACTCTAAGTTGAGATAACTTAGGATCAGAGTACTTCAGAGTTAGAAGAGAACTCAATGGAGTTCTCAATGGATTGTTCTACACTATGTCATTTTCCTTAGTCATAGTCTGTCAGGATAGACTTCTGGGTTTTTTCTATTGGGGATGGTCTCAACTAAGGTTGTGCCTTCTTCTATACTCTTCCCTTGCAGTATTTCAATAAATAGAATTGAGAGAAACAAATGAAGTGAGGACAAAAGATGAGTTTTCCTAAGGGAGAACAAAACTAACTAACTACAAGGTAATAATGATATTTAAGTACCTCGGAGCAGCTCGAGGAGGTGAAGCTATGACCTAAGCCTTGATTAAGTAAGGCAGGAGTTCAATGCATGCACATTGAGGTTACAAAGCATGATATGGTCAAGATAACTTATAATACATTGTTCTTTGAGATGTTAATCTATTCTTTTTAGCACTGTAGTGGGGTGGGGCCAATAACCTAATAGAATATAGAATCTCAGTATCTCAAAGACAATAAGAACTCTATATATTGTATATCTGATAGAATATAGAATTTGGTTATAGTGAGTATGAGTGATATTGTTAAGGACGGGACAGAGTAGGGGTGAAATTACCCTAGAATGAGCAGGATTTGACAACAAAATGGGAACAACCTTGGCCTTAGCTCATGCGCTGTGCCTCGATCTGCTGTCGCATGTGCGGTTGCATATTTCAGAAGAATGGAATTGTTGCCAGGATTATTAGGAAAAGAGTAGTGTATAGATTGATAGGAATGGAGGTGGATATTAAAGACATAAATGACTTTAATCTATGAACTAAGAAACTAGGATGTAGCTACTGGAGTACTTATACTAAGTCCAGAATAGGAGGAGTACAAGTAACTAGTCTATATTATGATCCTATAGGAGTAGACAACAGGAGTTTAGGAGCAAAAAATTAGTAATAATATAAAATAAAAAGGAAATTATATTATTAAATGGGTATTTTCCGTCATATGACAGTATTCCCCCTTAAGGCTGAGCCCTCGAAGCCCTGATAGATAAGCAATATAATTATCACCTGATCTGAAGGTTTAAGAACCAGCTTCGTGAAATTTTCTTTCTTGGTCCTGACTATAATGTTGTCGCAATACACCATTAATTCTGCTTTGATGTCAGACTCTGACAATGAAAGGTACGAGTAGGAGCTCGTAAAACAAAGACGAGAGGCAGAAGCAAGGCTTCAGGAAGAAGAGGAGCAACAACAGGTAGAACAGAGAGCGAGAAAAGAGGCGAGGGCGGCGGAGAAAAAGAGACAGGAGAAGGAATTACAGAGGCGAATAGAGGAGGAAAGACGACGGAAGGAGGAAGCACAGAGGCAGATGAAGGCAGAGGAGGAATGCCGGAGACAAAAAGAGGCAGACAACGCTTTTCGTCAGGAAGCGGATCGATAGGTGGCAGTCGTACAGGCACGGCGAAAAAACTGGTTGAAGCAAATGAATCTGGAACCATTGGCGTCTTCTCCATATGAGGAGATGAATCTGATCGATCTTTCCCCTTTGACAAAAAGACAACGGATCTGTCATCTTCCCAAGGAGACTCTGGAATAGCACCAAGAGAGGGAAAAAATGGCAAAGGAGCTGGGAATCGAGCCAATGGATATAGGTAGTCCTTGCAAGAGGTGTGCCAATTTTGGCATTTTGTGCTTGCCACAAGACCTTCCATAAGTGTTGTATCTTTCCGGAGCAGGATTGTCAGTTAACTCGGTTTGTTAGGAATGCAACGTCGTGTTCTCCCTGTGCCAGAGCAAAGGCAGCTTGCAAACCTTTCAACGCGGATGGCGCACAAAGAAAGGCAGCAGAAGAAACAGCTAGAAGGGCACGAGCAAGGAAGACAAAGCAGCAAACGGACGCAGAGTGGAAAGAGCAGGTGTTGAAGAAATTGGAAAAGGTGGACGAGTTAGTCGTTCAGGTCCAGAGGGTTGCAGATGCACTGGAGAAGATAGCAGAGATGAGGTTGAAGACTCCAGAGGACGACCTAATTTCCTGGCTGGAGTCTAGAGGAGAGAAAACAGAGACACTGAAGAGGGTTGACAAGAGAAAGCAGAGGGAACAGAGTTCAGACGAAGTGGAGAAGGAGGGAGAAATTGAGGAGCAGGAAGACGAGAATGCCATGGAGGGTGTGGAAAAGGAAAGTAGTGATTGTTCTCCGGTTGCATACTCTGTCAGAACTAGATCTAGATAAAGTTGTTTTTTGGAGTTTTTTATAAATTTTTGAATAAATTTTGTGTCTGGCACAAAGAATTGTATTTCTTGGAGGATGTCCAGCAAAAGATTTGTATTTCAGAGTAGTGGCTTAATCCCTATCCCCCCCTCAGGCTAGGTATCCCATTGCCTAGCAACAAGAGTAAGAAATTGATAGAAAAGTCCTGGTCCTGGGCTCCGGTGCATGTAAATCATAGAATAATGGAGACAAACTTTTGAAAAAGTTCATTGGTGGCGGTCCGGATGGTGAAACAGAGGTGGGTGCAGAAACCTGGAGTGGACATAGAGGTCCCAGAATGAGCATGGAAGCTCGTCAGAGGCTGAATTTGCAGAGAATTTGTTGGAGTGACAGAATTAATGAGTCTGGAGCGGAGTCGTCAGACAGAAGTGGTGGTCGGAAACTTGACTACACCAGAGTGGTGAACTAATGAAAGTTAGAAACACTGGACAAATGCTAGTACTTCAGGCAGAAATGGTAGGACAGTTTTGTGATTATTTCGGTCAATCAATGGATCGGAGTGAGATATATCACAGGTCCCAGACCAAGAAGTAAGACAGGACAAGCAGAATGGCATAGAAGCCCAAGATTCATGCAAAAGTCAGGGAAATAAGAGTGGAGAGTTGCTAGAGGTAGTTATAACATGGAAAACGTAGACCGGAGCAGAGGATTGGACAATAATTATCATTGTATGGCCAGAAGAAATTTGAAGAACACAGAATAAAATTGAAATACCAGACAAGACAGAGACAGAACCAGACTGAGAACAGAGCAGAGAACAGAACAAGACAGGCGGAACGGAGACCAAGAGATAAACAGAGACGGGTTGGCAGAAATAGAAGACCTAGAACAATGACTCCGAAGAGAGATTGCTACCAAGTCCAGAGAGTGAGTCTACTGGAGACTCCAGAACTTCAGGAGCGGAACCAGAAGTTGAGAAAGATAGGACAGAACTAGGATCAGAGGACTCCGATGACAAAACATGTTGTGGAGCAGAGAACAGAGCACTAGTAGCTGACTGATGAGAGACTATGGAACTAGAATCAGAGATAGACGACAACAATCCGGAGTCAGAGTTATAGATGTCTGGAGACAGAGTGTGTCGCCAAGTGGAAAATCCATCAGAAGACTCCAAAGCTTCCATATCGGCATCAGAATCGGATAGTGACAAACTAGTTCCAGACTTTGAGCACTCCTGATATGAAGAATGTTGCGGAGTAGAGTGCGAAGCTCTTTCAGATTCGCGTTTCCACTCCTAGAAGTGATTGTCGATAGAGATGGCTATGGAATATAGTGCCCAGAAAGTAGGAGGTTTACCTCCTTCATGAGTGGAAATGATATCCTGAATGCGATCAGGGAGTCCAAAATAGTACCTATGGCAGAGAGCACTTTCTGACTACTGTAAATGAGCAGAGTACCGAAGGAAGGCAATGTTGTAAATTGCAATCTGGTTGTCAGGATTCATATGGAGGTGATCTAAGGAATGAGCCGCTTCCACAGCAATGTCTGGGATGCCAAAGTGAGTATGCATTTCTTTGACAAAAGAAGACCAGGAGTATAACTACGCATGATGAACGCCTCGGTCCTCCTGTTCCAATGCTACTTGAAGCCAGTTTTGTACCATTCCAGACACATAAGTCATTGCAAAATTGATTTTGTCTTCATCTGATTTAAAAATGGCTGGTCCGGAGCAGAAGTAAAGACGACATTGGAAGAGGAAGTGGTGAAGTCGGTGTGAGTCTGTTCTATCAAAGACATCCGAAATGCAGACCTTGACAGAAGGATCAATTGGAGGTTGTTCTAGAGTATTGGACAGATGACGGAGGGTGTTGATTATATCGGCGGAGGGCAGATGAGCAGATGGGTTGGACTGTGAAATAAAAGGATTGGACTCAATAGTAGGAGCAGCTGGTTGTGAAGACATAGAATCTGAGATCAGACTAGTTGGTCAACTCTGGGATGGAGGTTAGGAATGCAGGAGTCAGGGGCGAGGGGTTAGATACTGAACTCGTTTGTTCCAACGTGGCGTGGTTCCGGAGCATCTGGAGACTACACCTACTGGAGACACTGTTGTTGAATAAATGGAATTAGACATCACTCAGTGTGAAGGGCAGGGATAGCAGAGCAAATGAGTGAACACGGTAAGGTCAGAGTAGTTGAGTGCGACAGTGACTGATGTAAGTTCATAGATTCTGTCAAGGACGGGACGAAGTAGGGGTGAAATTACCCTAGAATGAGCAGGATTTGACAACAAAATGGGAACAACCTTGGCCTCAGCTTGTGCGCTGTGCCTCGATCTGCTGTCACGTGTGCAGTTGCATATTTCAGAAGGATGGAATTGTTGCCAGGATTATTAGGAAAAGAGTGGTGTATAGATTGATAGGAATGGAGGTGGATATTAAAGACGTAAATGACTTTAATCTATGAACTAAGAAACTAGGATGTAGCTACTGGAGTACTTATACTAAGTCCAGAATAGAAGGAGTACAAGTAACTAGTTTACATCATGATCCTATAGGAGTAGACAACAGGAGTTTAGGAGCAAAAAATTAGTAATAATATAAAATAAAAAGGAAATTATATTATTAAATGGGTATTTTCCGTCATATGATAGATATGTAGATAGTTATACATACTAACCTCAGCATCTCAAAGACAATGAGAACTGAGGTATGTAGAATAATTCAGCCATATTTAAGGACTTTTGCTAACAATAATATCTATGGGAACATGCACCAAGTGATAACAAGTAACGAGCAATGATCTTTTTTGTCTTGATAGCTATTTGATCTCCAATAAGATATACCCTAGATATCGGGCTCTTTGTAACCCTCTGCATCCTAGTACTAGTTTTCTTATTGCAGAATAGAAATGCTGAATCCAAAAAAAAAGTCAAGTTACCTGATGGTATTGCATAGTCATGCTCTGCCACTATGGCTATGCCCCTAGAATATCACTGTTGTAGCACTGCTAAATATATTGTCTATATCTTATACTAACAGACTCAGAATGATGGAAGTGTTAGTCCACTTCAACAAGAAGGTATCACAGAAACCTAGTCACACATTGGTTTGACTTGGAATAAAGCATATTCTGTTGCAAACCAATGAGTAGATAACAACTAATTACAAACTTATATACTAATGAAATATTCCAGAAGCTTCCACTGGATCAGTGTCGGCTTGATTCCCCAACAGAAGGGTGAATGGTGAGGGCACTAGTATTGTGGTCATCATTGTTGGAGAACAAGGAGAACTCATTGTAAGGAGTGACCTGGACAGGAATTAAACCTGTGGCCTTTAGGTAACTAGCCCATATGCTCTACTACTGAGCTACCAGACCATGCAACTGCAGGTACTTCCTAGCTAGGATAAGCCCCAACTCACCCATGAGTTGGTGGTCTTGTAAGGTTCCAAAGCACCCTGTCACTTTATCAATTGTAACTCTACATTGATGCAGAAATATGAGGTATAGTGCACAGTATGCATCTGTTTTGGGTCTACACTCCAAACAACTCCTTTTTCATTTGTCAATTTATTTACCTTATCATTTACTTTGAATACTTGACACTCTATAACTTACAGCTTTTGATAGCAGACCCAAGAGGCTAACAAAAGTCACTATGTGTTCTGATACAGAGCTACCTAGATAGACAGTACATTCTCTTCCATAAGTTTATCTGAATCACATGCAAATACAGAGATCTGTGACCTAATATCCTTCTTTTTGTCCTGTATTTTCTTGATAGTGTCTACCACTGTTGACATGTCATCTGAATGAACAAAAACGAGGCCTTTGTTGATAGTTGACAATCCAATTCGTCCTGTTCCGCACGCAATAATCAGTGTTTCTAGTGAATGCACGCGTTGTTCCCTTGCAAAAGCACTCTTCCAACGTGAACAGTCTTCGCAGTTTGGATGCTCGTTGGATTTCACGAAAC
>Ga0157360_1000962_pt1 | contig 10827 bp, 10 predicted proteins | sample AttlaeALBM1_FD_111483 | JGI IMG/M metagenome (GOLD analysis project Ga0157360, IMG submission 111483) | Fungus gardens microbial communities from leaf cutter ant in Ribeirão Preto, State of São Paulo, Brazil - Atta laevigata ALBM1 | ecosystem: Host-associated > Fungi > Mycelium > Unclassified ... | reverse complement strand
GGGCCGCTGCTGCGCCTCGATTTCGATGTGGTGAATGAGCGTTACACCCTGCCCAACCGCGAAGGCGGTCAGCCGGAAGTGGTCAAGCCTGAAAGCAGCCATACGCTGCAATACTCCCTGTCGATCCTCGATGGCGTCTGGTTGCCGATCCCCTTTCTGCGCTTCAACCCGCCGCGTACCTTTGTTGAAGGCCCGGATAACTGGGCGCGCGTGCAGATCCGCAAACTGCCGGAGCCGGACAGCGCCGGGAACACGCACCGCGTGGCGCTGGCTCTCGACAGCCAGATCAACGGCAACTCGCCCGCCGCCCTTGCGCCGCAGGAGAATGATATTCTCAACGGCACCCGCTTTTCGCTCGCCTGGCGCGATGATGAGGTGGCCGATTTTCTCGATCAAACGTGGGTTGATGGCTGGCTGCGCGAAGCGTTTTTGCACTTTATTACCCAGCACGAAAGCCGCAGCGAGCGTGAAATTCATCAGGCCCTGCGTGGTTTTGAGTACCAGGCCCACTGGCTGAACCTGATGTCGCTGCTCGGCATGCAGCTTCAGGTGCCGGAAGTGAAAATCGTCACCCATACCCTCAGCACGCCGGCCATCCCGGTCGATCTGATCCTTGATGTCGGTAATACGCACACCTGCGGCGTGATTATTGAAGATCATGGCGATGCCAACGATGGCCTGCGCCAGACCGCGGAGTTACAGGTGCGCTCGCTCAGCGAGCCACAATTTCTTAACGAGCCGCTGTTTACCAGCCGGCTTGAGTTTTCCGAAGCGCGCTTCGGCAAACAGCACTTTTCGGTCGAAAGCGGGCGTGAAGACGCCTTTGTCTGGCCGTCGATCGTCCGTGTCGGCGATGAGGCGCGTAAACTGGCGATGCAGCGTATCGGCACCGAAGGCAACAGCGGTATCTCCAGCCCGCGTCGCTACCTGTGGGATGAAACCCCGGTGTTGCAGGACTGGCGTTTCAGCCAGATGAACAGCAAAACGCAGCGAGAACCGCTGGCGACCGCTTTCCCGCTGATGAACCTGATGAATGACGAAGGCCAGCCGCTCTATAGCCTGCCGCTCGATGAGCGTCTGCCGGTCTTCTCGCCGCAATACAGCCGCAGCACGCTGATGACCCATATGCTGTGCGAATTGCTCTCACAGGCACTCGGGCAGATCAACAGCGTCGCGACCCGTCTGCGCCTTGGCTTCCCGGCCTCGCCGCGCCAGTTGCGCACCATTATCCTGACCCTGCCGTCGGCGATGCCGAAACAGGAGCGTGAGATTTTCCGCCGCCGCATGTTTGAAGCGATTGCTTTAGTGTGGAAAGCGATGGGCTGGCATCCGCAGGATGAGGATTTTGCCCAGCGCAAGCAGCAGGAGAAGAGCGTGGTTCCGGTGCCCTATATCCAGATGGAGTGGGACGAAGCGAGTTGCGGCCAGCTGGTATGGCTCTATAACGAAGCGATCTCCCGCTTTGCCGGGCAGACCGAAACCTTTTTTGCCTCACTCGCCCGCCCGGATCGCACCGAAGCGCCGGGCGCAGTACCGGGCCGTTCGCTGCGCGTGGCCTCCGTCGATATCGGCGGCGGCACTACCGATATGGCGATCACCCATTATCAACTGGATGACGGTACCGGCAGCAATGTCAAAATCACTCCACAGCTGCTCTTCCGTGAAGGGTTTAAGGTGGCGGGTGATGACATTCTGTTAGATGTGATCCAGCGCTGCGTGCTGCCTGCGCTACAAACGCATATGCAGAAAGCGGGCATTACCGACGCGGCGGCGATCATGGCGACGCTGTTTGGCGACTCCGGGCGTATCGATACCCAGGCAGTGCTGCGCCAGCAGACGACGCTGCAACTCTTTATGCCCGTAGGCCATGCCATTCTGGCTGCGTGGGAAGAGAGCGACATTAACGATCCGCTGGCTGGCCTTTATGCGACCTTTGGCGAATTGCTGAAGCAGACACCAACGCGCAACGTGATGAACTACCTGAAGCAGGCGATCGATCACGCCCTGCCTGCCGGCTCAGCGGAGTTTGATGTGCTGTCGGTACCGCTGCAAATCACCTTCCGCGATCTGCAAGAGGCGATGCTGGCCGGGCAGTTTACCCTGACTGCCCCGCTACACGCGGTGTGCGAAGCGATCAGCCACTATAGCTGTGACGTGCTGCTGATTACCGGGCGTCCGGGCTGCTTGCCGGGCGTACAGGCGCTGATTCGCCACCTGCAACCGGTGCCGGTCAACCGCATGGTGTGGCTGGACAAGTACCGGGTGCATGAGTGGTACCCCTTCAGCCAGCAGGGCAAAATCGGCAACCCGAAATCGACCGCAGCTGTTGGCGCGATGCTGTGCAGCCTGGCGCTCGATCTGCGCCTGCCGCGTTTCAATTTTAAAGCGGCGGATATTGGTGCCTACTCCACGGTGCGCTATCTCGGTGTGCTGGATAACGTGGTCAATACCCTGCGTGATGAGAACATTTGGTATCACGACATCGATCTCGATAAGCCCGGTGCGAAGCTCGATGCGCGGCTGCACTTCCCGCTGCGCGGCAATGTGACGCTCGGTTTCCGTCAGCTGGCCAACGCCCGCTGGCCGGCCACGCCGCTCTATACGCTGAGTATCAACTCGCAGGAGCTGGCGAAAACCATCGCCGGTGACGGGGTGTTAAATGTGCGGCTACAGTTTAGCGGCGGCAATAAACACCACGGCCCGGAGGCGTTTACCCTGAGTGAAGCCTGGTTGCAGGATGGCACCCCGGTTCCTGCCGATGCGTTAACGTTTAAATTGAATACGCTGGCCGACCGCCGACACAGCGGAAGCCATTACTGGATCGACAGCGGGAGTGTGTACCTGAAATGAGTGCGAGCGTAAAAACCACCCAAGCCTTAACCGCATGGATCACGAACAACCGTCAGCACTCACCGCTGCTTGATGATGATGCCGATGCCCTGCTGGCGCGCGTTACCGCCGCCGCGGCCGATGAACAGGCGCTGACGGAGGTGGCTGACGCTCCCTGCACCGTCGGGCTGTATGGTCGCTCGCAGGCGGCAAAAGCGCACCTGCTTGCCGCCCTGTGCGGCAGCGGCAATGGCCGCATGCATGTACGCCCTGGCGAAAAGACGCTGGATTACTTCAGCCATATTAACCCTGGGCACGCCCTGACCAGCATGGCGCTACGTTTCAGTCAGCGCGTACCGTTTATGGATGAGGGATTCCCGCTCTGCCTGCGTATTCTCAGCGAAGCGGAACTGGTTCAGCTGTTTATTGCTCATGCGCATCAGCAGCCGGATGTGCGCGCGGTTGACAAAGCAATCATTGAAGATCGGGTCGCGAAATGGCGCGCGCTGCGCCAGCCTAACGCTGTGCCTGGGATCACCGCCGAAGAGATTGGCGCGATTGCCCGCTTCTGGCGCTCAGTGGTGCCCGCCGCGCAGCAGCAGATGGATGATGCGCTCTGGTATCAATTCGCCGCCCTGCTGCCCGCTCTTGATCTGACCACACGCGCCAGCGCATGGGCACTGCTGTGGGGCGAACAGCAGGAGTTGACCCAGCAGTGGTTTGCCCTTGCACATACCCTGCACCAGACAGGTAACGCCGCCGAAATTGCCGCACCCTTGAGCATTCTGGTGGACACCTTCGCGCTGCCGACCGACGGCTTTTTAACCCCGGCGGTTGAGCAGGAGGAGGCGATCCACGATGAAGTGGTGGTGCATCCGTGGGCCAATGAGCAGCTGCAAAATGCGGTCAGCATTCCGCTGGCGACGCTGGCACTGATCACCCGCGAGCTGGTACTGCCGGTGGAAAACAGTCTGCTTCCCGGCGTCGATATTGTGGATATTCCCGCCCCCGGCCCGCGTGAAGGTCAGCCGCTGTGGCGCAGTAAATGCCGCTGGCTGCTGGAGAACTACCGCCAGCGCCTGCAGCCGGATGTGTTGATGATCTGTAACGCCACGCTGGATCGCGCGGAAACCGCCACCACCGCACGCGCACTGCTGAACTGGGTGAAAGAGACACAGTCGGGCCAGGAGTCGGCGCTACCGGGGCTGGTCTGGGCGATCACGCCGCAGGATGCGCGCTTTACGCTGGCGCAAAATCTGGATGAGACCGTCCAGCAGCTGATTGGCAAGCCGGGCCAGCACTGGGGCACACTGCAGGCGCTGGATGCCAGCAGTTTGCAGCGTCTGCTTGAGTGGCTGGCGCAAGCGACCGCGCCCGCCCTGCGTCAGCAGCGGCTGAAAGCGCTGAACGATCGCCAGCAGCGTGCTCTGCGCGATCTGTTGCAGGCCTGGGTCGTCAGCCCGGAACAGGATGCGGATGAGCAGCGTAAACGGGCGGAGTCCGTGGTACGTGAACTGCAGGTTCAGGCTTCACGTCATGGTGAGCTGCTTGAAGGATTAATGCCGGATATGCAGCAGTTCGATACGCTCTGGAAGGTACAGCAGCCGCGGGAAGAGAAAGTGAGCGGCCTGTTTAACGAGTCGATCGATCTGTTTGCCGAGTCGGCTGAGAGCGCCGAGCCGCAGGCAATGGCGAAAGATGTTGGTCAGCAGGCGCACGCGCTGTGGGTAAACCACGTGCGCCAGTGGAGCCGCAACGATGACAATGCCGTGCGCCTGGGCGTCAGCCCGGCGACGCTGCGCCAGATGGCAGAAATCGTAATTGTCAGCAGCTACCGCCTGCGTCTGCCGGAAACGCTGCAGAAAATTATGCAGCGCGACACCGCCTGTGCGGCGCAGCTTCATGCCGCCATCGGCAACTTTGTCGCGTGGCTCGGCTATGCCGATCTTCCGCAGGAGAGCCGCCCCGCCAGCCGCGTGCAGAAGGGCAGCACCATCTTTGCTACCGCAGCGATAGAGCTGGGCGGCGCGCGATTAACGCGTCTCGGCGATCAGCCGGTGCACGCGGCAACCCGCTATGTCTACGACTGGCTGGTCGCGCTTTACAACCGGGCGATTGAAAATATCGGCTACCGTCACCCGCTTGATGTCAGCCCTGACGCGCGCGCGGCGCTCAAAGCGCTACTGCCTTAAGCCTTAAATCGCAACCCGGCACGCTCTGCCGGGTTTTTTATTCGTGTTGCGCAATAAAGGAGCCTATCGCCTGCGCCAGCGCCGATGGCTGCTCCCACGACATTGAGTGACCGGCGTCGGCGATAATCCGCAAATCGATTCCCTGCTGGCGGACTTCTTCGGCGTCGTTATCCGGCAGCGAGTGCGCACCAAAAATCAGCGTCTTCGGGCGCGGCAAATCAACAAACAGCTTCATCCAGCCGGGCGTGATGCCCTCCACCAGGCTTTTCGCTTCCCGCCACATCGCCCAGGGCGCGGTGCTCTGCAAACTGCCCGCCCACGGTGAGGTCTCCCGTGCCAACATCGCTGCATAACCGCAGGTGACAAAGTCCCCTTCATCCATACTGGCCACTTCGCGGCTGAACTGCCCGCCGCCGGGGTAAAAGTTAGGTTCAGAGACGGCAAGGCCGTTAAGACGCGAGTGCATATATGACGCGACTTCAATAGCGATGCTGCCGCCCATACTGTGGCCGTAGAGCCAGAGAGCATCCAGCTTGAGGTGATCGAGCACTTCCACAACGACGTTTGCCTGATCGGTGGTGCGGTAAGCGTAGCTGGCGGGCCGTTCGCTGTAGCCACTGCCGGGCAGGTCGATAAGTATGGCGCGCCGTCCGGCGAGTGCCGGGTCGGTAATAATGCGTGGATATTCAAACGATGATGCGCAGCCCAGGCCGTGAATAAAGACCACCGGGTCGCCTTTGCCCGGTAAGGCGTGCCAGCGAACGCGGCACTGCGCGTGGTGTGAATAGAGTTCGTCCATCTGCTCTCCCTCTTGCGTGATACTGGTATTTTATACAGCATTTCAGCGCAAGATTGCGAGCGAATTCAAAAGAGTGAAATAAGGAGCGCTACCGGGAAACTGATTGGCCATGTTGCACCGACTAATAGTGCGCTCAATAAGCGCATGGTGCGCTTCTCTTTGGTGAGGAACCAGGTGACAAACGCGCAGATCGTCGCCATCACGGCGTAAAAAATCAGCAGTTTTGTGTAGAGTTCCATCCGCCTTCTCCTCTCCTTAGGCCAACATGCACTCGCTATGCTGCTCTCTTTATTGTCCGCATGTTGTCGGGGCGGTCACGCTTTGCTTTAGCGGTCAGACAGCGATCAGAAAATGGAGAAGAGCAGTGCCACCGGAAAGCTCATCGGCCAGGTGGAACCGACCAGAAAAGCGCTCAGCAGACGGATACGTTTACGATCGTGCGACAGGAACCAGGTAATAAAGGCGCAGATCAACGCCATGACACAATAGAACACCAACATTTTTTGGTATAACGACATAACAAACATTAATCCAGAAGTAACAAAACGTGCGCAATATGCTCTTTTAATTGATCTTTATCAAGTTTAAATAGTTTCTCAAAAGAGACCGTATGCCGCAAATTTGATCTAACGGGCTGAATCTATTCATAAACGTCCGCCGGGAGTAACCCTTGATGGGGAGGATAAACGCAGCGCCAGCGGACGTGGATGTTCTGCTTACTGTAGGCGATCGCGCCACGCCTTAATCATCTCCTTTGTCACCTCACTGGCGTAACAGATGGGCGCATAACCCCCTGCTTTGCTCCAGGCGCTACGCCGCCCGCATGAACTGCCGTTACGCGCCCGGTTAAACGGACAGGCGCAGGTGCCCGGATATTCAGCAATTGACTCTTCAATAATCGCCTGTTTCACCTGCGCATCACTTAGCGCCTGCTCTTTTGCCACCCCTTGCGGTGCCATCATCACCCAGGCAGCCACAATAGCACCTGCCAGACTCGTCGCTATTTTCATTTTCGTATCCCGTGAAGGTATGAATTACAAAAATATTCTTATTACTTTCCATTAATATTGATTAAAAACAACTCAACCTATCTGGGTACATTTATATGTCAGATTTAACTTAAGTCTGCTTTTTAATATCGATAACGGCCAATTTGGGGCTGCTATATTTGGCGGGGCAGAATCTTCTCTGTTATTGTTTTTAACAGGCAAAGAAAAGGTGAAACAAGGTAAAGTTATGCAGAAATATGACGATCTGTGGCAAGCCATTGAAGTTCGGGTGCGTGAAAATAATGACATCACGCATAACGATTGGACCACGGATAGCGTGCGGGGCCATGCTGCGAGGCAGCGCATTGCGCAGATATTTATCCTCGAAGTGCTGTTGGCGCGCCATCGTGAAAAGTATGCCAGTAACTTTGTTCCACTGGCTGGTGAGGAGGCGCTCTACCATCTAATTTTTAAACGCACCGGCTGGAAGCCATTTGAAGTGAAACAGCTCTCCTTTATCGACACGCTGTTTGTGTTAGCTGAACTCTTCCGTGATGAAAACTTACCGGCAGAAGTGCGCGCCGTGCTGCGCTCGCAGGGCATTAAGGATGAGGCGTTACCGACGTATGATTTTTCAGAGAAAGATTGGGCGCCGCGCGAGAACGAAGTGTTTCTGCGCCGTTAGGCTGCGCGGGAAAAAAAGGGCTCATCAGAGCCCTTTTTATTATTGTGCCGCCACGCTACACGCCATGGTGAGCGCAAGCGGCGCGCGGGCAAAATAAAATTCTTCGCCTTCACACCAGTAGGTTTCAATCGGCATTGCGCCGTTTGAAAATGTAGAAGAGATAGTTGTGTCGCCGTCATCCACCGTTAAAAACTCGGCTGCGCGACCGGGAATCAGCACGACTACGATTTTACTCATTATGATTTAATTCCCCTGCCTGATTATTCAAAAAGCCAGCTATTATTGCCGTTTTTTGTGACGGGGTAATGACATTATTTGTAAGTAATTTCTTGCTTTCCCTGCTTTCGTTTCACAGTGTCGCAGATGAGGGAGTATGACACCTTCACGCTCCACTCTCAGAGAGATCGTTGGTTAATGCAGAAAAGCGCAGGCGCTGGAAGAAATTACAACACCTCACTGGAGCCGTAAAACGGCAATGGAAATTTCATTCAAGTATCGGTCAGAAAACTTTCGATGCTGATTATGGCGATTACATCACCGCCGTTGCTCCCTTCCGGCAGCAAGAGCCCCCTTTTTTTAAGAATCCTTCATTGGCCACCTGTTGGCGGCTCAGGTGTTACTCTGGGTAGAGGCTACGATATGGGCAATCGCAGCGCCGGCGAAATCCTCTCAACACTTATGCTGGCAGGAATTGAAGAATATAAAGCTCAGTTATGCGCAAAAGCGGCAGGGCTCAAAAATCGGGAGGCAGATCAATTCGTAAAAGTATATGGCCCGTTCGTAGGTGAAATTACACACCAGCAGCAAATACGGCTCTTCGAGATCGCATACCGTGAAAAAATTGAATATGGTAAAGGGGTTTACAGTCGGCATGTTGAGAAATTAAAAATAGTCAATGCTGTGCAGTGGAATAGCTTAGATAAAGTCATCAGAGATGCGTTTATTGACACGCTATATCAAGGCAATATCACGGCAAGACAGATGGTTAAAATAATGGCCCAGGGCGGAAGCAGGCAACAAATCATCGATTACCTGCGCAACGACAGCAATCTTGGTAATGACAAAAGAAGAACAAACATAAGAGTGAGGAATCTGCAGCAATGAAAAATATCCTGATTTTAATCTTCCTCCTGCTGGCATCTGGTGCTGTGCTGGCTGGGCCTACTACAGATATCACATCGAATAGAGATGTTGATACCTGCATCCAAAAAAATGGTGAAAATAACAGCGAATGTCTTGAAGACCTCAACGATAAATCGAACAAGGCTCTTATCACCGCTTACACTGAAAAACTTAAACAAATTGAAAACTTTGATTATACCCAGTGGTGGATGGGGGATGAGAATCGGAAGAAGGGCATGATCGAAGCTTTCAAGAAAAGCCAGAGAGAATGGTTAACTTACCGTAATAATTACTGTAATGCGGCTGCCACTGGTTCTCAAGGCACACATTTCCTGGGGGCTGCTACAACGGGATGTAACATAAACATGAACAACCGACGCATAAATGAAATAGAGATGATTCAAATGCAAATTCAAGAGTAAGCATTTTACTTGCTAAAGGCCGCAGAGCAAAAGGCGACCGGTTTGCCATCCTTAACCATTATAGTGGCTTTACTGACCCACCTCTGCCCTATAAGAAAGCGGCCGGAACACAATAACTTTGTATTCCAGCCGCTTAATTCTCTGTCAATGCTTTATCATCACATGCCGAACCACCGTGTAATCCTCAAGGCCGTAAATCGACATATCTTTGCCGTAGCCGGAGTGTTTCTGCCCGCCGTGCGGCATTTCGCTCACCAGCATAAAGTGGGTGTTGACCCAGGTGCAGCCATATTGCAACCGCGCGCTGATGCGGTGCGCGCGTCCGACATCTTTGGTCCATACCGATGAGGCGAGGCCGTAGTTGGAGTCATTGGCCCAGCCGAGCACCTGCGCTTCGTCATCAAACTCCGTAATACTCACCACCGGGCCAAACACTTCGCGCTGCACGATCGCATCTTCCTGTTTTGCGCCTGCCAGCAAGGTTGGCTGATAGTAATACCCTGCCCCCGGCTGTTTATTGCCGCCGGTCACCACTTTGATATGCCCGAGCGCCTTCGCCTCTTCGACGGCGCGCGCCACGCGCTCAAGGTGCGCCTGCGAACTGAGCGGCCCAAGCTCGGTGGACTCATCGTTCGGCTCGCCCATCTTCAGGCTGGCGACTGCTGCGCCCAGCTTCTCAACCAGCGCATCATAAATGCCTTTTTGCGCATAGATGCGGCACGCGGCAGTGCAATCCTGCCCGGCATTGTAGAAACCAAAGGTGCGTACCCCTTCGACCACCGCGTCGAGGTCGGCATCATCAAACACAATCACCGGCGCTTTGCCGCCAAGCTCCATATGGGTGCGCTTAATCGACGAGGCGGTATGGGAAATGATGTGCTCCCCGGTAGCAATCGAGCCGGTCAGCGAGACCATGCGCACCTTTTGATGGCCGGTCAAACGATCGCCGACACTCTGCCCACGGCCAAATAGCACATTCAGCACGCCCGCCGGGAAGATACCCTGCGCTAACTCCGCCAGCTTCAGCAGGGTCAGGGGTGTGATCTCTGAAGGTTTGATCACCACGCAGTTTCCCGCCGCCAGCGCCGGGGCCAGTTTCCAGGCGGCCATCATCAGCGGGTAGTTCCACGGCGCAATTGAAGCCACCACGCCTAACGGATCGCGGCGAATCATCGAAGTGTGCCCCTCCAGGTACTCGCCCGCTGCCAGCCCGTTCAGGCAGCGCGCGGCACCAGCGAAGAAGCGGAATACATCCACCACCGCCGGGAGTTCATCATTCAACACACAGTGCAGCGGCTTGCCGCAGTTGAGCGACTCGAGGCGCGCGAACATCTCTGCGTTATCCTCAATCACCTGTGCCAGTTGCAGCAGCGCCTCGGCGCGTACTTTCGGTGTGGTCTGCCCCCACTCGACAAAGGCCCGGTCTGCCGCTTCAACGGCCGCGTCGACCTGCGCGTGTGACGCTTCGGCGATCGTCAGCAGCACTTCGCCGGTGGCGGGATTGTAAACCGCCTGCTCTTCACCTTCGCCATTAACCAGTTCGCCATTAATAAACAGTTGATGTTGCATCGCGCTCCCTCTGCCCGGTCTATGAGTCTGTTTACGGGTTGCCCCACTCCATTAAAAATAGACGGCGCGCAGAGAGAACGGGTGGGCAGCCAGTGCTGAACTGTGTTGCTATTCACATTTCCTATGAATAGCGGTCAGCGCAGCGGCAAAAGGCTATTGCATCATCTGGCGGATCAGCTCGCCGAGGCGCATCGCCGCCCGCTCCTCTTTCTCACCCCAT
>Ga0157360_1000960_pt1 | contig 10835 bp, 6 predicted proteins | sample AttlaeALBM1_FD_111483 | JGI IMG/M metagenome (GOLD analysis project Ga0157360, IMG submission 111483) | Fungus gardens microbial communities from leaf cutter ant in Ribeirão Preto, State of São Paulo, Brazil - Atta laevigata ALBM1 | ecosystem: Host-associated > Fungi > Mycelium > Unclassified ... | reverse complement strand
TGTACTCTAACTTATGTAATAGCTAGAGTGTTTTCTAATAATTAAATAATTAAATGATAGAAAAAGCAAAAATAGTAAGAAAATAAAGGAATATAATCAACTAAGGAAATGAAATGAAAAGAGAAAGAATATCAGCATTCTGCAGATAGCCCAAAGGCTACCCCCACATTATATAATGAAGATACAAGTACTGTAAAGACTTAGTTGAGATGACTTAGTCCCACTCCTTATCCAAGTTGACAAGAAGAACTGAATGGAGTTCTTATTTAATTCTGTACACTACTTATACAACTACTACATGGTCTGTGCACTACTTTCCCATGGTCCTCATGTGACTCAGTCATGTGATGTCACCTGACTGTGACCTTTGTAACACTTGGTCATGTGATACTTTCTCATGCCCCATCCTTATGTAGTAAGTCCAGAAAAGAAAAGAAATATAAATAATGACTTAGCTACTTTGCCAAGTCATGACAAGTACATAGGTAGTATAGTTACTTGGTACTCATCATCCATTTGTACTCTCCCCCATTTGTATCTCAACATAAGAACCTATAAATAGAATGATAAGTGGTAGAGTTGAACTGCCAACCTCTTAGATGGTTGTAGTATAGATCAGGACAAATAGTCTAAAGTATATAAGTAGTAGAGCAATCAATTAGAGAACCCCATTGACTTCTCTTTGTAACCCTCAAAGAGTCTGTCCTCTAAGTCATCACAACTGAGTTGCACAATATGAAGTTGAGGTGCTGATGTTGGGAAATGCACATTGAGATACCACTCATACCCTCAAAAACTATGTTGATCAGGTGCTCAATGGTGCAATAATGGTGCCTTTTCCACTGTATACAACATGCTCCTCCTTTTCTGACTGCATTTGACTTCCCTTCTTCTGTCTCAAAGAATCCCTCTCCAACTGTTGTATTCTTGCTATTCCAACTGATTCTCATACTACTCAAGGCTTTCATTAGCATCAGAATGAATGCTATCTCATGTCAGTTTGAGTGGGAGGCTGATCAATTTGCTCTCGAGTTGGAGGACAAGTTGAGCAACAAGGAGACAGCTGGTATGGGAGGTAAGACACTAGTTGCATGTGAAAAATTTGAGCACAGTTTGGGTTGATTGGATGTATTTGGCATATCATCCAACCTAGAGTGCTGAGACATAAACTGTCTACCATCCCTTGATAACATATAAGCCCTCACAAATTATTCTCAGTCTGACTCAAGTAGCTGGTAGAAAAATCATATCTATGAGTCAAAACTTGTGTTACTTCAACCAATGATTGAGACAGCCTGCAGCATATCACGATGTAATCAGCAGGCTTCAACTAGTACATTGTCTTATTGTTGAGCCACCCTTGATCTTTGAAATGGGCTATTTCCAAATCCATCTAATGAAGAAAGTGTGATCCTGGTATACTTTGATAGAGCTCAGCCAATGAGAGAACGTGTTCAAGATAATTGAAGAGGTGATCAGCCAGTCCAGTGGGTCAAGTTGCCATAGAGAACAAGTAAAGAGACAAGGTTCCTTGACAGCATTCTGAGCCACCAAAAATAAGTGATAGGAAGATCAGTCAATTACCTATTTTGAACCACTTTCTTCTCTCATGGCAAAGAATCAGTGATAAACGGGAGTCATCACTAGCCAGAAATGGAGTCAAGATAAGTGGTCAGTTCAGTTAAACTGGCCTTAGAAACAGGACACTTCTTCTACTGTCTAATAGTTGCACTGACACTCTCCCAAAACCTAAGACGACTATCAGCCATACGATCCAATAGAGAAAAAGTGGCTGGGACTCGCTCGCAGCGGTTCTGCAAACCCTCAAAAGTCTTATAGACTTTTTCAATTCCAATATAGGCACACCCATCTCAGTTTTATTGAACAGCATTTCTGCTGGATCTTCTTCTGGCCACTGAGGAAGAGTATTTGACAGATTCCATTTGATATTCGGGTCCATCGTAATGACCAAGTTCAGGAATGACTGGCTGGAATTCTCGATGAACTCGCTATTGGTGAAACGTGGAGTTTGGTCGACGATTGCGCTTTGATGGCTTGCTAAGATTGAAACAGCCCACGAACATTGCTGGGCAAGACGTTAGTAAAAATCTACTCATATTTGCTCATGATGAACCTGCACTGCTCACTATGCTCAGCGCTGGTTGTTACAGCAAGAAGTATTAAACGAGATCCAGGACGTGTCTTCCTGCGCGCAATAACTCCGTCGGCCGTTTATGATAAGCGTACTGTCCACTACAGGAACAAAGACACAAGTCCCAAAAAAACCCACTGTTCGACACGTTCTATGCATTCCCCTGGCGCAGACATTCAAGAGCATCTCGTGCAGTGAAACATCTGTTGCAAACCGCGTCAGCACTGGTCACGAAGATATCAGCCGCTTGATCAACAACATCTGCTAGTGCTTCGAGTCAGTGAGGAGTGAGCGAGATATCGGACTAAAATTCTATGATTGAAAAGGGGGAACTCGCTATAGCTGCATGGAAGAGCGGAGGTTGTGTATTTCCATTGAATGCAGCACCTTGTGATTGAAATTAGACAAGGAGATGCAATCACAGTAACACGCACCTGCAGACTCTCCCCAAATCGTCACCTTCTTGGGATCGCTACCGAACTTACTCATCTAATGATACTGCTAGTCGTCTTTGTCTGAACTCAATGACTAATTCCGCCTATTTGGAATTCTACTCACAGAGTCCGGCATTCAAAGTGCCTCTGTCATGAACGCTTTAGCCGCCGAGGAATCCGAAGCACCCACTCGGCATTGTATGACCACGACGACAGCTTCACCGCCCGCTTGGAGCATCAGATCATTCCCATCGTACATAAAGCGCTTCCGGTGAAGTAACCGCCGCTAAGGAGCTTCCAGCACGAGGATCACAGACCCATGAAACCAAACAACAACAGGCAGACCTTTCTTGCTAGGAGGGGACGCGACGATACTAAAATCTCATGAATAAATAGAACAACACCAACTCTAAACGTACTTGAGAAAAAGACAATCTTCCGACGGCGGCGGAGAGCCAGTAGGTGCAAGGTTTAGTGTCCGCCATCTCGATGCCTGCAGTAACTTCAGGTGGTCGAGGCTCCCTCCATCTGAGCGTCCCTAGTGAAGACTCGATTCGTGAGTGGTCGGGTGGAGGTATACCTGTAGGAACTCAATATTTCAGGTCGCTTTGTTCGTGTTCCCTTGGTACCTGGCATAACCAAGATCGACAATAGAGTGAAGTACATCGCTCATATGCTGGCAAGCAATAGCAATGCAATTTGCATGGGGAAATGTGAACTTGGTGGAGAGGGGGATAGGTTAAACGAGACAGCAGAATTTCATATTGAGTACTATCGAAGGCGCCTAGCACAGCCAATGCTTCTCCCTGATAAAATCACCCCTCATAGTCTATGAGTTTTTCAGTCCACAAAGTTAGTGAGCAGAGAAAGTAGTTTACTTACAAAATAATACACAAACTTATAACATCAGCTCAATCAAGACCTCATGTAAACAGCTGGCATGGGATATTGAAGGCAATGCACCAGTCAAAGCCTGCCATTCCGCCACTTCGTCTATTGCCTCATGTTCCGCCTGCATCCCGTTCCCTTCCTCATCCCGTCCTGCTCCTCATCCCGTCCTGCTCCCTCTTTTTCCACCTCATCTGCTCCCTCTTGTCGTTTCCGCAACCTCCTGTCTGACCTGTCTTCCCTGCGTCGTTCCCATTTTCGACATTGTTCCACCGTACGGGGCCCTCGACATCTACTGCTAAAACACAGTGCTGTCTCGGTCCGCTACAGGTGACGCAGGAATAGGACTGATTGCAAACCACGTCAAAAAATGAAAATACAGGCAGATAGAGAAAACGCACGTCAGCCCACGGGAACAGCACTCCCATCCGTTCACCAGACATATCGACGTTTCACCCATCCGGTCCCATATTGTGCATCTTATGAGCCCCGGTCAGCTGTTCCGTCGTCATGCGCTTCCTTGTCTTCTTTTCTACGGGTGGCAGAATGTCAATCCACCCTCCGTGTCGCTTCACGCTCATGCTTCAATTTTTCCTTTTCCCCCTTCCTCTTCTCTTCCTCCTCCATGCGTCGACGCTCCTGCTCCTCTCGAGCCCGCTGCTCTTCCGCCCGCCGTTCTGCTTCTTCCTCCTGCCACCTTGCCTCCTCTCTCCGCAGCTTTGGCAGCCTTTTTGCCTGGTAGTTGGTCTCGATTTGAGCATATTTCTCCATGAGCTTTTCGTCTTCTTCTTCCCGCATTTTCCGTATTTCATCTTCCAGACGAAAAAGTGCCTCGCCCTCGGAATCCACTGGTCGAACCACGACCGGCATGTTAGATGATGGTGGTTAATTTTCTGGATGATCGATATCACATGACTGATGCCTCAATCCCTAATCAATTCTATTCATAGCGCTTCCGAGGCCCAACCCAAACAGGGGATATACTGTGTCGCGAAGTCTTCCGATGTTTTCCTGTTCTTGCATTCATGTTCTAATCATTTTCAATTGGTTCTCTCTTTGCGGCATCTTCCTTTGCAATTTGTCTTCAATCTCATAAATAAGATTTTGTATTCAACTAGGCCAGACTTGTAAGTAGTCAAGTGGACAAAGGACTTCACCTAGGGTAGTTCTGCCATCTGTCTCTCTATGATGTGTTGTAGGCCACCTCAACATACCGATAGAAGCAAATTAGGGGTTCATTTGAATGAAAGATACATCTATATGGATTACTTGGATAAAAAGTGGAATAATTTCTAATGATTTTGGGAAGCTCTACCCATAACCTGCCATCGAGGGTACGGATCAAGAGGAATTCGACTGCGCTACTGTCAAGAAGTCAGATTAAGTAGCAATCACGACTCCGCATATTCGCCCTGGCTGTTTCTCTACTCTTTTCAGACGTATCGACGGTCTCCAGAATTCCACCGCAACATCCTCACTGTCTTTATTGTTCTTTTGAATATCTTCCTTACTATAATCATGCTTATCTCTCTTCCGCGTGGAAAATACTTGGAGCTCTGGAAGTTTTTTCCATTTCACTGTAAATATGCGCATACTCTTTAGGTAGCGTCTTTAGTACGCCTGGGATCCGGTCTCGTTATCTGGATCTTAGGTGCCGATATTCTTTTTCTATTACAAATACAACGCTTAGCCTCGTTATTTCACTCCCGATTACTCTCAGCACTTTGGAGACAAACTGCGTCTATTCCTTGTGAAGACGGGTTGAATGCTCTCTGTTAGTCTACATCCTAACAAACTTGCTAAGTCGTCACAGCGTGGGAGGATTCGGATACCTACTTCCGGCTGAACATTGTAACTACAAAGTACCAGCAAAGTCATGCGTGCCTGGCCTCCTCGGAGGGTCAGCACTCGTTTTGGAAAATCCTGCATCCCAGATCCATTTTCGACACTTTCTCCCCATTTGGAAACACTGCGCAAGACCATGCTCAATCTTGTGGATTCAGATTATCCTATCCTTTCTGAAGTCACACAATATTATCTTCAACAACCTTCCAAACTGATACGACCCCTCCTCATATTTCTTTTTTCGCAAGCAACAAATGGTCTGGGAAAGGACTGGCAACTTAAACTCCGGGAGTCGGGTCATCCAGGTGGAAGAGGCTGTCAGGATGAGCTTGATACTCCTCTCTCACCACCGGATATTTTCATGGACTACAATCCACAATTTCCTCAATATACAGAGAAATTTAAAGAAAAATTTTTCATGACATTTGGTGCCTCACGGTTGCAGAGGAAATTCCACCCTCTCAATGAAAAACCGCCATCGCTACAGACCACACCCACATTACATCCATCTACAGATATCCTCCCTACCCAATTCCGCTTAGCAATGATCACAGAAATGATCCACACTGGATCATTACTGCATGATGATGTCTTGGACGCTTCAGCACTACGACGAGGCATTTCTTCTGCGCCAGCCAAATTCATGACCAAACTCTCCATACTCGGTGGGCATTTCATGGTGTCACGCGCTTTTGTTGCTCTTGTTCAGTTGCGGAATCCGGAAGTGACGCGAATGATGAGTAGATCAGTACAAAATCTTATTGAAGGGGAGATGATCCAGATGAAGGATGTCATTCAGGCAGCAGCAGATGACGTCACACTCAGGCTGGATAGCACGAAACGGAGTCGAAAACACCAAGACATGTGGAATACCTATCTTCAGAAGTCGTATTTTAAAACTGGGTCGCTCATGGCTAGGCCCCTACGTGCAACTGTTATGCTCGGTGGATGCGTCCAAGGTGAAATTTGGAGAGAAGTTGCATATGCATATGGTCGAAATTTCGGTATCGCATTCCAGGTGAGTTGTCACGCTATTTTTGACATGGTAGATGGTTCTAACTTGCTTAGCTTGTAGACGATGCTCTAGATTATGAATCAACTGCAGCTGCACTCGGAAAACCCAACAATGCGGACCTCAAACTTGGTCTCACGACTGCACCAGCTCTGTATGCCTGGGAGGAGTTTCCGGATATGGGTGAGCTGATTAAGCGTGAGTTTAAATCTCCAGGGGATGTGGAACAGGTAAAGGACTGAATCATTTTCTCTTCGTACTTTGACATGTCAGCTCTTCCAGGCTCGAGAATTAGTTTGTAGATCGTCAGCGATCTCACGAACGAGACAACTTGCTCGAGACTACGTTGATGGAGCGACGAAGGTCTTGCAAGAGTTACCTCATAGCGAGGCTCGCGACATGTTGCAAGTACTTGCAGAAGACATTGTCGCCAGAAAACAATAATTTGGATTTGATTTTGCAAAAATTGGGCGCATCCAACCTCACTGTTGACCCTTGTTGTCGAAAAAGCTTGATCCATTCTATTTTTGTCGTATCATTCATTGCTATCATCAGACCCGATCATCCATTCTTTGTAGATTTCAGTGTAGATAGCCATTCAACTGGCATTTTTCCTGGAGGGATTTTTATTTGCTTGCTTTCTGGTGGTCTACATCTTCTATCTGCATATACCCCAATAGACAGCTACATTTTTGTCCTCTTGAGTACACATGGAATCATGTCACTAGGAGACTCTTTTGTAGAGATCAAGTGCTAGCTGGTATCACATTTCTGCTCTGAACACTTTCCTGAACCACTCTGCATCAGAATTTGAGTGAAACATATCTGTTACTAAAGCTATATATTACAAGCATTTCTCCCACTAAATTAATTATTCTTTGGGTAACAACATGAAATAGAGAAGGGAGAAAAAAGAAAATACCCACAGCTGCTGAGAAAGATTGTAAGGAATACTAAGAATGTTCTAACAGCTTGTATTTATATACTTTAAATACATATCTCTTAAAAGGGTTGAGTCACCTTGACCATGACAAAGGACATGTATAAATAGGCTAAGGATTTGAACTGGTGACCTCTTGGATGGTTGTACTTTAGATCAGGATAAATGTGTACAAATAGCATAGTTGTGTAAGTAGTAGTGCAATCAATCAAGGAACTCTATTGAGTTGTCAGGATTGACTCCAGAGGGAATTTTTCTCTAGGGGGCTTGGTCTTAACAACAAGTTGTGCCCACCTCTACACTTGCCCCTTTTGGGATTCAAGAAGATTTATTTAGAGAGATGGATGAGAGTGGTTAAACAAGAAGGGAGTCTACCTAAGGGAGAACAAAACTAAGATAACTACAACCAATGGTAATACTTAAATAGTTTGGAGAGTTTTGGAATGATGACCCAATCAGCTGACTAAGTGAGACTTAATGATACATGTGTGCATGTGACATGTGCACAGTACATGTCATGGTGTCACCATCATGACAGAATGAGAGCTTGATTGAGTATAGTAAGGCCTAGGAGTAGTTTACTGACTACTTTGCTAGTGAGCTTGTTACATTGTATAAAGGCAGATAGATACCTTAGGAACACCATACAAGCAGGATCTAGATTGAACTCACAATCATTTCATCTATTTTTACATTACAGATAAGCTACACTTCTATATTTTAATTTCTTTCTGATACTCTTACTCCCCACAAATCCTTTAGTACATGATTGAAGACTGTCACTGCCCTTTCTTTTTGCTAGTCATAGCTAACTCCTCTTTTACCCCTTTCAACACTTTACCAATTGTCATAACTTGGCAAAACAGCTAAAGTTATTATTTATTTTTCTTTTTCTTTTTTTTTTCTTATTTGGACAAGAAAGGAGTGCAGAAAGTATCACATGTCAATGTCACATGTCAGGTGATGTCACAATGATAGAGTCACATGATGGGCCTAGGAAAGTAATGTATAGACCATGTAGTGGTTGTATAAGTAGTATACAGAATCTAACAGGAACTTGTAGCAACTTAGCCTAGATGACTTAATCACCCTCCAAGTCTAAGTCAACAAGGAGAACTCGATGGAGTTCCCATTAGATTTTCTACACTACTTATACAACTACTACATAGTCTGTGCACTATTTTCCCATACCCATCATGTGACTCCATCATTGTAACATTGTGTGACATGACACTGTGACTTCCTATCAGGTGACTGTGACACTTGTAATGTGACACTTTCCCACACTCCTTCCTATATAGTAAGTCCAAAAGAAAAAGAAAAAGAAAAGAAATATAAATAATAACTTAGCTGTTTTGCCAAGTTATAACAGAACTCTATTGAGTTCTCCTTGTCAACTTAGATAAGGAGTAGAATTAAGTGTTCACTGCTAAGTCTTACAAAATTAGCAAGACTAAAAAAGTAAATCAAAGAGAAAATTGCAAAAGGGAGTTGCTAGGGAGATATATAGTATTTTTGCTATATAGATGGTGTTAACATTAAGTTGTGAAGACTCAGAGTTCACCCTAGGTAGATGTTCAGGAAGAACTCAATAGAGTTCCCTGTTGTATTCTATATACTACTTATACTACTTTTACATAGTCTATGTGCTAAAGTCCTATGATCACATGTCCTTTCTGGAACATTCTATCACCTGACCTAATCACATGATATGGTTTACTTAAGTTTCCTGTGCTATTTATAGTTTTATCCTATTATATAACTTGAGGTTGTGGATTAACCTTTCAAAAGCACAGGAAGTTACTTTCTTTTTGGGGCTCTCATAATAGATGGGATAATAAGAAATTTGACAGAGAATATTTGGGACAGCTAGAAAAAAACTGGCAAAAATAGAAAGAAAGAAAAAGGCTAGAAAACATTCAAGAAGAGAAAGAAATTAAAGAAGGCAGGATTGAAGAATGGGAGAAAGAAGATGAATTGGGAAACCTATGGGACCCATATGATGAATTGTAAGAAAAATTCTTAAGACAAGAATTCTTAAAGGGGGAGTACTATCATGAGTTACCTCGACTATGACCAAAGGAATATGACACAAACTAAAGTTGAACTAGTAAACTAATAGACACTTGTAGATTAAACAAGGACAAATAGCACAATAAGTATATATAGTATAAAACAACTGATTAAGAACTCTATCGAGTTTTCTTTTGACCCTAAAGAGCTCTCTTGATCCTAACCCAGAATTAAAATCTTAAGTCAGTTACTAACACTTATACAGTTTTACTATTTGTTTATATTTACATTGATCTAATCTATAGCCATCCAAGAGGTTGGCAGTTCAACTCCCTTTTATGTTATCTTATTTATAACTCTTCTTGTTATGGTCAAGGCAACTCATAATAGTACCTCTCTCTTAAAGGTCCTTGTTCCAAGGACTTCTTTTAGTTTATCATATGGGTCCTACAGATTGCCCATTTCATCTTTCTTATCTCATTCTTCTATTCTTGATTTCTCTTCTTTTGTTTCTTCTTTTTCATTTTCTTCTCTAATCATCTTTAAGATTCTTTTTCTCTGCTTGTATCTTCCTTTCCATCTTCTCTAGTTTCTTTCCAATCTTCCCCAATACTCCCAATCAAACCTCTTATCATTCCATCTATACAATATTTTTACCATATACCTTCCTGGTAGTTCTCCCCTATAAAACTCTTCTCAATCTTCCTTTCTTGCTCTTTTGAGTTCCTTGCTGTATTCTTCCTCAAATTTTTCCACTAGGTCCCTTGCATTCCCTAGATTCTCTCTTGGTTCCCAAGTATCTTCCTTTTCTGTATACTCTCTCTAGGACACTAAGTATCTATCCTTTTCTCTGGGCTTCTTCTTATTCAATTTCATTTTTTTTTCCATTAATAATTACTGGTGCTAGCCATTCCTTTTTCTGACCTTTGACTTGCTCTTTGTACTTTTATACTCTACTGACATTTACTACTGAATGTATCTTGACTAACCCTATGTTATGAGAGCCCCAAGAAGGAAATAGTTTCCTGTACATTTGAACATTTGATCTACAACATCAAGATGCACAATGGGGTCAAGATATAAATAGTGTGGGAACTTAAGTAAGCAAACCATGTGACCAGAGTCATGTGACCACAGAATATTCTGAAAAGACTTGTGACTGTGGGACTTTAGGGTATAGCCACTTGTAAAGTAGTATAAGTAGTAGCTCAATCCAACAAAGAACTCCATCAAGTTCTTCCTGAACATCCATCTAGGGTGATCACTAAGAGCTATCACAGCCCTTCAATAACACCCTAGTAGTTCTAATTCAATTGCATTTGTTGATATTATTTTCTTGACCTTATAAGTATAAGACTCTAGCCAAGACAACTTAAGCCTACTCTAAGTCTAAGTTAAACTCAATAGAGTCCTTATTTATTTCCTATATACTACTTATACAACTACTACATAGTCTGTGCACTATTTTCCCATACTCATCACATGACCTGTGACATTCTGGGTGTGTGACTGTGATGTGTGACATTTGTCATGTGACACTTTCCCATACTC
>Ga0157360_1000956_pt1 | contig 10849 bp, 7 predicted proteins | sample AttlaeALBM1_FD_111483 | JGI IMG/M metagenome (GOLD analysis project Ga0157360, IMG submission 111483) | Fungus gardens microbial communities from leaf cutter ant in Ribeirão Preto, State of São Paulo, Brazil - Atta laevigata ALBM1 | ecosystem: Host-associated > Fungi > Mycelium > Unclassified ... | reverse complement strand
TCACGGCGGTTTCCGAGATATTAGCGATTTAATAAACGGTAACATGGTAGTTACCAGTTGATCTGCTTAATATCTCGGCCATTATTGATCGCCTCGAGACGTGACTGGCATCGATCGAAAGGTTTTCTTAAGGGCTTTAAGCTGGCTTTGAGACCGTGGGAATCGTCGAAGATTTGATGGAGATATGACCGAATGAAGTTTGTGACAATGAAAAACCCTCTATGAAATAATGCAGGAAGTCTATAATTGGGCAGAAAACTTGGACAAAACCTTCTAGGGCCATGGATACTACAAATCATGTGCCGATCCTCAAATCTGATCAAGAGTATATGATGAACTTATATTAACCTTTACCTAGACTAATAATGTTCTAGGGGCCTCTTCTACTATAGAAGGTGAACAGTTGGCCAAATCCCAACTGGAATCAAGCTATGAGATAAAAGACTTAGGTAAAGCAAAACTAATACTCAGTATGCACATCAATAGAAACTTACTAGGAGATGTTACCTTATCACAATATGTATATTGTGAACATCTCCTCAAGCAGTTCAATATGGATCTATGTTTATCTGTAACTATTTCTCTCCCTCCTGGCTTAGTACTTTTAGTAGAAGATTGCCCTTTTATACCCAATGAGGTAAACGAGATGAAGAATATGCCATTTTGTGAGACTTTAGGATCACTTATGTGGTTACAAGTTGCTACAAGACCAGACCTTGCATACTCCATCAATAAACTAACTTGTTTCACCTACAATCCAGGAAAAACTCATTAGAATGCATTAAAGTATATGCTCACTTATGTCAAAGGCATAATGGACTATGGGATTACATATAAAGATAGTGGTAACCTTGAACCCATTGATTATGTTGATTCCAATTATGCTAGGTGTAAAGATACTAGGTGATCTACTGAAGACAATATTTTCATGATAGCAGGGTAGCTAATCTCTTGGAAATGCAAAAAACAAGACATAGTAGCTTTATTTATGGTTGAGGCAGAGTTTATGGTATTCTCAAAGACAACCACTCAAACCTTATAGTTATCAAAGTACTTTGACAAAGTAGAATTACCAATTACAAGACTACTCAAAGTCTTTGCAGACAATAGCAGGTCTATCTCCAATAGCCTAAACAACAAAAACCACTGACATACCAAGCATATCAATATGCAATACTATTTCATCAAGGAATATACAAAATTAGGTAATATCGCTTTTTAGTACATCCCAACAACTGAGAACATAGCTGATATTTTGACAAAGGCACTACTATGAGACATGCTACACAAGTTTATATATAGGATAGGACTTAACCCAAGAGTTGCGAATACATCAGTCCAGGGGGAGTATTGATGAGGACTAACTTATGAAGATTTCAGTTCTATTGTCTTGAATGAAACATACTATATTTATACCTGTTGAGACATAATATATGCTACCAGGTATTTAACAGTCAAGTTACTTAGTTAGAACCTCAGTTGATCACTACAAAGGTATCATCTAAGTTATTTCATCTTTTAGTATATATTCTATCTAAGCTTTTTTTTTATGTTTTGTCTATGGTTTTTATTTTTTTCTAGTTTATTTGGCATATATACATTCATTATTATATAGTCTTGTTTATTTTTTCTTATTTGTATGGTTAATACTCTTTCTTTTATTATTATTGTATAGTTTCATTGGTTATCTGTACTTTCTTTTATATTGTCATTATTTATTATTAAGACAATCCCTGCTTTACTATCTCTGTTATTACTGATTATGGTTATTCTTGGGTTCTTCTTTATTAGGTTTTTCTTTTCTTTTTCTTTAAGTAGTTTTGTTTTTGTATTACAAGTATTGCAATTTTCTTGAGTCTTATAGTCATTGTTATATCTTTGTACTTGGATTTTCTATTTGTATATCTTTTCTCTTTAAAATTAAGTGATTCTAACTTCCATGAATCTATCTTATTTATGAGTAAGGTTGTTATGTTCTCTTTGGTCATTTGTTTATGGGATTCTTGTTATGACCTTGAGGAGTAACTCAGGTTGCAACTTCAAGTAAAGACTTGAGGATGATATGAGAGTTGAGAAAGGAAGGGAATGATACAATTGGTAAAGCATAAGGAATACAGAAGAGTATCTATTATATATATACCTATGTACTATGAGGTAGAAATGAGGAATACATATGGCAGACATGAGGTCTGCTGAGTAAAGAACATGCCCCACCAGTGAGGTACTGACTGAGCTATTAGATATATGAAGTGATATGACACAAAGAAGTAGTCCATGTGTAGAACACCTGGAGTCAATGAGGTTGATCGTTACAATTCTAGTATTACTCTCTTAGTTGCCAAACCTCTATAAACAGTGGTAAAGATAGCTCTCACTGTTGTATTCTAGGGTCTAGAGCTATGTATTAATCCTAGGCTCATAGGTTGGTTTGTTTTTATACTTTTTCTTTATGAGCTAGAAGAAACAAGTGGTGTATTCACTCTGATGTCAGTATTTGTGGCTTTTTTCTGGGCCTCTAGATGACCTATACTTCTAAGGTTATAATTTTGTAGTATTTCATGTTAGGTTTGTTATTGTTCCCTTTATCTAGGGAGTTTTTATTTGAGGCTTTTGCCTTTGATATCTTGGTATTTGTTTCAAGTGTTTCTTTTTCAGGGATATGCTATTTTCTACATTATGTTTCATTGTACAGTGTCTATTTATTATAAAAGGTCATTGTTGTATTAGTTGTTTTCCACTGTTTTCACTTTGTTTTCCTAATCCTATGTTCTATGTTAGTCTAATGTTATGGAATGAGCAGTTTTATAATAACTTTGATAATTTGGGTATCTATCACAAATGGTCACTTACTATTTGTGATGGGTGCTTTGATACTTTAAAGAGTTCAAAAAATGTGAAGTTAGATAGGTGACAAAAGATGTTGTTAAGTCTGAGGTCTAATCCTCAGACTAAGAGTCCTTATATACACAATTGTGATGGTCTGTGCACTAGTACAGATCATCACCTGACTACTACCTATTGTCATATGGTAGTGTCTTTGTACTGGAATAATGATAACCTAACCATATGGAGGCTGTCCTTTGTTCTAAGAAAAGGACAGATGACTATCTATGAGTAATTAATAAAGTTTATGTGCAAACATTGAGGCCTTTATATCTCCACTAATATTAATTGCCTTAAGGTTGTTCTAGGCTCATTCTGAGCGTTATGAAAAAGGCTTCTGCTGAGCCTAGAACTGAAGCATTGATCATGGTGGTTTCCGAGATATTAGCAATTTAATAAATGGTAACATAGTGGTTACTAGTTGATCTGCTTAATATCTTGGCCAATATTGATTGCCTCAAGATGTGACTGGCATCAATTCAAAGGTCTTTTCAAGGGCTTTTGAGTGCCATTAAAACCATGGGAATCATCAAATAATCAATAGAGATATGGCCAAATGAAGTTTGTGACAGTATCATTGGTTATATTTGATGTTAGTATATCTTAAGTTTGAACTTTGCTTTTAGACTTTGTATCTTTGTTTTGTTAGGTATGTATATTAAGATATGATGTTCTTGGTTTTATTTCTGCCTCTAGTTTGTTTGTTGTATTTTGGTGTTGTTATTCTGCTGTTATTGTTGTCTCTTTATTTAGGGATTTGTTTGGTGTTTTTTGTTCCTTGTTTTATTTGCTGTTTATTTTTTTCTTGGTCTTTTATACTTGGTTGTTTGAGAGTGGTTTTGGTTATGATATTGGGTTAAGTTTGATGTGTAGGTCTTAGTGTATGTTTTATACTTGTTGAGTCTCTTATGGTCTTTATTCACATTTTCAACCACTTAGCAAAGCCAGAGACTCTGAGCCCAGGGCCCATGACAAGAGGTGCTTGTGGATGTGTCTCTATTCCCTAGGCTAAGTCATTATTTTCTTTTCTTATTTGGACTTATTATATAAAGAAAGAGTGCAGAAAAGTATCAAGTGATTATGTCACATGTCACATGTTCAGATGTCACATAGTGGTATCATATAATAAACTCATATGACAAGCATGGGAAAATAGTGCACAGACCATATAGTAGTTGTATAAATAGTGTCACAAACTTCATTTGGCCATATCTCTATTAATTCTTCAACAATTCTCAGTCTTAATGGCACCCAAAAGACCTTAAAAAACCTTTCAATTGATACTAGTCACATTTCAAGACAATTAATATCAGCTAAGATATCAGGCAAATCAGTAGATAACTACTATGGTACTGTTTATTAAATTACTGATATCTTGGGAACTGCCATGATTGATGCTTTGGTTCTAGGCATCAAAGAAGCCCTTTTTATGATGCTCAGAATGAGCTTAAAAAAACCTCAAGGCAATCAATATCAGTAGAGATATGAAGTCCTCAATATTTGTATATAAACTTAATCAGTTACTCATAGATAATCATCTGTCTTTTCTTAGAACAAAGGACAACCTCTATATGGTTAAGTTATTGCTATTTACAGTACAAAAGCACTACCATATATAGAACAATAGGTAGTAGCATGTGATAGTCCATGTACTAGAATAGATTATCACAATTCTGTATATAAGGACTCTTTGTCTGAGGATTAGACCTTAGACTTAACAACATCTTTTGTTGTCACTGTCTAAACTTTGCATTTTTGAGCTTTTCAAGTATCAAACCATCAATCACAAATAAGTAAGTAACCTTTTGTGATAAGTAGTATATTGAAATTGAACAAGAACTCTATTAAGTTCTCCTTATCAACTTAGACTTAAAGTGTGGTTAAGTTATCTCAGGCTAAGTCACTATATCAAGGATAATAGATACAATCTGATGGTAATATTCTTTCTTATAAGGCTTAACAACCACTAAGACATAATGTTATTATGATAGAAAGTTTGTTTTCCAAGGTTTTATCTGCTCTTAAGAACACTTTAGAGGAGATTTCTAGTTATAGATAAGTTATAGAGTTCTTAGGGCATTTTTCATAAAGTCTATATAGTAGTAGTTATAGCTACTACTTTGCTACTCAAGTAGTATATATGAGTCTATAATAGAATATCTAGTAGATATTTTAGAAGAGTTAAATTTAGCTCCCAAGCTGAAATAATATCACTTATATTGTCAAAATTAACTGTCTAGTGTAACAGTAAGTATTAGGAGCACAAAATGCATAGCAGCTAGAAAGATAAAGGTTCAACTAGAGTTTTAATGCTAGAGAGAGGTGTTATGAGAGCCCAAAGAAAGAACAAGTTTCCCATGTGTTCAAACACTTGATTGCAAATATCAAGTTATACAACGTAGACAAGATATAAATAGTGTGGGAACTTAAAGTAATCATATCATGTGACAAAAGACATGTGATCGTGGACTAGTAGTGTACAGCCACGTGTAAAAGTAGTATAAGTAGGTAGTCAATTTAACGAGGAACTCTATCAAGTTCTTCCTGAACACTCACCTTGAGTGATCCTTGAGTCGTCAAGACTTAGTGGTAACAAGAGGTTTGATATATAGAAAGAACCAGGATTTAGACCTTAGCAGAGAAAAAAAACTATAACTATGGAAAGTTTGGCCATATGGTTAGGGATTGTTAGAACAAAAGAATGACAACAGGGAAAAGAAAAGAAAAAGTCAAAAGAGAATAGAGAATAGTAAATTCTTGACTACCCTTCTTGAATAAATACAGAATACTAAAACGACTTAGAGAAGTATAAATGAAAGTAAGATTAAAGAAAGTAGATACCTATGAAAGAGTAATAGTAAAAGCACTGTTAGGTAGTGAAACAATAGAGTTATTCATAGATAAGAAGTTTGTAAAGAAGTGGAAATTCAAAAGAGAAAAGCTAGCAAGATCTATAAAAATAAGAAATATTAATGGAACAAATAATAGTAGTGGAGTAGTAACAGAAGTAGAGTGTAATATGTATTTTATGGAACATGTAAAGAGAATCAGAATAAACATATGTAGCTTGGGGAGAACAAAAGTGGTCCTGGGAATGCTATGGCTAGCAGCTTATAACCCAGAAATTGACTAGGAAAAAGAAGAAGTAAAAATAACAAGATACCCACCATTATATAAAAGAAATAAGAAGGTCAAGGAAAAGAAAAGAAAGAAAAGATACAAAGCATAAAAAGTAAGAATAAAAAAACAATTAAAAAGTTAGTACCCTAGAAATTCTGAAAATAAAAAAAGGTATTTGAAAAGAGAAAGCCATAGGACCATACTATCAAGCTTAAGAAGGGATTTATACTAAGAAAAGGAAAAGTATATTAATTATCACAAGAAAAATGAAAGGAGATACAAGCATTTGTAAAGGATTAACTGCAAAAAGAATATATTTGCCCTTCAAAGTTACCACAGATGTCACTAGTATATTTTGTGACCAAAAAGGATGACAAACAAAGAATGGTATAAGATCATAGGCATATAAATAAGTAGACAATTAAAAATGAATACCCATTATCTCTTATTGTAAACATATTAGATAAAGTGAGAAGTAAGAAAGTCTTTACAAAGTTGGATTTGAGGTAAAAGTACAATAATTAGAATCAAGAAGAGATAAGTGAAAAGCAGCATTTACTACTTATATAGGAGCATACAAGCCAACTGTTATGTATTTTGAACTCATTAACTCTCTTGCTGATAGGGAAGAAAATATAATAAGAGTAAATAGACAGGTCAGAGAAACAATATCTCCAAGTTACTTCATATTGTGTTGCTTAGTCACAATGACTTAGTGAATAAACTCTTTAAGGATTATAAAGAGAACTCAATAGAGTTTCTTGATTAATTGTCTAGCTACTTATACAGTTTTACTATTTGCCTATATTTACATTGATTTAATCTATAACTATCTAAGAGATTGGTGGTTTAATTCCCTTAGTTGTCATTTTTATTTATGAATTCTAAGTCATAGTTAAGATGACTTATGACACTTTATAGTTGTCCACAAACAAGTAGGCACTGGGGAAATAAATCAGAGAATAGAGAGCTTACAAATAATAATAGTAAAAAATTAATAGAAATCTAAAAACTGAAATGTTTTTAGTATCTACTCAAGAAAATTCTCACCAAGTCAGATCTCAAAGATGCATGTTCATTTTGTACTATGACATTATCTTTCTTAGTCTAGTCTAGTAGTCTGGCTTACTATTAATATAGTAGAACTATTACAAATGGCCACTTACTGATTTGTGATCGGTTGAATATAGATTTAAAAGATGCTTATAAGCAAAGTTTAAACAGTGACAAGAGATCTTGTTAAGTCTAGGGTCTAATCCTTAGACTAAGAGTTCTTAAATACAGAATTGTGATAGTTTGTTCTGGTGTACAGACTATCACATGCTACTACCTATTGTTCTATATATGGTAGTGCCTTTGTACTAGAAATAGTAATAACTTAACCATATTGGGGCTATTTTTTATTTTTTATTTAAATCAGCAATTTATTATATGGGGCTCATAGGTAGACTATGGCAGATATACTGTATCTACTTATAATAAACAAACAAACAAAAGAGAAAAGATAAAGGAAAAAAAGGAAGAGCAGAAGAAAACAAGTCAGAGAGAAGAAGTAAAGCTATGTATTCACTCCATGAAGTTGCACCACATAGAGTGTTCAACCATTGTCAAAACAGAAGACAGTGAAGTTGTTGTTAAGAAAGTAGACAAAACTATTGATAATGATATTGCATAGCCTTATAGAGGGATGCATGATGATATGTTTGCAGGTCTGTATTTTGGCTTGGCCATATGGGTAGCAGAGGGAGGAGTTGGGAAAGAATCATTAATGGTATTTTTCTAATAGAGGGCATAGCCTATGATCATATGGATGAACTGAGCATACAGTATATTAGTAAACCCTATGAAGAAGAGCTATAAACTGCCTTTAGCATAGGTGGGCTTAATGATATTTTGTTTTTTGTTCTTGAAGTGTAAAAAGAGTTGCCTTTTTTTGGCTGGTAGAAAGGGAGGTTTGCCACTTCTTGAGCATATTGTCATATTTTTTCTTTTTGCTAAATAGATATGAGTTTTTTCTAGGAAGAATGGAACTATCATTAGTTGCTTTAACTTGATCATCAACAGGCTTATATCTAGGCTATTTGGCTTTTTTAGGACATTGCCAAAGATGTATGGTGTTTTTGTTATCCTTGCTAAGGAATGACTTGATCTTGGTAACAAGCAATATAACAATTTTCTGAAAGGGATTAACATGAAATTCAAGGACTTTACTGGCTATAGTAATGGAGTTAGTAATGACAATGATTTCATGGGTATTTTCATTGCCCATGGCAAAATTAAGACCTGTCACAAACTTCATTCAGTCATATCTCCACCAATTCTTCGACGATTCTCACGGTCTCAAGGCCAGCTTAAAGCCCTTAAAAAGACCTTTTGATTGATACCAGTCATGTCTCAAGGTAATCAATAATGGCCGAGATATTAAGCAGATCAACCAGTAACCACCATGTTACCGTTTATTAAATCACTAATATCTCGGAAACCGCCATGATCAATGCTTTAGTTCTAGGCTCAGCAGAAGCCTTCTTCATAATGCTCAGAATGAGCCTAGAACAACCTCAAGGCAATTAATATTAGTGGAGATATAAAGGCCTCAATGTTTGCACATAAACTTTATTAATTACACATAGATATGTTAGAAGGATGGAGAGCAGCAATTACAGTGGGAACAAATGATGGCCCACTCACCAAGTTATCCAACAGATAATAATAGACAACCTGATAGGAAAGAGAGATCTCAAGAGAAGCAGAGAGACTTCATGACGTGGCAGTTTAAGACAAAGAAGCACCACACTTAGGTAAGTGTGACTTGTATATTAAACTATAGTAATACACAATATAATAATTTATTTAACACTCCTCCTCACTCAAAGTAGTAGTCATTGAGTAACAGTATAAATTAAAAGAAAAGTTCATAGAACCTCTAAACCAAGGAGTAGACGGAACTGGTGGAACAGTATCTGACCAAGATTCTTAGTCAAGATATCAGCAGGGTTCCTGGCTCCATCAATGTGGTATGGTTTGATTTTGTTATCCTCTATTGTATCCCTGACATAGTAATATCAGATATTAATGTATTTGAACCTCTTTTCTTGTACTGGGTTGGTGCTCCAGAAGAGTGATCCAAGGTTATCACCATAGAGGTGAGGAACAGGAATATCAAAACCAATCTCACTCAGGAGATTTGATGTCCAGACGAGTTGGCGGCTGCAGTCAGAGAGCACCATATACTCAGTCTCAGTGGAGGAGAGAGCTACTGATTTCTATTTGCAACTTAACCAGGAAGTGATTCCTTGAGCCAGCATGGTAAAATAGCCAGTAGTTGACTTGCAATGCTCATGGTCTTGGCCCCAATCAGAATCAGAGTATACTACAAGCAATTCGTTGCTTAATCCATTATAGACAAGCCAATATCTGCAAGTGGCAAGTAAGTATCTACAGAGGTGTAACCCAACTCGATAATGATCATTAGAAGGGTTTGCTATCTGTTGAGCTAACTTGACAACTGTGAAGCCAATATCTGATCTCGAGCTAATCATCAAGTATATTAGAGAACCAACTAGTTATTGGTACTTTTGGCGGAATTTGGGATCACACTGCTTTTTATTTGGTTTAAAGCTAAACTCAGATGGCAGTGGAGTATGAGTAGGATTAGTCACAACATTAAAGTGCACCAGTACCTTCTCCAAATACTCACATTGATCAATAAATATCTTTCAATTTTTACAATCACGGCTTATGTGTATGTCTAGAAACTCTGTGGTTTCACCAAGGTCACAACATTCCCATCTAGTCATAAATTTCTGCTTCAACTCATTGAGGAACAGGGAACCTTTAGTACCCATAAAGCAAACATTATCAATATAGACAATGGCTATAACTAGCGCTTTAGTCTTTTTGTCATGATAGTAATATATACCAGCATCGGATTTACATCTTTTAAATCCTAGGGCAAGCATTAACTTGGTCATTGTGTGCCACCAGGATAAGCCAGCTTGCTTAAGGCTATACAATGCTTTGCAAAGTCGCTAGACTTTGTTTTCTTTCCCAGGTAGTTTGAAACCTTCAGGTTGCTCCATATAGATTTCCTTATCCAGATTGCCATATAAGTAGGCTGTTTTGACATTAACACTTTGGATATCTAAATCCTTAAGTACAGCAATAGCAAGAAGCAGTTGTATAGTTTCATAGTGGACAACTGGAGAGAATAATTCATCAAAGTCAATGCCTTCGACTTGAGAAAATCCTTTGGCAACAAGACGAGATTGATGACAACCATCAGGCTTGATATTAAACACCCAGCAGTTCTTGACTGCTTTTTTTCTCTTAGGAAAGTCCACAATTTCATAAACATCTCTGTCTTTGAGCAATTTCAACTCCTTAAGGCAGGACTCAAGCCACCTTTTCTTAGAGTCAGCTAGTAGTTTAGCAATATCTTTAAAGGTTTTTGGTAGAACATGAGTCTCAGTTGCTCTGAGTGCCAAGAGAAAGCAAATATGCTCTGCTTCCCCTTCTCTTGCAAGGCATACTATGTGGTTGGTAATAGCTGTGGTAGTTGACTCACCTACTGGAGGTGGAGCATCAATCCTATGTCTCTCTATGTCAATTATGATAGGTCATTATCCTACCCAATCAACCTCATAGCAGATTCCATTAATTTCAATGGTATTGTTCTATCACAAATGGTCACTTACTTATTTGTGATTGGTGCTTAAGAATCTTAAAAGGTTCAAAAATGCGAAGTTTAGACAGTGACAAAAGATGTTGTTAAGTCTGAGGTCTAATCCTCAGACTATGAGTCCTTATATACAGGAAAGTGATGGTCTGTGCACTAGTACAGATCATC
>Ga0157360_1000955_pt1 | contig 10853 bp, 15 predicted proteins | sample AttlaeALBM1_FD_111483 | JGI IMG/M metagenome (GOLD analysis project Ga0157360, IMG submission 111483) | Fungus gardens microbial communities from leaf cutter ant in Ribeirão Preto, State of São Paulo, Brazil - Atta laevigata ALBM1 | ecosystem: Host-associated > Fungi > Mycelium > Unclassified ... | reverse complement strand
TTACCAGTTGATCTGCTTAATATCTCGGCCATTATTGATTGCCTCGAGACGTGACTGGCATCGATCGAAAGGTCTTCTTAAGGGCTTTAAGCTGGCTTTAAGACCGTGGGAATCGTCGAAGAAATGGTGGAGATATGACCAAATGAAGTTTGTGACATAGGGACAGTGGGTAGAAGTGTAGTACCAAGCTTGGGTATTACTACTAAGACCTGACCTTGCAATCAAGTAGTGTTTAGTAGTTTACTTGTATTGCTTCATAGTATAAACCTTGTGCTGTGCTCCATTGTGAGTGGTACACATAGAGGAGTGACGGTTACTTCTAGAAGGCCATCTAGATTAGAGATCCTATCCGTTAGGTGATAGTCTAACCATACTATTAGGGCAGTAGTTAGTAGGGTAGTAGGCATCTGGCTGGGTGAAGATCTTGTGCCCCAGCAGATGTAGTTGTAACTAGCAAGACTCAACATTAATTCTATACTACTATGGAGACGTAACATAAATGTCTCTACAACAATATAACTCTATCATGAGCAACTTGCTCAAAGAAAAATACTCCCTTGCCAAACTGAGGGAAGAACTTGAGAAGAGAAGAGGAAAGTTGTGTTTTGGATGCAAAGGGTTTGGGCACCTGGCCTGAAATTGTAGAAAGCAGAAAGAGACAGGGAAAGGGGCAACGACACCCCAAAATAAATTCGAAACCTTGAGTAGCAGAGTGATGCAGTATAGAGTAGAAGAGAGAATGATAAAGAATATAAGAACAGTAGCGATAAGTGTTTTAAGTATAGAGAGGAAGGGTACAAGTGTAGGTGGTGTCCGTCGTGGAAGAAGATCAAAAGGGTGGTACACCTTGCAGAGGAAAAAGTGCACCAAGAAGACAAGAGGGAGCTAGCATGCCTCGAAAGAGGAAAAGCACAGGAAAGGAAGCTAAGGAGAGTGGAAGAAGAAGAAGTGGTGTGCTGTCACGCTATACAACAATTTAGGCAACAAAAGTGACATTTTTCATAGTAATAACCAGAATCACCAGCTTGAGAGAAGAGTTTGGTCTCCCAAAAGTATTTCCTAGATACCTAGTCGTGGACTCAAGTCTCTCGCTCGAGTAGCAGAGTAGTGGCTATGACCACTGCTACACATACCTTATAGATGCTTGCCCAGGCACCCCATATCAGATTATCAATAGTTCCCCCTTCTAGAAGTGCTCTCGAGAACAGAAGTGAACTTAGTAGAATTACCACCACCCAAGTAATATCATATCGTAGCCACTGGTAGTTCTATTTAAAGAAGAGTTATGATCAAACCCGGGCCATCATCATTGATGGCTAATTATAGCAAGATCAAGAGAGCCAAACCATCGTGAAGTCGCCTCGCAACGGCAGTAGAAGGAAACTGGAAGTTAGAGAAGTGAGAGTATATAGGAGAGGTAAAGAGAAGAACAGGGAAGCTGAGGAGAGAAGTAGTAAGAAGGCTAGATGAAGGAAACACGCTCGAGAGCAAGACAGCTCAAGATCGCCATCTCTGCCTATAGCCTGTCAAGAGGCTCGAGGTCCAACCATTGTACAAGAACGAGTTTCGAGGAGTAGAACTAGAGAAGTAAGAAGCGGTTAGCCAGTGTCCAGGAAGGGGCGCTATTTCATCATTGCAGCCTTACTATGTTTGGGAATTCAGAGGTTTTCTTTGTCTCACTTTCTTTGTTGTCTCTTTGCTTTGTAATCATAATAAAATACTCTAGGGCACAGAGGGAAACTCAAGCATCATATCCCTATCCTCATCCTTCTCTATTGCTCTAGGGCTTAACAGCTATTTTGAGTAACTAAGTTTCTAGTTTTTCTAAGTGTTCTACTTTACTAATGGACTTGGGCATTCGCTTATGCTAGAAGTTAATAGCTTGCTACGTGTCATTGGAGTCAGCTTCCAGTTATACAGTTAGCTGAAGAAGAGCCCACACAATGGCATAGGAGTTCTAGGTAGTTCTGCTGTATTGACAGCGAGCTAGGCTACTAGACTAGGTAAGGGCAGTAGTGTTACAACGTGAGACAAACACACGTCTTAGAGATCCTATTACAGTGAGATCTACCTCAAGCAGATTCTTAAATACATTATTATCATTTCTTTCAGTCTTTTGAATTGTACCCTATTATTTTCCCTATTCCTAAGCTTTCTTTTATATTTGATCATCTCCCCAGTGCCTACTTGTTAGCGCACAATTGTGAAATATCTAGGGGATCTTTTACATTTCTATTTGTTATCACTTTTGTTCTGTGATCAATTCCCTTTGATTCCCATTAGTACCCTACGAAGGGAAAGGCATAGCAAGAGGAGTGGAAAAGAAGTTCATGGGAAATGTTGAGGAAGAGGGCTAAGTGATACTGTGGACCAACAGTGCCACAAGATGTGAAATTGTGGGAGTTGGAATAGCATAGTCAAGGGGCTGTCGTCATGTATTTGAAGTGCCCAAGATGTGGCAAAGGAGGATGCTACGTGGAAGACAATCAGGGACAAGGAGTAGTTCCCTATTGGAAAAGAGAGAAGATGAGTTGGTGTAGATGCAAAGGAGGAAAGGAGTGGAGCGGTGCATGAGCAAGAGACTCGAGAAGTGTAGCAAGGGAGGAGAAAGCGGTGCATGGTCAGGAGAACTAGAAAGTGCAGCAAGAGAGGGGGGTAGTTGAAAGGAGGTCAGAAGAACCTTCAAAATGTTAAGAGAAGTGTGGTTGAATATTGGAGTAGAGAAAATAGATATGCATGAAGACATAATGATTAAAGTGCTCTTGGATAGTGGTGCAACGGGAATGTTTATGGATAGACAAACGGTAGCTAGGCATGGGTTCAAGCTGCAAAAATTGGAAAGACTGATAGCCGTCAGGTATGTAGATGGCACAAATAATAGCAGAGGGGCCATTATGCACCAAGTAGAGTGCAATGTGTTTTACAAAGGCCACATGGAAAGAATGAGAATGGATGTGTATGATCTAGGGAAGACAGAAGTAATTCTGGGAATGCCATGGTTAGTAGTATATAATCTGGAAATAAACTGGGAAACTGGGGAAGTTAAGATGATGAGGTGTCCGCCCCTGTGTGGTAGAAAGAGTTAGAAGAAAGAGAAAGTCAAAAGAATAGCAACTGAGGAAGAAGAGAAAATCATTCGTTGGGCAATAGATGATAAAGAGAATTGGGGAAAGGAAGAAGAGATAGAGGAGGACCATAGGAAAATTGAAGAAATGGTCCCTAAGAAATTTTTAAAGTAGAGGAAAGTGTTTGGGAAGGTAGAGTCCAAGAGAATATCGACCAGAAAGATTTGGGATCATGCAATAGATCTTAAGGAGACATTTAAACCACGAAAAGGAAAGATTTACCCTTTGTCCAAGAATGAGAGAGAGGAGGTTCAAAACTTTGTGGAGGATTAGCTGAGAAAAGGGTACATCAGACCCTCAAAATCCCTGCAGACATTGCTAGTATTTTTTGTTGGCAAGAAGGATAGAAGCAAGTGGATGGTGATAAACTACTGCAATCTTAATAGTTAGACAGTAAAGAATAATTACCCACTATCACTAATCACAGAGTTAATTGACAACATGGGTAGTAAAAGAGTATTCACAAAGATGGATCTAAGGTGGGAGTTCAACAATGTGAGGATAAAAGAAGAAGACGAGTGGAAGAGAGTGTTTACAATACACATAGGCTCATTTGAACTGACGGTCATGTTTTTTGGAATGACAAATTCACCAGCAATATTTCAAGCAATGATGAATAAAATACTGAGAGACCTGATTAATGAAGGAAAAGTGGTAGTATTTGTGGATGATGTGTTAGTAAGAACAGAAACTGAGAAAGGACATAATGAAATTGTGGAGGAAATATTGAGAAGATTAGAGAAGAACAAGTATATCAAGCCAGAGAAGTACACGTGGAAGACAAAAAAGATAGAATTCCTAGGGGTTGTCATAGGACTGGATGGAATAGAAATGGAAGCAGAAAAGGTAGATGGAGTGCTTAATTGGCCACAGCCGAAAAATGTAAAAGATGTCAGAAAATTCTTGGGCCTTGCAAATTACTACAGGAGGTTCATTAAAGATTTTGTCAGAATAGCTAGGCTGATAAATGTACTTACATGAAAGAATGAGAAGTAGCAGTGGGAGGAAGTATAACAGAAGGCATTTGAGGAGCTAAAAAGGATCTTTACTAGTAAACCGGTACTAGCAACCCCAGATTTAGACAAGGAATTTAGGGTGGAAGCTGACGCTTCAAACTATGTGACTAGAGGAGTACTATCAATGAAGTGCTCAGATGAAAAGTGGAGACTGGTTGCTTTTATTTCCAAATCTCTTAGTGATACAGAAAGAAATTATGAGATATACAATAAAGAAATGCTAGTGGTCATTATATGCCTAGAAGTGTGGAGACACTTCCTAGAAGGAACAGTAGTTAAATTTGAGATCTGGACAGATCACAAAAATCTTGAATACTTTATGAAGGCACAAAAGTTAAATAGGAGACAAGCAAGATGGGTCTTATACCTATCAAGGTTTGACTTTACGCTGAAATATGTTCCAGGGAGTAAAATGGGAAAAGCAGACAGTTTGAGCAGGAGACCAGGCTGGAAGATTGGAGTGGAAAAGGATAATGAGGATGAGACATTAGTAAAGCCAAAGTGGTTAGAAGTGAGAAAGACAGAAGTGGTAGAAATCATAATAGATCTACTAGAGGAAGTTAGAAAGTCCAAAGTGAAGGATAACAAAGTGGTAAAGACAGTAGAGGAAATGAAACGGGTGGGAGTGAAGATGCTGAGAGATGAAGAGTGAAGAAAAGTAGACAGCATCATGTATAAGGAGGGAAAAGTCTATGTGCCAAAAGATAAAAAGTTGAGGGCAGAAATCATTAGACTATACTATGGTACGCTAATAGAAGGACATGGGGGACAGTAGAAGACAGTAGAACTGGTAACTAGAAATTTCTGGTGGCCAGGAGTAACCAAGGAAGTAAAAAGATATATGGAAGGGTATGATGCCTGCCAACGAAACAAGAATTGCACAGAGCAACCAGCCAGCAAATTAATACAAAACTCAATACCAGAGAAGCCTTGAATACATATATCGGCAGACTTCATTACGAAGTTGCCCTTAGCTCAGGGATATGACTCGATCTTAGTAGTAGTCGACAGATTGATGAAAATGGTACATTTCATACCTACTACAGAGAAAACATCAGCAGAAGGACTAGTCAGGTTATTCAGGGATAATGTATGGAAGTTGCATGGTTTACCCGAAAGTATCATATCAGATAGGGGACCACAATTCATAGCAGAGTTAATGTGGGAGTTAAATGAGATGTTAGGAATCAAGAGTAAATTGTCAACAGCGTTCCACCCTCAAACAGATGGATAGACAGAGAGGGTTAATCAGGAACTAGAACAGTACTTGAGCATGTTCATTGACCATAGGCAAGAACAGTGGCCGGAATGGTTGGGAACGGCAGAGTTCACATATAATAACTGTTACAAACTTTATTTGGTCATATCTCCACCAATTCTTCGACAATTCCCATGGTCTTAAAAAACCAGCTTAAATCCCTTAGAAAGACCTTTCGATCGATGCCAGTCACGTCTTGAGGCGATCAATATTGGCCGAGATATTAAGCAGATCAACTGGTAACCATCATGTTACCATTTATTAAATCGCTAATATCTTGGAAACCGCCATGATCGATGCTTCGGTTCTAGGCTCAGCAAAAGCCTTCTTCATAATGCTCAGAATGAGCCTAGAATGACCTCAAGGCAATTTATATTAGTGGAGATATGAAGGCCTCAATGTTTGTATATGGACTTTATTAATTACCCATAAATAGTCATCTGTCCTTTTATTAGAACAAAGGACAGCCTCCATATGGTTAGGTTATCACTATTTCTAGCACAAAAGCACTACCATATGTAGAATAATAGGTAGTAGTATGTGATGATCTGTCCTAGTGCACAGACCATCACAATTATGTATATAAGAACTCATAGTTTGAGAATTAGACCTCAGACTTAACAACATCCTTGCTGCTTGTCTAAACTTCGCTTATTTGAGCTTTTTGAATATCCAATCAATCAATCACAAATCAGTAAGTGGCTATTTGTGATATATGGACAGAAAGATGGCAGCTAAGCATGGATTCAAACTACAGAAATTAGAAAGGCCAATAGCAGTCAGAAATGTAGATAGAACAAATAATAGTAGAGGAGCGATTACCCACTAGGTTGAGGTGAACATTTATTATAAGAACTATATGGAAAGAATGAGGATGAATATATGTGACTTGGGGAAAACAGAGATAATTTTGGGAATGCTATGGTTGGTAGCACATAATCCTAAAATAAACTGGGAGATGGGAGAAGTTAAGATGACAAGATGCCCACCCTTGTGTGGTAAAGTAAAATTAAAAGAGAAAGAAAGAAAGAAAAAGAGAAAGAAAGTAACAACTCTAGAAGAAAAGAAAATCATCAGGTGGGCAATAAATAATAAAGAAGATTGGAGAAGAGAGGAGGAGATTGAAGAGAATCACAGGAAAATTGAGAAAATAGTCCCAAAAAAATTTCTGAAGTGGAGAAAGGTGTTTGGGAAGGTGAAGTCAGAGAGGATACTGACAAGAAAAGTTTGGGATCATACTATAGATCTCATGGAGATGTTTAAACTACAGAAGAGAACGATTTATCCTTTATTTAAAGATGAGAGAGAAGAAGTCCAGAATTTTGTGAAAGATCAGTTGAGAAAAGGGTATATCTGGCCATCAAAATCCTCTTAGACATTGCCAGTTTTCTTTGTGGGTAAAAAAAATAGTAGTAAGAGGATGGTAATGGACTATCACAACCTGAACAACTAGACAATGAAGAATAATTATCTGCTGCTATTAATTACAAAATTAATCGACAATATAGGTAGCAAGAAAGTATTTACTAAAATAGATCTGAGGTGAGAGTTCAATAATATGAGGATCAAGGAAGAAGATGAGTGGAAGGGAGTGTTTACAATGCATATGGACTCCTTTGAGCCAATAGTAATGCTTTTCAGAATAACAAACTTGCCAGCTATATTCTAGGTGATAATGAATAAAATTCTGAGAGATCTGATAAATGAAGGAAAAGTTGTTGTATTTGTAGATGACATACTAGTAAGAATGAAAACAGAGAAGAGATATGATGAGATCATGGAAGAAATATTAAGGAGGTTAGAAGAAAATGACTTATATGTCAAACTAAAGAAATGTGTGTAGAAAGTGAGAAAGATAGGATTTATAGGGGTCATCATTGGGCCCAATGGGATAGAAATGGAGAAGAAAAAGGTAGAAAAAGTACTCAATTGGCCAGAACCCAAAAATGTGAAAGATATTAGGAAATTCCTAGATCTTGCAAATTATTTGTCACAAACTTTATTTGGCCATATCTTCATCAATTCTTTGATGATTCTCACAGTCTTAATGGCTACAGAAAGCCCTTAAAAGAACCTTTTGATTAATGCTAGTTATATCTCAAGGCAATCAATATTGGTTGAGATATTAAGTAAATCAACTAGTAACCACCATATTACCATTTATTAAATTACTAATATCTCGGAAACCACCATGATTGATGCTTTGGTTCTAGGCTCAGTAGAAGCCTTCTTCATAATGCTCAGAATAAGCCTAGAATAACCTTGAGGTGATTAATATTAGTGGAGATATAAAGGCCTCAATGTTTGCACATAGACTTTATTAATTACCTATTAATAGTCATCTGTTCTTTGCTTAGAACAAAGGATAGCCTCCATATGGTTAAGTTATCACTATTTATACTACAAGAGTACTACCATATGTAGAACAATAAGTAGTAGCATGTGATAATCTGTCCTAGTGCACAGACCATCACAATTATATATTTAAGGACTCATAGTCTGAGGATTAGACCTCAGACTTAACAACATCATTTGCTACTTGTCTAACTTTGCTTTTTTGAGCTTTTCAAATATCCAATTTACTAATCACAAATCAGTAAGTGGCCATTTATGATATTATTATAGAAGGTTTATTAAGAATTTTGCTCGAGTAGCAAGGCCAATAAATGTGCTAACGAGGAAACATATAAAGTAGCAGTGGGGACAAGAGCAACAGAAGGCATTTGATGAGTTAAAAGGAGTCTTCACTACAAAACCAGTACTAGTAGCCCCAGACTTGAACAAGAAGTTCAGGATAGAGACCAATGTCTTAAACTATGCAACTGGAAGAGTACTATTAATGAAGTACTCAAATGACTTTGTTAGAATAGCTAACTTCTGAGCCAGAATAAAGCCAACTGCTCCTTTATTAGCATTTGATAAGAAGAACTCGATAGAGTTCTTGTTAAATTTGCTACACTATATATACAATTACTATTGTGACTATACACCTTGTCTTCCATAGTCCTCATGTCCATCAGGTGACTTCTTTGTCACATGCTATGACTGTGACTTCATTGTGACCTGACCATTCTGTGACTCTGTGACTAGTCATGTGATATTTCCTGTACTCTACCTTAGTAATAATCTAAAAGAAAAGAAAAGAAAAAGAAATATAAATAATAACTTAGCTGTTTTGCTAAGTCAATGACACCACCCCCCTTTCAAGGTTCCTCGTCTCGAGGATTTATAGTTCATAGTAGAGGTCTACTATGTTGCCCATTTCATCTTCATCTTCCTCTAATGTTTTTCTTTCTCCCTTCTTTTTTTTCCAGCCTTCCCTAGTATTCCTGGTCATACTGTTTGTCTGACCATCCAAATAGTTTTCTTGCCATGAATCTTCCTGGCAATTCTTCTCTTCTAAATGTCCCTTCCTCTCTTTCTTGCCGATTTACTTTTTCCATGTCCCTCTGATATTCTTTCTCAAATTCTTCAACTGTTTCTTTTGCATTTTCTAAATTCTCTCTTCCTTCCCAGGTGTCAGATTCTACTGTAAAACCTTTTCACCTCACTAAGTATTTATTCTTCCCTCTTATTCACTGCTTATTTAGGATTTTCTCTACCTCCTATTTCTCCTCTCCTTCGATTATAACTGGAGTTGGTTGTTCCTTTCTCTGTCCTTTTACCTGCCCTATATATTTTCGTATCCTACTAACATTGACTACTAGGTATATTTTTACTGTGTTAGGTAGTTCTAGTTCTACTGCATTCAACAATACAATTTTCTTGATTTTGTAAGACTCTACATACCTCTCTATCAACTTCTCTGTCCTTCTCCTGACTATTTGATATTTCAGATCCTTAGTACTCAGCATCACTAAGTTTCTTACTTTATACTCATTGACTTCTACTCTCTTCTTATCTGCATACTTTTTTATTTCCTCCTGTGCTTTTCTTAGTGCCACTTTTGCTTCCTCCTGGATTTCCTTCATTTTTGTGACAAATTTCTCTGCTCCCTCATATTTTTTCTTCTTTCTTATTTCAAATCCCATCCTAGGATCTTGTCTGTAATTTGCCTTGAAAGGCAACATTTTAGTACTTGAGTGTGCTTTATTGTTGTATGCAAACTCTGCTGTTCCTAACCAGTCTGGCCACTGTTCTTGCCTATGGTTGATAAACATTCTTGAGTACTGTTCTAGCTCTTGGTTGACCCTCTCCCTTTGTCTATCTGTCTAAGGGTAGAATGCTGTCAATATTTTACTTTTGATTCCCAGTATCCTATTCAGCTCTTGCATTAACCCTACTACAAACTGTGGTCCCCTGTCTAATATGATACTTTCAGGTAGACCATGTAGTTTCCACACATTGTCTCTAAACAGCCTAGCTAATCTTTCTGCTATTGTCTTTTCTGTAGTCAGAATAAAGTGGACCATTTTTGTTAGTTTGTCAACTACTACTAAGATCGAATCATATCCTTGTGCTAAGAGCAGTTTGGTAATAAAATCTGCTGATATATGTGTCTAAGGTTTTTCTGGAATTGAATTTGGTATTAATTTTCCTACTGGCTATTCTATGTGGTTTTTGTTGCATTGTTATGCCATTAGAGAATTTTCTGCAGAAAAGTAGCATAGGATAAAAATTATAATCCTGGATTTCACTCTTGGAACCTACTCTAGAGACCTCCTACAAGCCCCAGACATAATCTAGACCCAAGACTGGGTACTTCTATTAGGTAGTGACCAAGCTGTCATATGCTAGAATAGCATATACCTCGGGAGGCAAGACTAATGAGCTAGCATTAGGTTTCTCAAATACAGACTATCAATGTTAAAACTCTAGAAATCAGAGGCTCAGAGATATCTTTGGAATATGAGATAATTTCGATCTAGAGCAGACTTAGACTAATATGACATTAAAATGGCAGATCAAAAGTCTATCAGTGACTAGTGATCCCATCACTGTTGGACTCAGTAAAAAAACAGATGTGCCGCCAAACAACGATTGTATCGCTAACACTTGAACACACTGTCATATGTTTCTAGACTATATTCAGGGTAAAAGGAAGCCAGTTTGGGGTTTAGGGAACGATGGGCAGGAGTGAAGTATTAAGGTAGAGCAGGATCATATGGTCATGTCTGGGAGGTATGGAGGACAAGAAGGTGACAGCTGTCATAGCCACATGGTAGTGTCATAGAGGAGAGATGCAAGAGAGAGTGGTAGAATAGAGAGTTTCCTTTTCTATTTCTTTTTAATTGAGTCTCTAATATTTGTAAGATTATAATATATTTCTCAGAGTGGATGTCACAAACTTCATTCGGTCATATCTCCACCAAATCTTCGACGATTCCCACGGTCTTAAAGCCAGCTTAAAGCCCTTAAGAAGACCTTTCGATCAATACCAGTCATGTCTCAAGATGATCAATAATGGCTGAGATATTAAGCAGATCAACTGGTAACCACTATGTTACCATTTAT
>Ga0157360_1000952_pt1 | contig 10866 bp, 10 predicted proteins | sample AttlaeALBM1_FD_111483 | JGI IMG/M metagenome (GOLD analysis project Ga0157360, IMG submission 111483) | Fungus gardens microbial communities from leaf cutter ant in Ribeirão Preto, State of São Paulo, Brazil - Atta laevigata ALBM1 | ecosystem: Host-associated > Fungi > Mycelium > Unclassified ... | reverse complement strand
GCTCTTCGATCAGGTCCACTTCGATGCTGATGTCGAAGCGGTGGCTGGGTACGCCCACCTGCCAGCGACCGGCTTCCAGCCGGGCCACGGCCAGACCCAGGCCGCTGAGCAGACGCTCGACCTGGGCGTCATCCAGGGTCAGACCCAGGACGCGCTCGATGCGCTCGGCGCGCAGCAGGATCGGCTCGACCTGCGGCAGGTGCTCGGCACTGACCGCCTCGATCACCGGACCCGGCTCACCGCCGACGATGTCCAGCAGCAGGCGGGTCGCCCGCTCCATGGCCTTGCGTGCCAGCTCGAAGTCCACGCCCCGCTCGAAGCGGTGGGAGGAATCGGTGTGCAGGCCATAGGAACGGGCCTTGCCGGCCACGGCGATGGTGTCGAAGAAGGCGCTTTCCAGGAACAGGTCACGGGTACCGGCGGCCACACCGCTGTGCTCGCCACCCATGACGCCGGCGATGGCCAGGGCGCGTTCGTGGTCGGCGATCACCAGGGTGTCGTTGCGCAGTTCGATGTCCTGGCCATCCAGCAGCACCAGGCGCTCGCCGGCATCGGCCAGGCGCACGCGGATGCCGCCCTTGATCTGGTCCAGATCGAAGGCATGCATGGGCTGACCCAGTTCGAGCATCACGTAGTTGGTGACGTCGACGGCGGCGTCGATGCTGCGCACGCCGCTACGGCGCAGGCGCTCGACCATCCAGTCCGGCGTCGGCCGGGACAGGTCGACATTCTTGACCACGCGACCCAGGTAGCGCGGGCAGGCCTGGGGAGCCAGCACCTCGACCGGACGGGTCTCCTGGTGCGTAGCCGCTACGGCCTCGACCTGCAGCGGCTCGACCGCGGCGTTGTACAGGGCACCTACTTCCCGCGCCAGACCGGCGATGGACAGGCAGTCGCCACGGTTGGGCGTCAGGTCGACGTCGATGATGGCGTCGTCCAGTTGCAGGTAGCTGCGGATGCTCTCGCCCACCGGCGCGCCGGCCGGCAGCTCCAGCAGGCCGCTGTTGTCGTCGCTGATCTGCAGTTCGCTGGCCGAGCAGAGCATGCCGTGGGATTCCACGCCGCGCAGCTTGGCCTTCTTGATGGTGAAGTCGCCGGGCAGCGTGGCGCCGACGGTGGCGAAAGGCACCTTGAGGCCCGCGCGCACATTGGGCGCGCCGCAGACCACCTGGAAGGATTCCTGGCCGTTGCTGACCTGGCAGACATTGAGCTTGTCGGCATCGGGATGACGCTCGACGGAAACCACTTCGCCGACGATGACGCCCTGGAAGCTACCGGCCGCCGCTTCGACGCCGTCCACTTCCAGGCCGGCCATGGACAGCCGGGCAACCAGATCCTCGTGCGTAGCCGCAGGGTTCACCCAGCTACGCAGCCATTGTTCACTGAATTTCATAGGACTCCCGTCTGGCAGCTAGCGGAATTGCGCCAGGAAGCGCAGATCGTTGTCGAAGAAGAGGCGCAGGTCGTTGACCCCGTAGCGCAGCATGGCCAGGCGCTCGGCGCCCATGCCAAAGGCGAAGCCCTGGTACTTCTCCGGATCGATGCCGGCCATGCGCAGGACGTTGGGGTGGACCATGCCGCAGCCCAACACCTCGAGCCAGCGCGAGGCCGGTTCGCCATCGCGACTCGGGCGGCGGATATCCACCTCGGCCGACGGCTCGGTGAAGGGGAAGTAGGAGGGACGGAAGCGGACTTCCAGCTCTTCCTCGAAGAACTCGCGCAGGAAGGTCACCAGGGTGCTCTTGAGATCGGCGAAGCTGACCTCCTCGTCGATCACCAGGCCTTCGACCTGATGGAACATCGGCGAGTGGGTCTGATCGCTGTCGCAGCGATAGACACGACCCGGGCAGATGATGCGGATCGGCGGCTGCTGGCTCTCCATGGTACGGATCTGCACCGGCGAAGTGTGGGTGCGCAGCAGCATGTTCGCATTGAAGTAGAAGGTGTCGTGCATCGCCCGCGCCGGGTGGTGGCCGGGGATGTTGAGCGCTTCGAAGTTATGGTAGTCGTCTTCGATCTCGGGACCGGTGGCGACGCCATAGCCGATGTTGGCGAACAGACGCTCGATCCGCTCCAGGGTACGGGTGACCGGATGCAGACCACCCGAGGCCTGACCGCGCCCGGGCAGGGTCACGTCGATGCGTTCCGCGGCGAGGCGAGCGGCCAGGGCGGCCTGCTCCAGCGTCGCCTTGCGGCTGTTGATTGCGTCCTGGACACGTTCCTTGGCGGCGTTGATCAGCGCGCCAGCCTGGGGACGCTCCTCAGCGGTGAGGTGGCCCAGGGTCTTCATGATCTGGGTCAGTTCACCCTTCTTGCCCAGGTAATTGACCCGGAGCTGTTCCAGGGCATTGGTGTCTTCGGTGTGCCGCACGGCCTCCAGGGCTTGGGAGACCAGCGCATCCAGGTTTTCCATCTAGGGACTCCAGATACAAAATAGGGGAAGAGCTATGAGGCTCTTCCCCTATTGATAACGTTGCTTCGCGCCAGAGGCGCGAGATTGCCGGGGGGCTTAAGCCAGCGAAGCTTTAGCTTTCTCGACAATCGCAGCAAACGCCGCTTTTTCGTTCACGGCCAGATCGGCCAGTACCTTACGGTCGATCTCGATGGCCGCTTTTTTCAGGCCGGCGATCAGACGGCTGTAGGACAGACCGTTGATACGAGCACCAGCGTTGATACGAGCGATCCACAGAGCGCGGAACTGACGCTTCTTCTGACGGCGGTCGCGGTAGGCGTATTGGCCTGCCTTGATTACCGCTTGTTTAGCGACGCGGAAGACGCGCGAACGGGCACCGTAGTAGCCTTTGGCGAGCTTCAGGATTTTCTTGTGACGGCGACGAGCGATGACGCCACGCTTAACACGAGCCATGAGTAACTTCCTCTAGATTCTTGACCAGGATTAACGAAGGCGCAGCATGCGCTCGACCTTTTGGACGTCGGATGCATGCATCAGCGACGTACCGCGCAGCTGACGCTTACGCTTGGTGGTCATCTTGGTCAGAATGTGGCTCTTGAAAGCGTGCTTGTGCTTGATGCCACCAGCAGTTTTCACGAAGCGCTTTGCAGCGCCGCTTTTGGTTTTCATCTTTGGCATGTTCGGATACTCCGCATTGAGTGATTACGCATAACAGCAAGGCCTGCCAGTGCCCTGGTAGTTACTTTTTCTTCTTGGGGGCGATGACCATGATGAGTTGGCGTCCTTCCATCTTAGGATGCTGCTCAACGGCGCCATGTTCGGCGAGGTCAGCTTCGACCCGCTTCAACAGCTCCATGCCCAGCTCCTGGTGGGCCATCTCCCGGCCGCGGAATCTCAACGAGACCTTGGCCTTGTCCCCCTCGGTTAGGAAACGTACCAGGTTGCGTAGTTTTACCTGGTAATCCCCTTCTTCCGTCCCTGGACGAAACTTGATTTCTTTGACCTGAGCCTGCTTCTGGTTCTTCTTCGCCGCCGCGACTTGCTTCTTCTTCTCGAAGACGTGCTTGCCGTAGTCCATGATCCGGCAGACCGGGGGTACGGCGTCGGCGGTGATTTCCACCAGATCCAGCTTGGCGTCTTCAGCAGCCTGCAGGGCCTCCTGGATGGAGACGATGCCTACTTGCTGACCATCGGCGCCAATAAGGCGAACTTCCCGGGCGGTGATATTTTCGTTGATCGGTGCCCGGGGGGCGGCTCGCTTGTCTTGTCTCATGTCACGCTGCTTGATAGTGATTACTCCGAATCTTGCCGGCCACGCCGGGAAACCGCTTGCGTGAGCAGCTCGCGGAAACGCTCGACGGGCATGGAGCCCAGGTCAACGCCTTCACGGGTACGCACGGCAACGGATCGTGTCTCAACCTCCCGGTCTCCAATAACCAGGAGATAGGGAACCTTGAGCAAAGTATGCTCGCGGATTTTAAAGCCGATCTTCTCGTTTCTCAAGTCGGCTTTGGCCCGGAAGCCCTCAGCGTTCAATTCGCCGACGACCTGCTGGGCAAAATCGGCCTGCTTGTCGGTGATATTGAGCACCACCGCCTGGGTCGGGGCGAGCCAGGCCGGGAACAGACCGGCATAGTGCTCGATGAGCATGCCGATGAAGCGCTCGAAGGAGCCGAGGATGGCGCGGTGCAGCATTACCGGACGCTGACGGCTGTTGTCCTCGGAGATGTAGCTGGCGTCGAGGCGCTCCGGCAGGTTCGGATCGTACTGCAGGGTACCGCACTGCCAGTTACGACCCAGGCAGTCCTTGAGGGTGAACTCGATCTTCGGCCCGTAGAAGGCGCCCTCGCCCGGCTGGTATTCCCACTCCAGACCCGAGGCATCCAGCGCATCGGCCAGAGCCTTCTCGGCGCGATCCCACAGCTCTTCGGAGCCGACGCGCTTGGCCGGGCGCGTGGAGAGCTTCATGATCACGTCGGTGAAACCGAAGTCGGCATAGACCTGCAGGGTCAGCTTGATGAAATCGGCCGCTTCCTTCTCCACCTGCTCTTCGGTACAGAAGATATGGGCGTCGTCCTGGGTGAAGCCACGCACGCGCATGATGCCGTGCAGGGCGCCGGACGGCTCGTTGCGGTGGCAGGCACCGAATTCGGCCAGGCGCAGCGGCAGGTCGCGGTAGGACTTCAGCCCCTGGTTGAACACCTGCACGTGGCAGGGGCAGTTCATGGGCTTGACCGCGAAGTCGCGGTTTTCCGAGGCCGTGGTGAACATGTTCTCGGCGTAGTTGGACCAGTGCCCCGAACGTTCCCAGAGGATGCGATCAACCACCTGGGGCGTCTTGATCTCCTGGTAGCCGTGCTCGCGCTGGACCTTGCGCATGTACTGCTCGAGCACCTGGTAGACGGTCCAGCCGTTGGCGTGCCAGAACACCATGCCGGGCGCTTCTTCCTGCAGGTGGAAGAGATCGAGCTGCTTGCCGATGCGGCGGTGGTCGCGTTTCTCGGCTTCCTCGATGCGCTGGATGTAGGCCGCCAGCTGCTTCTTGTCCGCCCAGGCGGTGCCATAGATGCGCTGCAGCTGCTCGTTCTTGGCGTCGCCACGCCAGTAGGCGCCGGACAGCTTAGTCAGCTTGAACGCCTTGAGGAAGCGGGTGTTGGGCACGTGCGGGCCCCGGCACATGTCGACGTATTCCTCGTGGTAGTACAGGCCCATGGCCTGCTCCTCGGGCATGTCGTCGATCAGGCGCAGCTTGTACTCCTCACCCCGGGCCTTGAACACCTCGATGACCTCGGCACGCGGCGTCATCTTCTTGATGACGTCGTAGTCCTTGTCGATCAGCTCGCGCATCCGCGTCTCGATGGCCGAGAGGTCATCCAGGGTAAAGGGACGCTCGAAGGAGATGTCGTAGTAGAAGCCTTCGTCGATCACCGGACCAATGACCATCTTGGCGGTCGGGAACAGCTGCTTGACCGCATGACCCACCAGGTGGGCGCAGGAGTGGCGGATGATCTCCAGGCCGTCCTCGTCCTTGGCGGTGATGATCTGCAGGTTGGCGTCCTGCTCGATGAGATCGCTGGCATCGCGCAGCTGGCCGTCGACGCGACCGGCAATGGTGGCCTTGGCGAGACCGGCCCCGATGGACTGGGCGACTTCGGCGACGGTGACGGGCTTGTCGAATGGACGTTGGCTACCGTCGGGGAGAGTAATGACAGGCATGGCGCCTCCTCAACTCAGTGGTGACCCATACCAAGGGCCACATGGTGGGATTGGCCAGTAAGCAGCCGCACCGCTGGAAATCCCGCCGCACAGTGGCAGGGCCGCAAGGCATTCCGGGCGACGCGAAAGGATCACTGGAAAGTTTGGGACGGAAATCCTTTCAGAAACTGAGACCTGGCGCAACCTCGCGAGGAACAGTCGCCAGCTCAACGGGCCGCGTCGGGGTACTTCTTGAGGAACTGCTTCTGCATTTCCTGGCAGTTCTCCATGAGTGCCTGGCGATCGGCCGGCGAGGTTTCCGGGGCATTGGCCCGCGCCAGGCACTGATCGATGGCCTGCTGCTCGTTGGCCCGATTGGCCGGCGTCGCATTGTGGCGATAGACATAGATGATGGAGCCGAATACCACGACCGCGAACAGGATCGATAGCAGGATCAATCCCAGGCAGCCGCCTTTACCGATCTGCCGCCCTTCACCACCCTGCGTCATCACTCTCTCCTCGCGGTAACGGACCCCTGCTCGCGCCTTGGCGAAGCAACGAAGCCCCAAGAAAAATCGTCCGCCAGTCTACGTGAAAACCCATGGCATCACGACCGAGGCACGCGGTCACACCCTCCCGAGCAATCGGCAGAACCTTTATTCGCACTTCCGGAAAGTTCTAACGCGCAAACCAGACTCACGCCCGCCCTGATCAATTCCGCCCTTCAATCAAGGCGCGGAAAGATCACGCGTAGTTAGCTGTGCCAACTTGTTAAGCGGCTATTCAAGAAAAGCCCCGCACCTATTAATCCAGTGTTAAGCGATACGGCGGAGTATCGATTCCAGGCACTGCAGAACCTGGTTCTGGTACCTGAGCGATAGCCTTACTTCAATTGCATATCCGCTGGAGGCAGCAAATGAACGTCAAGAATAAACTGGCAAAGAGCATGCTGGTCGTCGCCATCGTAGCCGCCTGCTCATCTGCGGCCATCGCCGCGAACCAAGCCCCCTCGGCAAACGAACTGGGTAGCTTCCAGGCCCTGTCCACCCAGGGACAACGGGCCTTTACCGACATCTCCGCCGCACGCCTGGAACTCTTCCAGGGGCAAACGAAGCAGGCGGTTTCCCATGTCAAGGACGCCCAGCAGGCACTCAAACTTGCGCAATCGGACAATACCGCGCTGAAAAAAGCCGCGAGCGAATTGCAGGTCAAGGATAATCAGGGCAAGGCCGATACCAGCACTACCGTAACGTCCTGGCTACCCATCTGGGGCGATACCGTAGTACAGGACAGTTACATGGCCAGCCCACAGAAAGTTAAGGCCGTGGCCGATGCCAATAACAAACTCAAGCATGGCGACGCCAAGGGTGCTGCAGAAACCCTGCGCCTGGCGGACGTTGATATCGACACGGCCATCGCCCTGGCACCGCTCAAGCAGACCATGACGGACGTCGACCAGGCGGCCAAGCAATTGGCCAGCGACAAGTTCTATGAGGCCAACCTGACGCTCAAGCAGGTTCAGGATGGCGTGCGCTACGCCTCGACGGCCCTGGACTTCACGGCGAACAAGCATGGGCTGCAGCCGGCAGGCTCCTTCACCGAAACCGTTAGCCCGAGCAGCTGATGGTTTGGCAGGGGCAACAGGGCGATCGCAGGGTCGCCCTGTTAAACGACCCGATACCCGGCAAGTCCGCCTCGATCCCAGCGCGGAGCAGGCAAACACGAAAGGGGCGGTCTCTCGGATCGCCCCTTTCCATTACCCGCCACCGATGCGGATGTTGTTACCTGGTCCAGCTGACCCAAACCCTACCCCTCCCGCACGGGCCTCGGCGAGACCTGTCCACAGCCGCTGACGCATGAACTTCAAGGTGCCGGACATAGACTGCCGCTGCAGGAGAGGCCGTCGGCGTGCGACTGCACCTGAGCCTGTCGCCATGCTGAGACTCCGCCCGCCCACGGATTCGCACAGGCTTCCACCCCCTCCCCGCAGGCAGAGCTAACCCGGTCCTGCCGAGATACCTCGATGCCAGCCAGTTTCTAACCCACCCGGATCAGGCACGGCCTTCGCGCGCCGCAGATACAGCCGTGATATGCACGATTGTGCGTATTCTTGCTTAATCATGCATGATCAGCTAACACTGGTATGAGGTGTGATCACCCCTACCGTCATTTTTCTCCGGAGCCTCTCCAATGCAACATGTGCAACTCGCCGCCCAAGAGCCTTCGGGAGCGATCGAGCAATGGGCGACCCGCGCTGGCTTCCTCATTGCGGGTTCTGCCATGGCCGCCTGGGCACCCCTGGTGCCCGTCGCCAAGGCGAGGATCGGCGCCGATGATTCGACGCTTGGCCTTCTCCTGCTTTGCCTGGGCCTGGGATCCATTGTCGCGATGCCCATCGTCGGCATTCTCGCCAGCCGCTTCGGATGCCGCGCGGTGATCGCGACCAGCTCGGTAGCACTCGCCTTGGTGCTGCCGCTGCTTGCCGTCGCCGATTCGATCTTCGGCATGGCCATCGCCCTGGCCTTGTTCGGGGCAAGCGTTGGCGCGCTGGACGTCGCGATCAACATTCAGGCCGTGATCGTCGAGAAGGACAGTGGTCGCAACATGATGTCCGGCTTCCACGGCCTGTTCAGTGTCGGCGGGATCGTCGGCGCCGGCGGCATGAGCGTTCTGCTGGGGGCTGGAATCCAACCGCTGGTGGCGACCCTGGTGTTCAGCGCGCTGCTGATCGTGCTACTCGCGGTCTCGATCAAGGGTCTGCTGCCCTACGGCAATCATGACGCCGGACATACCCCGTTGTTTACACTGCCGCGCGGGATCGTCGCCTTCATCGGCTTGCTCTGTTTTCTGATCTTTCTCGGCGAAGGCGCGATCCTGGACTGGAGCGCCCTGTTTTTGATCGATGCGCATGGCGTCGACCCGGCGCAGGCCGGCTTCGGTTACACGGTATTTGCCTTGGCGATGACCATTGGCCGCCTGACCGGCGACTGGATCGTGAAGACGCTGGGCGGCCTGAAAGTGGTCGTAGGCGGCGGCCTGCTCGCCGCGGCAGGCTTCCTGATGGCGGTCCTGGCACCCACCCAGCCCTTTGCCTTCGCAGGCTTTCTGCTGGTTGGCCTCGGGGCTTCCAACATCGTCCCCGTGCTCTTCAGTGCCGCCGGAAGACAGACCCGGATGCCTGCAAGTCATGCCATTGCAGCGATCACCACCATCGGCTACGCCGGCATTCTCATCGGTCCGGCCGCGATCGGCTTCGTCGCGCAGCATTGGAGCCTGAGTGCAGCGCTGCTGCTGGTGGGTGGCGGGATGGCGTTCGTTGCGCTCACGTGGCCGATGACCGCCCGACAGCGAGACGCCTAGCGCCTCGCCTTCGCCGAGGCCAGGGCCAGGGCCGAGCAGTATGTCGCCGGGACTCATCTGAAGCCCTCACCGCTGCCACCCCCAATAAAACCCCAAACGAAAAAAGGCGACCCTTTCGGATCGCCTTTTTTCTTACCCGCCAGCAGTGCGGGTTTTGTTTGGTAGGCACGATTGGATTCGAACCAACGACCCCCACCATGTCAAGGTGGTGCTCTAACCAACTGAGCTACGTGCCTGCTGTGGGTGCGCATTCTACAGCGCGGGACTTTAGCGTCAAGCCCTTTTTTCAGCTAAACGCCTGAAAACGTGAAATTTTTTTGAAGGCTAGGAAACCCGCCGGGCCGGACGCCGCGGATAGAGCAGGATTGAAAGCCAGAGCGCGAGGGTTTCCACCGTTATCGCCAGGGCCAAGCCCAGCCCTATCCCCCAGCCGATGGCTTCGGGGGTAAGCACTACCTGATAGCGATACTGCTGCAGAGTCTCGTCGCGCAGTTCGCTGTTGGGCCGTACCAGGATGTGCCAGGCCCGCTGGTACCAGGGACCCTGCAGCGCCTGCCACTCTTCGTTGAACAGCGCATTACGGCGCAGCAGTACGCCGAGGCTGTCGGCGTCGCTGCGAAAGACCGGATCCTCGCTGGCCCGGTAATGCGCCAGCAAGCCGTCGAGATTGCCTTCGAAGTACTGCTGCGCGGTCCGTCTGAAGCCGCTCAGGGCCTGATCGGATTCGAGGCGATGGGCATCCACGCGCTGCTCGTAGTCGAGCATGAAGCCGGGGATCTGCACCCCTACCAGCAAGGCCAGGGTGAACAACAGCAGACGAATATAACTGCGCAGCATCGTGTAGTGGCTTCCTGTCTAGACGCGGCCCTGGGAGACGATCTCGCCGTCCCACCAGAGATGCCATTCCCCGGGCTGGTGCAGGGTCCAGACCTCGTCGGAGGTCAGCGGCTCGGTGGCGATGATGGTGACGACGTCGTTGGGCGTGGTCTCGGCCTTGAAGTCGATGTGGACCTCCGCATCGCGCAACTGGGCCGGACCGAAGGGGGCGCGGCGGGTGATATGGGCCAGCTTGGTGGTGCAGAAGCTGAACAGCCAGTCGCCGTCGCTGAGCAGGCAATTGAAGACGCCCTTCTTGCGAAAGCCGTCGCAGGCATTCACCAGCTGTGGCAACAGCATCTCCACCGGGACGGGTTCGGGAAAGCGCTCGCGGACCTGGTCCAGCAGGCTGCAAAAGGCCGTCTCGCTATCGGTATCGCCCACCGGCCGGTAGAAACGCGGCTCGGGATGGAAATCCTGCAGCTGGCCGTTATGGGCAAAGCTCCAATAGCGGCCGCCCAGTTCCCGTACGAAGGGGTGGGTATTGGCCAGATTGACCGACCCGACGTTGGCGTGACGGATATGGCCGATCACCGTGTGGCTCTTGATCGGGTAGCCCTGGACCAGCTTGGCCACCTCGGAATCGGCGCCTGGCAGGGCATCCTTGAACAGGTGCAGGCCCCTGCCCTCGTAGAAGGCCACGCCCCAACCGTCCCGATGCGGACCGGTACGACCGCCCCGCTGCATGAGGCCCTGGAGACTGAAGACCAGATCCGTGGGCACGTTGGCACTCATGCCCAGCAATTCGCACATGTCCGTCCCTCCGGAGTGGCTGCCTGGTTCAACGGCGGCTGCAGCCGCTGCCCTTCGCAATCATGCTGAAGGGGTCACGTCCTGGGCGCAAGCCTGGATTACAGACGGGGTTCGACGCGCTCGCTGCGACCCCGGGGTTCGCGGCGCTCGACTGGGGTTGCCGGGGTCCGTGGGGTCATCGGCGATTCCGGTTGCGGATCATCCGTCGGCCCTTCGACGACGACCGGCGCGGGACGCGGATTGGAGCGGCGGTACAGCCAGCGACAGAG
>Ga0157360_1000951_pt1 | contig 10873 bp, 9 predicted proteins | sample AttlaeALBM1_FD_111483 | JGI IMG/M metagenome (GOLD analysis project Ga0157360, IMG submission 111483) | Fungus gardens microbial communities from leaf cutter ant in Ribeirão Preto, State of São Paulo, Brazil - Atta laevigata ALBM1 | ecosystem: Host-associated > Fungi > Mycelium > Unclassified ... | reverse complement strand
CGTTGGCGAGGGAAAAATGCGAAAACGTATCCGTAGAGAAAAACATCGCAGCGATAAACCGACACATCGGGTTCTACCTTACCGGGGCGCAACGCCTCCCCTTTTTGATACGCTGGAACAACTTGTCCAGCAACTCAATTTTGCACTGCCGGAATATATGATTAGCCAGACGCTAATCTCTACCGATCACTACTTAAGTTATGCCTGGCGCTGTTGTCTCTTCTCCGGCAAACGAAACGCAGTCTTTCCATCACTGGAGATGGCCAATCATCAGCTTTGCGAACCCTATCTTTCCCACTTAATTGTTGATATGGAGACCCTGACAACCTCCCGGCTGGAGGCGCTGGAAACCCTGCGGCAGCCTAATTTATGTAATCGCGGTTTGCATATCTATCTCCTCGCCTCAAAAGACGATCCGGCGCAAATGAGTTTTCTGCGCGCAGCGGGCCCTTTTCATGTTATAGCCCGTGACCTCTCCGTTGTTCCGTTCCGCCAGGCACTGTTGGTGCCTCCTGAAAGGAGTATTCACGCTCCGCTCTTTCCAGCAACGGAGTGGAAAATTCTCTCTTCCCTGGCGCGAGGATTAACCATGAAACGCATCGCCCGACAGCTCAACCTCCCTTATCATCGCGTTGTTTACCGACTCAATACCCAGCTTAGGTTACTTGGCCTTCCCGACAGACAAAGTCTTATTCATCTACTTCATCGTCTGACCCTCAACAGGCATCACCAGACGCTATGAATGGAATCACTCTTCACCTTATCTCATGGGTAAAACGGGATAGGAAAGCGCATCTGTTCAGGCATTTGTTCACAAGGCAATAACAATTAAAACTAATCCTGGAGCCAGACAGAGCGGATACCTTTCTTTGGTATCCGCTCTGCACAATGCTTTGCTCATACTTGCTGCGGAAAAATGCCACTCATCTTTTTAACAGGCAGAAAACAAATAGCCTGATATTTTGTTTTGCTCGCCGTAAAAATTATAATTCACTAAAACAAGAAAAGTTGATAACAGATAGATTCAAATATCTTTTACGCTCTTTTATCTCTTAGAATTTCCTGTCGGCGAATAACTCACGCTAACTCATAAGACCTCTCCATACATATTTACCAGGTATAATTGATCTAGCGCATTAACCCGCACGCCTTTTCTCTTGCGTTAACACGGAATAGATTATTTCCCCCCTTCGCAGTCTGCGAGGGAAAAAGTCTGGCAGACAAGGATGCTACCGGTTTTCCCATGAAAATTATCTTCGTCACAGAAAACGTCAACGGCAATTACTCTTCTTAACGTCTGTGGCACACCTGCGTAGACGAGGCATAAAAAACAATCAGAGGCTAAAATAGATGAAACCGGCTTCCGTCATTATTATGGATGAGCATCCTATCGTCAGGATGTCGATAGAAGTTCTGTTGCAGAAAAACCAAAATGTGAAAGTCGTTCTAAAAACAGATGACAGCCGCAGCGCGCTCGATTTTATTCGCGCTAATAAAGTGGATCTGGTTATTCTGGACATTGAATTACCGAAGACCGATGGATTCACTTTATTAAGAAAAATCAAAGCAGTACGTGATAATGTCAACGTGCTTTTTCTCTCTTCAAAATCAGAGTCGTTTTATGCCGCACGCGCGATCCGCGCAGGCGCGAATGGTTTTGTCAGCAAAAGAAAAGATCTCAATGATATTTATAATGCGGTAAAGATGATTCTTGCCGGATACTCTTTCTTTCCTTCCGAAACGCTCAATTACATTAATCACCCTGGAAAACGTAAAGGGGAAACTCGGGATATGCCGCTCTCGAATCGCGAAGTCACGGTATTACGTTACCTGGCGAACGGTTTTTCAAACAAAGAGATTGCGGAACAATTGATACTCAGCAACAAAACAATCAGCGCCCATAAATCAAACATCTTCTCCAAACTCGGCGTGCATACCATCGTTGAGTTGATTGATTATGCCAAAGCACATGAACTGTTATAAAAAAAGGCCGCAGTATGTGCGGCCTTTTTAATCAATCGCGTTAAGAGAAAGCTTAATAATAATTAATGGTAAACATAGCATCTGATTTAGCGATGCCAGGCATGGGGTTATTCACCAGCGCAACGTAATTGGCAAAAAAATGTAAAAGCGAATTGCCATTACGATCCACCATTACCGCCTGGCTGGGAGCCTCAAGATCTAAAGGCGATAAGTCGTGGTCACGCAGTTGGATGGCCACCTGCTGCGCCATTTTACTGTCGCCGATCGCCAACCATGCCGGATTGCTGGCGGCTTTTCCTGAAAAGGTGACTGAAACACTTCCTGGCGGGCACCCCTTCAAGGCTAATGAAAAAGCGACCGGCATGGAGATATTCCCCGCCATCTGCAGCTTTCTGACTGACCAGCGCCCTAACGAGACCGTTTTGTGGCTATCGCTGCTTTCTATAGCACACCCTCCATGAATGACCGTGGCCCGGAGTTCAATATTGCTTTGCGCATGTACCGCGCTCATCCCGCAACCGAGCAGGAAAATAAGGTGTAAAAGGCGAGTCATCGCGGCTCCTCAGTTATATTCAACACGCAAAAAACCACGGGCGCTAAATGGCCCTTCCGCCGGTTTCTGGCCTGTAACGCTGACGGGCCACGCGCGAATGGCGACGTGCGCCGCGGCATTTTTATCAAGTTCAAGGGGGACCAGGCTAAAAATATTATTAGGCTTAAACGGTTGTCCCCACTCATTGGCGACCACGAAGCCCAAATCTGGATTATCCGAGACGAGGATATGACCTTTCGCTCGCTCAGCTTCAAGTCGCAGCGAAATGTATGCCCGGGCATGAACATTCGTACAGTTAATAGAAACCGTTCGACTTTGCGGTGTCACGCCGCGCGGGCGATTCCCCGCTCCGGCCTCGCTAAATAACCCAGCGCGAATATCACCAAAATCAAACTCAACGACCTGGCCGGCATTCACTTCGCAGCGCTGCGGCACCTCTACCACGCCGCCAAGGCTAATGGTATAGACCGGTGAAGTCAGCGGATCGTTTATGTCGGTGGTAACGTAGACGGTAAAGAGTGTCTGCTGCGGTATCGTCACCCGGTTCATAAAGCGCTCGGTCACCCGCAGCTTGAGCAGCAGTTGTGAATCCATTACGCCGAATGGCAGCTGCTTCGCCACATTCTCCTCCTGCCCCATGCGGATATAGTTCTCCGGCGGATAAAATTCGCCGGCGTAGCTGTCGCGGATACGCATCGCCGCCTGCAAATGGGGGGAAATTTGTAGATAACGATAACCGTGCGCGGTGAACTCCATCGGGAAACGCGTCACGTAGCTGCGGTAGGTATGGGTTTGTCGGGTTCCCGCAGGACAGATCGCCCGGACGCCGATCCAGGCTGATTTCTCCGATCGCGTAACCACTTTATACAGATGGTTATTGCTGCCATCGAAGCTGTTCGACAAATCGTAATGAATATCGGTAGGTGTGCCTGCGGCGTTATGACAACTGGCGGCGAAGGCCTGCGTTGCCACAAGCCATAACACCCCGGCAAAAAGAGAGCGCATGACGTTTATCCTTTGGTGTCACAGTGTGCGTTGATGAGAGTAATGGGCTGTTTCAGGCTTGCTTCCGGTAATGTGTAAGGGGCGACGCAGCGTTCATGCTCCCCCTCCCCCCACTGCACCAGCAGCTCGCCACGCAGCGGTAACCCACTCAAGAAAATTTGCCCCTCCTCGCCCACCATACTGCTGACACCACTGTCGCGTTCGCGCACCAGCGATCCAAAGGGTACCGGCCGGCCGCCACGCATCACCGTAAGCAGTGCCCGTACACCAATGCGTGTTGTAAAGCTGGCGCGTACCAGCGCACCCTGGGTCGGGACAACGCTGCCGACGTTACTCTCAATATCGATGTGATCGTTCAACGAGCCAGTATCCAGCGCAACGCGATTATGGCGATAGACAGTGGCATAGGGTACGACGGCATAGCCGCGCCAGTCGGTGGTAATCGCGGTATGGTTTTCAATTCTTACCCCTTGTGCGCCCGGAGCGCTGACCAGCACGTTGGTATCGCCAAGCGGCTGGGCAAAGGTAAGCCCATCGGCATGAAGCACTGCGCCGCCGCCGAACTGTCCGTTGTACTCTTGCTGCGCTCTGTCGTAGTTGTAACCAAGATCGAGCCTGCCCCAGGGGGCCTGCCAGTGGAGGTTGGCGCTACCGCTATATCCGCTGCTACCGCTGCCCTGATTGAGGTTATAACTAAGATTGCCCTCTTCCAGTAGCGTGCCGCCAATGCCGGTCTGCCAGCTAGTCTGTCCGCTGCTGCTGTGGTTGAGGTTGGCGCTGGCATAGGTATTTCCCACCAGCCCTTTAGCGCGCGGGCCTAAACCTAATGCACTAAAGGGGACAGAGAAATTGAGCGCTGCGACGCGTTCCGCCCGCCTGTCGCTGGAAGCGTAGCTCCACGACCACGACAGGGCGTAGCTGATCCCTCGCCAGCCATCCGCGTAGCCAAGCTGCAGCCAGCGTCGATCGGGTGCTTTATCCCAATATGTCTGTTGAATACCGGAGAAATAGAGCGACCCGTAATCGCTGAAATTATGGGTAATGTTGGCCTGTAAGCGCCGTTTTTTATTTGCGCTATCGTCTCCCGACACTCTCTTTTCACCGCCAGCGTTTTTACTGAACGTATAAGCCACCTCGTCAAGCGTGTGAAAACCACGCGTCGAGTAGCGCCACGCCAGAAGCTGAAAGTGCGTACCCAGTTGATTGAGGGATTTGGCATACATGAAGCGCAATGAGTCGCCCTGCCGTTTCCGATTGTTAGCCAGGCGGCTGCGCGCATGGGTAAAATCGAGTGAGAGTGCCCCCAGATCACCCAGATTAACGCCTGCGCCGCTGGCGAACGCAGTGTAATCATCGGCAAGCTGCGTACCACCATAGAGGGTATACCCATCTGCCAGGCCCGCAACGACTGTCCCCTGCGTAAAAAAGGGCGAGCTGTAACGCCTGTTCCCACTGCGGTAGCGTCCGGCCACCACGTCATATTTTATCCGGCCTTCACGCTGCAAAAGCGGCAACGTTGAGTAGGGCACGCTATATCGCTGCTCGCTGCCATCTTTCTCCTCCAGCACGACCTCAAGATCGCCACTGGAAGAGGTGGGGTTCAGATCGGTAATCGTAAACGGCCCGGCAGCAACACTGCTTTGATAGATGACATAGCCATTCTGCCGAATGGTGACCCTCGCCGGCGTTCGCGCAATGCCACGCACGGTAGGCGCATAGCCTTGCTGGCTCTCGGGATACATGGCGTCCGCAGAAAAGAGACGCAGACCACGAAAGCCCACGCTATCAAACAGCATATTCTGCGTATTGCTGTCACCCAGCACCAGTTCGCTTTTTAGCGGCACAATCGCCCGTTGCAACCAACTGTCTATATTTTCCCAGCGCTGCCTGCCGCCCTGCACCCTGCGCCAGGCCCCGTTATTACGCAGCCGCCACGAACCATAATTCAGCCCGCTCTGTAGCGCGAAAAAGTAGCTGTCACTCTGCGTACTATGGCTGCCGCTGAAGCTGTAATTAAACAAGGCAGCGGGGATGCCTTCATCCCATGCCTCTGGCGGAATGTGGTCACGGGCGCGGATATGCATAGAGGCCTGCGGTAAACCGATATCAAGCCGCATCGTGGAAAAGGTAAAAGTGGTCTGTGCGCCGGGAATCGCTTCACTAACGTCGATACACTCTCTTCCACCCGGTGAGTCAGGAGCGGAAAGCGCGGTCATATTTACCCCAAGACGTTCTAACAACGCATTTGAGAAACAGGGTGTCAGCCCTCCGGAGGCCTTACCTGCTTCGCTCTCTGCTTCCCGCTCGAAGCGGATATCCTGTGTAGCGATAAACTCGTCGTTGCGCCAGATATCAACGCGATAGCTACCCGGGCGCTGGTAGCCGTTTTCCAGCAGAGTTAAATCGGCCACTGAGGCGGGATCGTCTGATAAAAAAGCCGGATTAAAATAGCGCTCAGCATAGAGATCTGCCGGGCACAGCGCGGCCAGCATCGAGAGCGCAAACCGACGCGGAGGAGATTTTATGGTCATAATGGTTTACCACCCGCCGCCCCTTTATTGCAGGCTAACGGTTCTGACTGCCGTAACGGCACCGTAATCATTGACTGTCTGAAAAGTAAGAACGCCCCGGCTTTCGGACGGCAGCGCCATCTGTGTGCTATTTTTTGGTGCCACCATGACGTTATTTAACTTCCGCTGGTTGAGATGCACATTCACTAGCGATAAATAAAAGGGCGACGCGTTGGTGATTTTTAGACTATTTCCCTCGCGGTTAAAGCTCAGCGCCGCCGGAGCCTCTCTCACCGAATCGGTGAGCGTTGAGGGGCGCACGAAGAGCTTGATACGCGACAAAATCGCCAGATGCAGCACGTTTTTGCCCTCGATGCTCTCTTTTTCCACCGCAGGGATCGCTTTTACGTTAAGCCAAAACAGCGATTCCCGATCAGTGGGCAGCGGTGGGCCGACATAAATAATACGCAAGGTATTTTCACTGTTCGGTTCACTCACAAATAAAGGGGGCGTGACAACAAATGTTTTCACCTTCTGCCCCTGGTCATCATCAATCCAGGAATTAATTAAGAACCGGGATTTTTTATCGCTATTATTCACCGCGAGAGAGGTTTGTTTCGCTTCGGCAGGATAAATAACCCGAGTAGCACCTAACGAAATTCCACCATCAGCATTTACGGCATACGGCGTAATAAAAAGAAAGATAGCCGCAACACCACTTTGCAATAATTTGTGCATGGTCAGTATTTATAAAAAAGTAGTCAAGACAAAATTAACAGATGTCCACAAGAACTCGTCCCTGAGAATGTAGCCTCCTGTCCCCCATTTCTTATTCGTACTTTATAATAAACATCGTATCAGCATTTGCCGAACCCGGTGTCACCTGCGCCGTAGTTGCTTTATAACGTGCGGCAAATTGCAACGTATTGCTTCCGGCAGCCAGGTTTCGCGCCACAGAATAAGTTGCCCCGTCAGGTTTCAGCGTATTGGAGTTGCTATCAAGGATCTCAATAGCAACTCCCTTCGCGCTGGTACTGCTGTCGCCGGCCGTAAGCGCTAACAGCGTTGGATCAGCCTCATCAGCCTTACCTGAAAACGCCACAGATGCCTGTGTGGCAACGTTGCGATCGCACTCATTTACGGAGAGGGTGAAAGGCACCAGCGGGGTGGTATCACCGACATTGCTAAACAAGGTCGTGTGGTATTGCCCCATGGCAACGGTCTGGCTGCTCGACTGCACGCTAATTGCGCAGGCAATCTGTACCAGTTCACCTTCAAAATGAATATTCCCTCCCGGAATAGACACTGGCCCGCGGGCCTGAGCTAAACCGGAAAACAACATCAGGCTCGCTGCAAGCGAAATAACTATGGGTTTGGTTTTCATATAATATCCTTATAATTCGCCTGGCGATGTTCATCATCCTGTTGAATTTCGCCAATGACTGAAGGCATTTAATGCCCGAAAGATATTCTCTTCCGTGAAAATATTTACGAAATATTCCTCATTTCGCGTGCCCCCCTGGTCAAGTAAAACGAATTAAAGTTATTTAATTATCATTATTACTTGCTGCCCTATTAAATTAGCCCGATGGCAAAATTTAAAATAGATACAAATGCTGCATTTCCCCTAAGTGGTTTCTTAAGAAGAACTAAGAAATAGCCTTGCCATATTTTATTAGCGGTCGCCGAAATAGTGACACATACCGCATACATGCAGGTCTGCCGGTAGGTTTCTTAAGGGTGATGAGTTGTTTCTATTTTGTTAATTGAAGCCCAGTACCCTTCACCGCTTGCTGCTTCGCAAGTGAAAACCGCAAACGGTAACTGACAGCGCGGCGTGCTTCTGACAGAATAGCGCGCATCCCCTTTAGTCAATTTAACAGATGGAACCCTCTCTCTGATGGCAGCAAAAATTATTGATGGTAAAACGATTGCGCAGCAGGTGCGCTCTGAGGTTGCTGAAAAAGTTCGTGCCCGTGTGGCGGCCGGTTTTCGCGCTCCGGGCCTGGCCGTCGTTCTGGTTGGTAGCAACCCGGCCTCGCAAATTTATGTCGGCAGTAAACGCAAAGCGTGTGAGGAGGTGGGTTTTATCTCCCGCTCTTACGATCTGCCGGAAACCACCAGCGAAGCCGAGCTGCTGGGACTGATTGACGAGCTCAACGCCGATAGCGCAATCGATGGCATTCTGGTGCAGCTGCCGCTGCCTGCGGGCATTGACAACGTAAAAGTGCTGGAGCGTATCGCGCCTGATAAAGACGTGGACGGCTTTCACCCTTACAATGTCGGGCGTCTGTGTCAGCGTGCGCCACGTCTGCGCCCCTGCACGCCGCGTGGGATTGTCACCCTGCTTGAGCGTTACAACATCGACACCTTCGGCCTGAACGCCGTGGTGGTCGGCGCGTCAAACATTGTTGGCCGCCCGATGAGCATGGAGCTGCTGCTGGCCGGTTGTACCACTACCGTAACGCACCGCTTTACGAAAAATCTGCGCCACCATGTAGAAAACGCCGATCTGCTGATCGTCGCGGTGGGCAAACCGGGCTTTATCCCCGGCGAGTGGATTAAAGCGGGCGCAATTGTCATCGATGTTGGCATCAACCGGCTGGAAAACGGCAAAGTGGTTGGTGATGTGGTGTTTGAGGAGGCCGCCGCGCGCGCCGCTTACATTACGCCCGTTCCCGGCGGCGTCGGTCCAATGACCGTGGCAACCCTGATCCAGAACACGCTGCAGGCGTGTGAAGAATATCACGATGTAAAAGGCAATTAAGATGGCAACATTTTCCCTTGGTAAACACCCGCACGTTGAACTGTGCGATCTACTGAAACTGGAAGGCTGGAGCGAGAGCGGCGCGCAGGCGAAGATCGTTATCGCCGATGGTTATGTGAAAGTCGACGGCGTGGTTGAAACGCGTAAGCGTTGCAAAATTGTCGCCGGGCAAACCGTCAGCTTCGACGGCCAGAGCGTCACCGTTACCGCGTAATCCTCTCTGCCCGATGGCGCTTTGCTTATCGGGCCTACAACTCCTCTGCTTGCATCCTGCGGCGATTCTGCCCGCTGCCGCTTTGCTTATCGGACCGACAATCTCCGCATGGTGATTCGATGCGCGCAGGCCGGATAAGGCGCAGCCGCTATCCGGCAGTGCGCATCCAATGCCTATTTACTACCCCGCATCGATAACGGTTAATTGCCGATCGACCTCAAAGAATCACCAAATCCTCTGGCTGAACCACAAATTTCTATTGCGGCATTTTAAGAGTTATCTCACGATGAGTAGAACGTTCTACTAAAACGTTCTACTTACAAAAATATCGCGCAAAAGGCGCATCTTCGGGGGACATCAGCATGAGTCTGATATCAGGGTTGGTTAAATCGCTCTCTAAATTGTCGATGATTGGTCGCGCCTTAATGCTGCCCATCTCGCTGCTACCCGCTGCGGGGCTGTTACTGGCCTTCGGCGATAAATTTCACCTGCCGTTAATGATGAATGCTGGTGGCGTCATCTTTGACAACCTGCCGATGCTCTTCGCTATCGGATCTGCGGTCGGGCTGGCCTCGGAATCGGGCATTGCCGCGCTGTCTGCGGCTGTCTCGGTATTTATTACCAATATCACTATTGGCACCATGCTCGGCATAACGCCGGAGATGGCATCCCAGGGCGGCAAATATGCGATGGTGGTCGGCATCCCGACCTTACAGATGGGTGTCTTTGGCGGCCTCATCTGCGGTATCCTTGCGGCGTGGTGTTACAACCGCTTCCATACCCTGCAGCTTCCCGAGTTTCTCGGCTTCTTCTCCGGTAAGCGTTTTGTCGCTATCGCCACCGCGTTTCTCTCATTCTTGCTGGGCCTGCTGCTGCCGTATGTCTGGCAACATATTCAGGCCGGTATTGATGCGCTCTCGGTGGTAGTCAACGGCGATAACCAGGCGGCATCAACCTTTATCTTCGGTCTGGTCGAACGCGCGCTGATCCCGCTGGGCCTGCACCACATCTGGTACCCGTCGTTCTGGTATTCGTTTGGTGATTACACGACCCAGGCAGGCCAGCTGATCCACGGCGATCAAACTATCTGGTTCAAGATGCTGGAAGAGGGTGTGAAATCCTTCAGCAGCGACAGCTACCACGACGCCGGTAAGTTTATGCAGGGCGAGTTTCCGCTGATGCTGTTTGCGCTGCCGGCGGCCTGTCTGGCGATGTACCACGAAGCGCATACACGCAACAAAAAGATCGCCTTCGGTATTCTCTTCTCCGCCGCGCTGACCTGCTTCCTGACGGGCATCACCGAGCCGGTCGAGTTCACCTTTATCTTTGTGGCACCGATCCTCTACGTCTTTAACGCCATCATGGCGGGTCTGGCCTATATGTCGATGTACCTGCTGCATGCGCACATTGCCAAATCCTTCTCCGCCGGCTTTATCGACTACCTGTCGTTCGGCATCCTGCCGTCGTTTAACGGCTATCAAACCAACTACCTGAATGCAGTGATTGTCGGTATCCCAATGGCGGTGATTTACTACTTCACCTTCCGCTTTGTGATCCGTCGTTTTGATGTCAAAACGCCGGGTCGCACGGACGTGACAGCAACGGCAGATGATAAAACCGACAGCGAACTGGCGGGTGAAATCATCGGCCTGCTGGGCGGCGAGCAGAATATCGCCTCCGTCGGATCTTGCATTACGCGCCTGCGTCTGGAGGTGGCGGATAGCCAGAAAGTGGATAAAGATGGGCTGAATAATCTTGGCGCGCGCGGCGTGGTGTTTGTCGGCGACAGCGGCATCCAGGTCATTTTTGGCGCAAGGGCACAATTTATCGCCCAGAGCATG
>Ga0157360_1000950_pt1 | contig 10874 bp, 17 predicted proteins | sample AttlaeALBM1_FD_111483 | JGI IMG/M metagenome (GOLD analysis project Ga0157360, IMG submission 111483) | Fungus gardens microbial communities from leaf cutter ant in Ribeirão Preto, State of São Paulo, Brazil - Atta laevigata ALBM1 | ecosystem: Host-associated > Fungi > Mycelium > Unclassified ... | reverse complement strand
CGTACATGGGAGTTTTGGTGGTGTCCTCTTCGGAAGACTTGCCGCGAGGGGTTGGCTTGACGAACGCAAGCTTATGAACGATCTCGACTCGCTTTTCTTCCATCGAGTTGCTGAGACGGGAGAGGTCAAAAGTAAGAGTCACTTTCCCTTTGTTGCCGTTATTCAACACGCCCAGGGCAACTTCATTCAGTGCAGCTGCCACTTTGTTTTCGAACACACCGCCGTCGAGCTCCCCGAAGAAGTCGGGGATATTGGTCAAACGATCGTTACTCATCGGGTTTACCCTCAGAAAGGCGGCCGCCGCCGCCGTAGGTTAATTATCTCCACACAACACAGGAGAGCACCTGCGGTTAGGAAGCCGCCCGGGTGGGTTGGGTTATGAACCCGTCGCCCGGTGATGCTCTCGTGTGTTGCGTAAAAAAGTGCGGCACCTTCACGGGAAAAGAAGATCCGATGCCGCTAATGACTACACACTGCGTTTTGTTACTTTGTGGTGCCGGGTGCCTCCCGGTGATCGCATCCAGTTACGTGCGATCGGGTACCAAACCACCTGATAAAGACGTTGTTAACTGTCCCGCGCGCGCTGAGCTGCATTCACCACAACGGGGAGAGCATTCGAACCTGGACTGCAATTATTTGCGGGTCTTTCGACTGCATAACCAGGGCAACATTACCGACTGCTCTCTCCTGTTGCGTCCTCGTCTCTTCCGAGGTGTCACACCGTATCGCCGCGATGGTGAGTCGATCTCGTGCTTACCTGGCTTGCACATTCCGGCTACCCATAAGCCCAATGCAGTACTTCAAGGGAGGCTGTGGACCGCTTCGACGCATGTGCCATACGCCGTGAATTAAAATATACCTTCAAGTATATTTGGTTGTAAATACTTAAAGGTATATTTAATCGGCGTGTGAGGTAAATAATTGATTTGGAGGTTAATTTATTTTGGGGGGAGATTGAAAAAGAGGGGGGTGCTGCTGTGCCGGGTGCCTCCCGGTGAAATCTCCAGTCAAAGATTTCGCGTCTCGTTTACGTTTCTCATCAGAGAAAATTTGACTGAACGCCCATCCGCATAGGTGGATTCACAGCAGCAAATTGATGCTATCTTATTGAAATTTTTATATCAAATTCTTTTATTTAGAACAGGTTGTTCGTTTGAAATTGTTTGCGCTTACCCATTTCCAATCAAATGGATAACCAGCTCTGTATTCGGTTTGCTGCACGACTTTTCTAACTCCGTAGATCTGCACGGTCGTATCTTGCCCGCCGATATAAGCTACGCCTGAACAAATTGGTTCCTGCTTTTCCAGAATTCCAGAACATCCAGAAAGCAGCAGGGCGAAAGAAGCAGTTAGCAGTAGATTTTTCATGATTGTTAGTCCCTTTCCTTTCCAGAGGCGATTTGGTTAACTCCACCAGATTAAGGAAGATTTGTTATTTTTGCATCTACCACAACGCCAATTATTCTGCAGTTACCGTCAATTTCTGTCATTGGATATTGAGGATTCAATGGTTTAAGAAATTTTCGCCCAGCGTCCACAACTAATTTTTTAAAAGTAGCCTCATTTTCTGAATCGAGCTTAGCCACCACCAGTTTTCCACTACGTGGTTCAACTGCTGGATCCACCAGAATTGCCATTCCCTCTGGTATGCTGAGCCCAACAGGAGATGTCATAGAATCACCTTTGACATCAAGCCAGAAGGAGTCTTCCGAACAGTCGACAGTTGTTTCGTACCAGCGATCAATACCGCGCCGATGATAAGGTTCTACAGCTTCCATCCATTGCCCTGCACTTACCCAGCTGATAACCGGATAAGACCCTTGTGGTTCGTTAAGTCCTGCATAAGAAACGTTATTATCAGTTTTATCAGCGAGCCCATCCATCCAGCCTCTTTGCAGCTTTAAGGCATCCTCAATCTGCCTTGCTGCCTGCTCACCAATGTTTCTTTTGTTGGCTTTCCCTTCTGGATAAAGCATGCGCGAAACCACAGTAGGATCCATGCCGACTGTCTCAGCAAATTTCCTCTGCGTTTCATGACGCGATACCAACTCTTGAAGCTTCTTGCGCCTGACTTCGTAAATTGCATTGTTCGTATGTTCTTTCATGCCGGCATCTTACGAAAATTTACCCATAGGTAAATGACCTGTGAGTATTGATTAAAATATACTCCTAGGTATACTTTGATTGTTACCCAATGGAGGCTTCATGGAAACGTTAAGAACGTATCTCAACAGCCTGGCGTTGAATAAACAGCGTGAATTCGCCGAAAGCTGTGAAACCACGATTGAATATCTTCGCAAGGCTATCAGTAAGGGGCAGAAGTTAGGCCCGGCTTTATCGGTTTTGATTGAGTCCAATTCTGCTGGTGCAGTCAGCAGAAAAGATCTTCACCCAAGTGATTGGTCGAAAATCTGGCCTGAGTTGAATCCTAAAGAAAACGCAGCGTAACGATAACTACCAAAGGAAAAACAAGATGGTAGAGCACACCTTAAAGACTGTTGTGAAGGCGATGTGTAAAGCCTACCCGGGCGGGCGCGAGGCGATGGCCGGTGCGCTTGGCATGAGCGTGACGCAGTTCAACAACAACCTGTACGAGAAGAACGGCTGCCGTTTCTTCGAGGCCTCCGAGCTGGAAGCCATGGAGGACATCTCGAACACCTCTTGCCTGGCTGACTACTTTGCCCGGCGCCGCGGATGCCTGCTGGTTGAACAGCCGAGTATGGAAGACCTCGATCGCGTTGACCTTTTCAGCCGTTCGATGAGAACAGCAGCAGCGCGCGGACACGTCGACCAGATTATTCAGCAGGCACTGGAAGATGGAGTGATTGAGCAGGATGAAGCCGAAGAAATTATGGAATGTCACCGCCGCCATATGGCTGCACGTGAAGAAGAGATTGCCGCGATTATCGCGTTATTCAGCCGCAAAAAGAAGTGACGCCAGCGGGTTGCAGCCCCTGGCGTCGTGGCGTGTCGATCAATGTGGAGATACCTACGCATGAACAGTTTAAACCGATTCCGGCCAGCTAAGCAATTCCGCTGCCCACCGCTGGTGGGGCGTGATGCACCGTTCGGCTATGTGGAAATAGTACGCGGCACAGAGGGCTGCCACAACTACCAGACCGCTGGCGCGCTGGTAGGCGCATTCGCAGCGATGAATGAGCGGGGTCGTAAAGAATGGCTGAAGTTGACCGGTGGTTCCGTGACAGAAGAGGCATCCCCGTTCGGGTCATACGATGGGAGCCAGAATCGCGCCGCGTTATCTATCTGCGGAGTGATTACCCCCACGAATGCTTCAAACCACTCCATATCTTCAAGCGCGATTTCAGAGAAATAAAGGACGACCATGAGCACTAAATTACAAGGCTATGTCTGGGACGTTTGTGCCGCCGCAGGCATGAAGCTGACCAGCGTTGCCATCATGGCGCGCCTGGCCGACTACAGCAACGATGACGGCGTGTGCTGGCCTTCCATTGAGACCATTGCCCGCCAGCTTGGCGCGGGTGAAAGCACCGTGCGCACAGCGATCGGCAGGCTTGAACAGGATGGATGGCTTTCCCGTCAGCAGCGCCGCAAAGGCAACCGTAACGCGTCGAACGTCTACCAGCTCAACGTGGCAAAGCTACAGACCGCTGCCTTTTATCACCTGTCAGAATCTGACACCTCAAAATCTGACGGGTCAAATTCTGACGCCTCAAAATCTGACGCGTCGAAATCTGGTAAAAAGGGGGGGGTTCACCCGTCAGAATCTGGGGGGGATCCGTCAGTAAATTCAAAACAAGATCCATCAGATAAAAATCAAAACCCTTTCTGTCGGGTTGCTGCGCAACCCGACGATGCCGTGATGGTTACTGACCAGGCTAAACAGGTTCTGACTTACCTGAACCAACAAACAGGATCGCGGTATCAGGTTTCGAAGACGTCGCTGGAAAACATCCGGGCTCGCCTGGGTGAAGGGTTCAGAGCTGAAGAGCTGAAGCTTGTCGTGGATTACACCAACGAGAAGTGGAGCGCCGATTTGAAGATGGCGGAATACCTGCGTCCGACGACGCTTTTCCTGCCGAGCAAATTCCCTGGCTACCTGCAGGCCGCAACGAAGTGGAAAGAAGCAGGGCGCCCGGCGCGCCGCAACGGCGAATGGGTCAGCAGCACCGCTTCCCGCGCGACATTCCAGAACGTCGATTACTCGCTGCCGCAAAACTCGGGGTTCCGCTCATGATGGCTGATACGGCAGCAGCACTGCCAGTGGCAGAACCGGCGCCGCGCGTGTGGCAGCGTCCATTCCTGAAATGGGCTGGCGGTAAATATTCGCTGATGCCTGAACTGGATCGCCTTATTCCGGCGGGCGCCCGGCTCATCGAGCCGTTTGTCGGTGGAGGCTCTGTTTTTCTCAACTCCTGTAAGCATGAAAGCTTCCTGCTGGCTGACGCCAATCCGGATCTGATTAACCTCTATCAGATGCTTGCCGTATTGCCAGAGAAGGTAACGGTGCTGGCCCGCCAGCTGTTTACCGAAATGAGTGACGAGCCGAGTTACTTTGCCGTTCGCCAGGCATTCAACGCGCAGCAGATGACCGGACCGGAGCGCGCCGCCGCTTTCCTCTACCTGAACCGCCACTGCTTCAACGGTTTGATCCGCTACAACCGCGCCGGCGAGTTCAATGTCGGCTGGGGTAAGAAAGCTAATCCCTACTTCCCGGATAAAGAGCTGCTGGCTTTTGCTGCTGTGGCGCCCAACTGCGTGTTCATGAACACCGGTTACCGACGCACGCTGTCACTGGCGGGCGAGGGCGATGTCGTTTACTGCGATCCGCCCTATGAACCGCTGCCGGGTACGGCGGGTTTCACGAACTATTCCGCCGGCGGTTTCGCATGGGCTGACCAGGCGGCGCTGGTGGAATCCTGTGTTGCGGCGCATCAGCGCGGCGCGAGGGTGGTGATCAGCAACTCGACGGCACCACGGATTATCGAACTCTACGAACAGCACGGCTTCACGCTGCATCACGTCAGCGCCCGCCGCTCCATTTCCAGCAAAGCCAGCACGCGGGAAAACGCTGCTGACATCGTGGCCATTCTCTGAGGAGGCAGCGTGAAAAAGAATCTATTAACAGCCCGCCAGCAGCAAATATTGAGCCTGATCGTGGCTTTCCATAAAGAGCATGGGATTCCCCCGACGCAAAAGGAAGTAGCCGATCTGATGGGCGCAGCCTCGCCGAACGCGGCAACTGAAGTGCTTCGATCCTTACAGCGCAAAGGCGCTATCACCCTTTTACCGGGCGTGTGCCGCGGTATCTCCATCAACAGCCTGGGCGCGGAAGATGAAGCAATTTCGTTGCTGCGCTCGCTGGTGGCCGGTGAAGAACATGCGAGAGAACAGGCGATCTCCTTTCTGAAAATGCGCGGGGTAGCGGTATGAAACTCACGTTGCCATTTCCACCCAGCGTAAACCGCTACTGGCGCGCCCCCAATTCGGGGCCGCTCAAAGGGCGCCATCTCATCAGTGCTGCTGGTCGTGCATTTCAGAGCGCAGCCTGTGCGGCAATCATCGAGCAGCTGCGCCGCCTGCCGAAGCCGTCGACAGAGTCAGCAGCTGTAGAGATCCTGCTTTTTCCCCCGGACGCGCGACGCCGGGACATCGACAACTACAACAAGGCGCTTTTTGATGCGCTGACACATGTCGGCGTGTGGGAGGACGATAGCCAGGTGAAACGGATGCTGGTGGAGTGGGGGCCGATAGTGAAGGGCGGCAGGGTGGAGATCACGATCACCAGCTATGAACCAACAGCGGTTGCAGCCGCTTAACGGAGATACGCATGCAACAGATGAACGCAGTACCCGCTTTTACCCCGGCGGCAATGATGCCGGGGCAGGAACTGGCGATGAGCAGCCAGGAGATCGCTGATCTGGTTGAGTCACGTCACGATAGCGTCAAACGGACAGTAGAGCGACTGGCAGAACGCGGCGTTATTCAACTTCCACCAATGGTGGAAGTTGCCAATCACCTCGGTCAGGCCGTCGCCGTGTACCAGCTTTGTAAGCGAGACAGCTATGTCGTTGTGGCTCAGCTCTCGCCAGAGTTTACCGCCCGCCTGGTCGACCGCTGGCAGGAGCTGGAGAGCCAGCAGGCGATGCAGGTACCGAAATCCCTGCCGGAAGCTCTGCGCCTCGCTGCTGATCTTGCCGAGCAGCAGCACCAGCTCAAACAGGAACTGGCCGCCGCGGCGCCGAAGGTGGAATTTGTGGATCGCTACTGCTCTGCGGGTGGCTCAATGTCTTTCCGCCAGGTGGCGAAGCTGCTTAACGCCAAAGAGCCTGAGTTTCGCATGTTCCTCATCGATAACAGGATCATGTATCGCCTCGGCGGGGTGTTGACGCCGCACCACCAGCACATTGAGAACGGGCGCTTTAAGGTGAAAACCGGTACCAGCACCGAAAACAATCATGCATTCACCCAGGCGCGCTTCACGGCAAAGGGGATCCAGTGGGTCGGCGGCCTGTGGGCTGCACATAAGGCGCAGGGAGATGGAAAGTGAGGGCACTGCTTAATCCGATCGTCGTGGCAGAGCTGGGCCTCGTCATGTTCAGGCCGGGCGCCAGCCTGCTGATGCATTTCCGCCGCGGGCGCATGCTGCTGGAGAACGAGCCGGAGCGCCTGGCTGGAATGCCCAACGGCGAACTGCCGCCAGCAGAGCAGCCACTAGCCGAGGATCCTGCGCTCGCCGGTGTTTTTGAAAACGATGCGGTGCTTCGCCGCGCCGGCGGCATTGGCGGGCTGGAAAGCTGGCTGATGGAGGCAAAGGGTTGTCAGTGGCCGCACGAGTCCTGGCACGCTGAGAACCTTACCACGCTGCGTCATGCTCCCGGCGCGCTTCGCCTGTGCTGGCACTGCGATAACCAGCTGCGTGAGCAGACTACAGAGCAGCTGGCGCACATGGCGCGGGCGAACTGCGCGGCTTACATCCTCACCACCGCACGCCGCGAGCTGGGTTTCGACGATTCTCATACGCTCACGCTGCCGGAGTTCTGCTGGTGGCTCGCGCGTAATGGCCTGGCCGATGCCCTGCCGGAAGATGCGGCACGCCAGGTGCTACGTATGCCGAAGCCGATGATCCGTTCCGTTACCCGCGAAACAGAGCTGGTACCCGGTGAACGCCACGGGCGCGAGATAGTGGAGGAGGTGGCTAAGCAGGTGCTGGCGCTGAATGTCGATCCCAAAACGCCGGAATCCTTCATGCTGCGCCCGAAGCGCCGCCGCTGGGAGAATGATAAGTACACCCGCTGGGTTAAAACGCAGCAGTGCATGTGCTGTGGCAACCCGGCAGACGACCCTCATCACCTGATAGGCCACGGGCAGGGTGGAATGGGTACGAAGGCGCACGACCTGTTTGTGATCCCGCTTTGCAGAGCGCATCACGACGCGTTGCACGCTGACACCGTGGCATTTGAAGAAAAGCACGGCAGCCAGCTGGTACTGCTGTTTCGTTTTATCGATCGCGCACTGGCTATTGGCGCACTGGCGTAAATTGTGGAGACGCTATGAACCTCGAATCATTACCGAAATTTTATTCCCCGAAATCACCGAAGCTTAACGATCAGACGCCAGCGACCGGCGGTGTCGCGCTGACTATCACCGATGTAATGGCAGCCCAGGGCATGGTGCAGTCGAAAGCCAGTCTCGGTTTTAATCTCTTCCTGGCGAAAATGGGGATTCAGGATCCGGCACCTGCTATTGATGGGCTGATGCAATATGCGCTGGCGCTGAAAAATCCGGTGCTGGGGAAGCTGAGCGAGAAGGCACGCGGTGAAGTTCTGCCGGTGCTGGTGCAGTTTGCTTACGCAGATTATTCGCGTTCGGCAGCCAGTAAATCGACCTGCCCACATTGCGAAGGGAAAGGCGTGGTGCGGGAAATGCAGGACGTGGTTAAGCACCCTGGAGTTAAGGGCGTAGAGGCAACGGTTAAGCACGAAGCCGTAGAAGTGATGTGCCAGCACTGCGGGGGAAAAGGAGAGGTGGGCACGGCTTGCCGCGGCTGTAAAGGTAAGGGGAGCGTGCTGGATGAGAAGAGAACCAAACTCATCGGCGCACCAGTAAGGAAAGTTTGCGGTCGTTGCAATGGAAACCGCTTCAGCCGTTTGCCTACCACACTGGCGCGAGCGCGTATTGAGAAGATTATTCCCGATCTGACCAGCTACCAGTGGTACAGCGGTTATGGCGATGTAATCGCGCTGCTGGTGACAAAATGCTGGCAGGAGGAGGCTTTTGCTGAGGTGCAACTGCGCAAAGTCACAAGATAGATGCACATTCGTGATTTTTAGCGACACGATGCTTGCAGTTTTCGAAAAAAATGGTTACGATTTTCCTAACGATGGGCATTCTACGTTTAGCGTTTTGAAACCCGCCTTCAAGCGGGTTTTTATTTTAGCCAATCAAACCTCTGTTAGATCAAACTTCTTTGAGTTCTATGTTTGCAGTGCTCATTCTTGATGAGATGATTATTGCTCCCTACATATTGGAGGAGTAAATAATGCACATTACTATTAATGATATTCTCAATGAACAAGCACAAGCGGATGAAAAGATCCGAAGTCTTACGGAACTATTAAGAAATGAAGCTGGTGAATTTCTTAGTCAGTTCAAAAAATCACTTTATGCTGATGAAGATTGTTGGTCAGATGGAACAGGCTCTTATCCCTTTGCAAGAATGGAAAATATTAATAGCCAGGGCTACAGACAATATCAGCCTTCTAAAGAATTGAAACTTGACGTAGGAAACTCGGTCTCTTTTATTCTCCAAACGGTAGTAAACACCAAGGTTGAGCGCGGTATTTGGGTTGATGTAAACATTAAAATGTATAAAAGTTTCCGTAGTGTAATAGTTGAGGTTGATGGTAATCGGCATCGCATTGAAATTCCTTTGAATTCAGGCGAGAATAGTTACTTTGATGCTTGTAAGGCTGTAAAAGAAGTCGTTATAGATAAAATTAGATCAACAGCTGCTGAATGAAATTAATAAAAAGGTCATCGTAGGATGGCCTTTTCCATTACGTAGTTTAAAATTAATATTATATCAATCTCCAGCATTTATTTCTGATTTAAAGATAACAGCACTAAATCTTCATTTTTTACCCCTTCCGTTAAAGGATATAGTAAATATGTTGGGGTAAATGTCCGAATCTGCGCCCGGAGCCACTGCGGCGGCCAGGGACTTAACGATGTCAGCACTTACGAACTTTTGGCAGCCATCATTATTTTTGGGCTGCTTATCCGGACAGGCTGTATTGGCAGATGGAAAGCTCATTCATTAGCTTGTCAGTTACATAACCCGCTGGGCTTTTTTAGCGGACCGCATTTTGCGAAGCCATGAATTATGTAACCTTTTGACTCCATGCAGTCTTCTACTTTTTTGGTTCGGGCGTCTAGCTGCTCATCGGTCTCTCCGGGCTCCAGCATGTTACGTCTGAATTCTTCATCCCATGAGTTCAGAGAATATTTCCTGTCAACGCCGCAGCTATATAAATCATTTCGCCGCTGTTGAACGTTGGTATGGCCCATGGTCTGTGGTTTCTGAAACGTCTGAACATATGGAAAATAGCGGTAATTACTTGAGTCCATATCTGCGACAACGCAACCGGTTAAAGCAATACAAAATACCAAACTGAGTTTTCTTATCCTGCGCATTTTTCGGTTCTTCCCAGAGTTATGCGTTAAACCTTCACATGCCCGGCTTACCCGGGGTACTTATTTATAACACAGCACCCCGACTTAATCGGAGGTGAGAGATATGTCCAACATGAGCAAATTAGCTTCTGCCGCTGCCTATGGCGCATCAGCCGGGACGGTAGCCAATGGCGTACTGACCAGGCTAAGCCCTGATGAATGGAGTGCCGTTGGCGTAATTGCTGGCATTGTTGTGGCGCTTCTGACTTTTGGCATCAACTGGTATTACAAACGCAAAACCACCCTGGCGCAGATCGAGTCTTACCGGCGCTGGCCCAACCCATCAGCTTTTAAGGAGGAGTGATGCCCTTTTCTACTCCGCTTCGCAGAAAGTTGATCGGCGCTGCCGGTGCTGGCGCGCTTGCAATAGCAACCATTTTTATCGGCGGGAAAGACGGCGTTGAAGGCAGGAAATATGAGGCCTACAAAGACGTTGCCGGCGTTTGGACGGTTTGCGACGGTCACACCGGCACTGACATCATCCGGGGCAAAACCTACACCGATCAGGAATGCGATCGCCTGCTGTGGAAAGACCTGCGGCCGGCAAAGCGCACCGTCGACAACCTGGTGAAAGTGCCCTTGAGCGAGTACCAGCGCGCCGCGCTTTATAGCTTCGTGTTTAACGTCGGTTCGGATGCCTTTTCCAAATCAACGCTGCTGCGAAAACTGAACCGCGGGGATCAGGAAGGGGCATGCGAAGAAATGCGCCGCTGGGTTTACGCTGGTGGCATGAAGTGGAAGGGATTGCAGAACCGGCGGGAGATGGAGCGCTCAATGTGTCTGGCGGAAAGCAAAGATGATCTCTAACTGGAAAGCTATCGCCGCTCTGCTGCTGCTCGCCAGCGTTCTGTCCCTCTCCTGGACGATTAATCACTACCGCAACAACGCGCTCACATACAAAGACCAGCGCGATAAAGCCGCCCACAACCTGAAATTGGCGAAAGAGACAATCGCCGACATGCAGACCCGCCAAAGAGAGGTTGCAGCCCTTGATGCGAAATACACAGGTGCACTTGCTGATGCGAAAGAAACCATTGAGCGTTTGCGTAGCGATGTCGCTTCTGGCGCTAAACGGCTGCGCGTCGCCGCAAATTGCCCGGTCGGAACCTCCAGCACCGGCGGCATGGGCGATGCTTCCAGCCCCCGACTTACTGACTCCG
>Ga0157360_1000948_pt1 | contig 10881 bp, 4 predicted proteins | sample AttlaeALBM1_FD_111483 | JGI IMG/M metagenome (GOLD analysis project Ga0157360, IMG submission 111483) | Fungus gardens microbial communities from leaf cutter ant in Ribeirão Preto, State of São Paulo, Brazil - Atta laevigata ALBM1 | ecosystem: Host-associated > Fungi > Mycelium > Unclassified ... | reverse complement strand
TGGGAACAAGGTCACAAAGGTAATAAATAACTTGCAACCTGCATTAGGACTGATGGGGTTGGGAGTCCGACATTTCAATACTTCTGCCCCATCATTGAGGGCTTTTACCAGCTCAAACATAGTGTCAGCTAGAAGAAAATGAACTTGGAGCTCCATTTGTATAGCGAGTCGTTCACCGTTGGAGTTTTCGATAACCTCGGTGAGGGTCGAGATCGCAGCAAGGGGTGGGGACATCTTTGAGGATATCAGAAACAACTATAGGCATCCCCATAGCAGATACACGCCTGGTCATCCTTCAACATGCGCTGAAAGGTAGCATATATGTTAAAATCGATATCATCTGTGTGACCTGCTTGAGAGATTGGCTGTGAAGGCGTCATAGTTGTTGGGTAATAGGTCTTGACACTCTGATTTGTTTATAGAACAATGTGAAGTTAGATGAAGTTTGATGTGTGGGAAGTCTCAAAAACCAACGGTACACATGATTGGATCATCCTCTGCTGTAATCATCATGACTGACACCAGCGAGACATACAACAGCAGTTTCTTCTTTTTCCAGAATCAAAAATTTATAACACGGTGCTCGAGCACTGTCTGCGGTAGTGTAGAAAGTTTTTAAATAGTAGAACTCAAGAGTCACCAGTAAAGATGATGACTTTATTCACCTTTGAAATAATCTAGTCATCTAGTATGTATGCAAGGAGGAGAAATTCAAATAAATTGGAATAAATTGGAATATAAAATTGGGACAGGCAGTAAACCAATGTAAACTAGGTATAGAGATAATTATGAGTCAACACAACTGAGTTTGCTTGTACCCACCTCAGATGTCACTACTAGTTGGACAAATGAGGTGGTGCTACTGTACTAGAGGAATTTAAGTATAAAGAGTGATAAGGACCTAAAGTGATAATAAAATTGTAGGTATGTTGAGTAAAGAAAAGTTGTCCAAGAATATAAAGTATTCTCACCTCAGAGTCACAAAACAAGACTGAGGTGTACAAAGACCAACCCAATGATACTATGTAATATGTGAGCTGGAAGTATATGCAAAATTATAATCACAACATAAACAAGAAAGGTGTACCTGCACAGTCAAAAGGTACCTATATTGGTACAAGACTCAGAATGAAATTGAATGATAATGTAATTGGTTGGGTTGTCTTGACTGGTGCAGCACTCCCAATCAATACTCCCCTGAAGTAGTGCACTCTGGGTGAGGTTCAGTCAAGTTGTAAACTATGTCTCATGGTGTTATGACTTGGCAAAACAGCTAAGTCAATATTTCTTTTTCTTTTTCATTTCATTTCTATTATTCTTTTTCTTTTCTTTTTCTTTTTCTTTTAGTTTAGTTTTAGTTAGTTAGTTATACTGGGACATGTGGGATACTAGTTAGGATAAGGGTTAGTATTGTGTATAAGTAGCTTTACTAATCTAACAAGAACTCCATTGAGTTCTTCTTGTTAACTCAGATAAGAAGTAGATCTAAGTCATCACAGCTAAGGTCTTATACTAGAACTTGATTCCTTTACTGGTACTGCTCATTACAGAGTCTTGTCACAACTTTACTCTCTTACCTTCCTTAGTACCTTGGTGATTACTACTAAGGACCACTATGACATAGCTGGGTCCTAGGCTTAAGAGAACTTGATAGTCAGTTAGAAACTATCAGTAGAGATATAGTACTAAGCTTAGGTATTGCATTCAAGACCTGACCTTACAATTGAGTGGTGTTGTGTAGATTACTTAGTAGAAACCTTGTGCTAGGAGTTCATTGTGACTTTACACATAGAGGAGTGATAGTCTATCTTTAGGAAACTTGTAGTAACTTAGCCTGAGATAATTTAATTACTTTCTATAAAAAAGCTAAACTCCAAGCCTATAAGACTCTAGCCATGATGACTTAAGTCCACTCCAAGTCAGAGTTGACAAGGAGAACTCAATAGAGTTTTCACTTGATTTTGTATACTACTTATACATTTTACTATAGTGGTTGTGCAACATTCTCCCATGGTCCTTATGTTATTCCTATCATGTGTTTACCTCCTCATATGTTGTGACTGTGACATATGACATTTGTGTGATGTGACAAGTGTCACACTTTGTGATTATGTGACTGTCATATGAATGCTTTCCCACACTCTACCTTAGTAATGATCTAACTAAATAAAACAAAATAAAACAAAAATAAAAATAGAAAATAACTTAACCATTTTGCCAAGTCATGACACTACCTCCCTTTTAAGTTTCCTTGTCCTAAGGATTTTCTTTACAATTCATAGTATAGGTCAACCATATTACCCATTTTATTATCATTATTTGTTTATTCTTTTATTTCTAAATTTTCTTACTTAATTTTTTTTTCTTCCTTAATCGTTTCTAGTATAGTTTTTCTTTTATCTGGTCAGTTTTTCTTCTATTGACTTTCTTTCCATCTATTCCAATTTTTCTCTAACCTTTCCCAATATTCCTAGTCGTATCTCTTATTCATTCATTCAAATAATTTCTTTGCCATAAATCTTCTTGGCAATTCTCCTCTTCTAAATATTCTTTCTTCTCTTTTTTGTTTTCTTATATCTTTCATATCCCATCTGTATTCTTTCTCAAATTCCTCAATTGTCTCCTTGGCATTTTCTAAATTTTCTCTTCCTTCCCAAGTGTCTAATTCTGCTATAAATCCTTTCCACTGTACTAAGTATTTATCCTTCTCCCTAACCTTTTGCTTATTCAATATTCTTTCTACTTTCTATTCTTCTTTTTCTTCAATTATTACTGGAGCCAGTTACTTCTTTCTCTGCCCTTTTACTTACTTTACATAACGTTGTATTCTACTAACATTTACTACTGGATGAATTTTTACTATACTAGGTAGTTCTAATTTCACTGTGTTTGATGACATTATTTTTTGTACTTTGTAAGGGCCTACAAATTTCTCTGTCAACTTCTCTGTTCTCCTTCTAACTATCTGATATTTCAGATCCTTAGTGCTAAGCATTACCAAGTCTCCTACTTTATATTCATCAACTTCTGATCTCCTCCTATCAGCATATTTCTTTATGTCTTCTTGTACCTTTCCTAGCATTGCTTTTGCCTTCTCTTGTATTTCTTTTATTTTCTCTACAAACTTTTCTGCTCTCTTATATTTCCCCTTCTTTCTTCCCTCAAATCCTATCCTTGGGTCCTATCCATAATTTGCCTTAAAAGGTGACGTCCAAGTACTTGAGTGTACTTTATTGTTGTATATGAACTCTATTGTTCCCAATCATTCTGGCCATTGTTCTTGCCTATAATCGATAAACATCCTTAAGTATTGTTTTAACTCCTAATTCACCCTTTCCATTTGTCCATCTGTTTGGGGGTAGAACACCATCAACAATTTACTTTCAATCTCTAACATCTTGTTTAACTCCTGTATAATTCCTGCCACAAACTGAGGTCCCTAATCTAAAATGATACTTTTAGGTAACCTATGTAGTTTTCATATATTATCTCTAAACAACCATACTAACCCCTCTACCGAAGTCTTTTCTATAGTAGAAATAAAATATACTATCTTTGTTAACCTGTTGACTACTACTAAAATTAAGTCATATCCCTGAGCCAAAGACAACTTGGTGATAAAGTCTACTGAAATATATATCCAAGGTTTCTCTAGTATTGAATTGGGCATTAACTTTCTTGCTGGTGTCACGCTGTACAAACATTTAGGCAAAATAAGTAACAATTTACACCCTTATAACTAGAATAACTAGCTTGAGAGAAGAGCTTAGCCCCTCAGGAATGTTCCCTAGATGCCTAGTTATGGACTCAAGCATCTAGCTTAGGTAGCAGAGTAGTAGCTATGACCACCACTACATATACCTCATAGACACTTGCCTAGGCACCTTGTATTGGATTTCCAATGGATTTCTCTTCTAGAAGTACTCTTGAGGACAGAAGCAAACTTAGACAGATTAGTACGACCTGAGTAATGTCATACCTTAGTGGCTGGCAGTACTATTTGTAGAAGAGTTATGATCAGATCCAAGCTACCATCACTGATGGCTAATTATGGCAAGATCAAGAGAGTCAAGCCACTATAGAGTTATATTGCAATGGTAGTAGAAGGAAATTGGAATCTGGAGGAATGAGAAGGTATAGAGGAGAAACAAAAAGAAACAAAGAAGCTAAGAAGAGAGACAGCAAGAAGGCTAGATGAAGATAATATGCTCAAGGGCAAGACAACTCAAAATTGCTGTCTCCATCTATAGCCTAGTAAGAGGCTTGAGACCCAACCATTGTACGAGAGAGGATTCCTGAAGAAGGGTTAGAGGGCCAGGAAATAGTTGCTTAGTGTTTAGGAAGAGCGCTGTCTCATTATTGTGGCCTTGCTATGTTTGGGAATTCAGAGGTTTTCTTTGTCTCACTTTTTTTGTTGTCTCTTTGCTTTGTAATCATAATAAAATACTCTAGGGTGCAGAGAAGAACTCAAGCATTATACCCCTATTATTATTCCTTTCTATTGCTCTAGAGCTTAATAGCTATTTTGAGTGACTGAGTCTCTAGCTTTCTGAAGAATTCTCTTTTAATTTCTAAAACCCACTAAAACTCTCTCTTGATGGGAATTTGAGCCCCAATGGACTTGGGCATTTGCTTATACTAGGAGTTAACAGCTTGCTACATATCATTGGAGTTGGCTTCCAGTTGTATGGTCAGCTAAAGAAGAGCTCATACGATAGCATGGGAGTTCTAGGTAGTTCTGCTATATCAATGATGAGCTAGACTACTAGAATAGATAAGGGCAGTAGTGTCACAACGTGAGACAAACACGCATTTTAAAGAGCCTATTATGGTAAGATCTACCTCGAGTAGATTCATAAATATTTTATTGTTATTTATTTTGGTCTTTTGAGTTGTACCTCTCTATCCCCCCCTATTCTTAAGCTCTCTTTTATATTTGATTATCTCCCTAGTGCCTACCTGTTTAGTGCACAATTGTGAGATATCTTGGAGATCTTTTATATTCCTATTTGTTATTACTTTTGTTTTGTGATTAATTACCTTTGATCCCTATCAGTGGCTAGAATCTTACACACATGGGGATTGGGAAGGGGACAGCAAAAAGTCATATATTGGTGTATTCAAGAGGAACAAGATAAGAGAGACCTCTACTTCCATATTATTCTAAGCAGCTACACATTTGGTGTAGTCACATTCAGAGGGAGTGGATTCATCATCCATAGGAAAAAAGGATGTGTTGTGAGGGCTGTTGTCTGTAGCCTGTATAGTGGGATGATCCTATTATATGTTGAATGTAGTGTTATCTAGTCGAGTAGTCATTTGTTTAGTGTTATAGTTCATACTAGGTTTTAGTAGAAAAAACATTTATTTACTAATTCTCAATAGGCACTGCCAAGTGAGATAGTAGTGCAAGAGAAAGAAGCAATTGTTGCAAAGGTTGTTGAGCTTGTAATAAAGGGATCAAGCTAGGCCAAAGATTCAGATAAAAACCTTATGTAGAATAATAGCTAATATATTGTCACAAACTTTATTTGGACCTATCTCTATCAATTCTTTGACAATTATCACAGTCTCAATGGCTACAGAAAGCCCTTAAAGATAACTTTTGATAATACTAATCGTGTCTCAAGGAAATCAATATTGGTAGAGATATCAAGCAGATCAGTAGGTAACTACCATAGTATTGTTTATTAAATTACTGATATCTTGGAAACTGCCACAATCAATGCTTTTTTTCTAAGTTCAGAAGAAGTCCTCTTTATAACTCTCAGAATGAGCCTAAATGACTCCAAGGCAATTAATATTAGTGGAGATTTGAAGTCCTCAATGTTTGTACATAAATATTAATTAATTACCTATAGATAATCATTTGCCTTTTCTTAGAACAAAGGAAAGTCTCTATATAATTAAGTTATTGCATTCTTAAGCACAAAATACTACCATATATAGAACAATAGGTAGTAGTATGTGATAGCCTGTTCTAGTACATAGACTATCACTATCCTGTATATAAAAACTCATAGTCTAAGAATTAGACCTCAGACTTAACTATCACAAATAGTCACTTACTTATTTGTGATTGAACTTTGATACTTTGGAGAGTTCAAAAATACAAAGTTTAAACAGTAACAAAAGAAGTTGTTAAGTCTGAGGTCTAACTGTCACAAACTTCATTCAGCTATATCTGTTATGAACATCGAGTGGGACTACAACTATTATCAGCCATGGTCTGATAATGAGTGGCTAGTAGACAAGATGTTGGCAATGCTAGATGAGGACATTACTATGCAGTAATGCATTGAATGTCTGAGGACTCTAAGAGACAATGGACTCACAAAACAGACAGGACTCTTCGGAGAAATCTCAGACTATTCTGTCACAAACTTCATTTGGTCATATCTCCACCAATTCTTCAACGATTCCCACGGTCTCAAAACCAGCTTAAAGCCCTTAAAAAGACCTTTTGATCAATACCAGTCACGTCTTGAGGAAATTAATAATGGCCGAGATATTAAGCAGATCAACTAGTAACCACTATGTTACTGTTTATTAAATCGCTAATATCTTGGAAACTGCTGTGATCAATGCTTTGGTTCTAGGCTCAGTAAAAGCCTTCTTCATAACACTCAGAATGAGCCTAGAACAATCTCAAGGCAATTAATATTAGTAAAGATATAAAGGCCTCAATGTTTGTACATAGACTTTATTAATTACCCATAGATAGTCATCTGTCCTTTTCTTAGAACAAAGGACAGCCTCCATATGGTCAGGTTATCACTATTTCTAGCACAAAGGCACTACCATATATAGAACAATAGGTAATAGCATGTGATGATCTGTCCTAGTATATAGACCGTTACAATCATGTATATAAGGACTCATAGTCTGAGGATTAGACCTCAGACTTAACAACATCTTTTGTCGCTTGTCTAACTCTGCTCATAAGCACTTTTGAATCCAAATCTCAATTCATCACAAATTAAGTAAGTAACCATTTGTAATACTATTCTCTTTCTATCTTTGGACTTGTGCTAAATGGAATAGCATTGGACTAACCCATTATTAGATACTGACTCAACTTATTACCTTTATTACTTCTGTCACTGGACTGTCACTTAACTAGTCATCTTTAGTTACAACTAGTGTTATCACATTGTAACATAGTCATAATACCTAGTTAAGATAAATACAGACCAGAAAGAGAAGGGAATAACAAGTTCTCTCTTTCTATATTCCCTTTGTAAAATCTTACTCTAAGGAATTGATACTCTTAGAACAACCTCAAGGGTGCTACTCAAAGTCTCATTGACATCTCTCCTCTGATATAACTTTACTGAAAACCTTAACTGAATCCTTTAACAAGGAGTGTGAAGATATCAAGTGTTAGATATAGGCTTTAAGTTGAAATGCATATTCAACTATAAGGTCTAGAGTCTTAACAATATCTCCATCAATTCTTCAATAATTTTCATGGTCTCAACAGCTATGAAAAGCCCTTAAAAAGACCTTTTGATTGATGCCAGTTACATCTCAAGGCAATTAGTATTGGTCGAGATATTAAGTAGATCAATAGGTAACTATTATGTTACTGTTTATTAAATTGCTAATATCTCAGAAACTGCCATAATTGATGCTTTAGTTCTAGGCTCAGCAGAAGCCTTTTTTATAACACTCAGAATGAGCCTAGAACAATCTCAAGGCAATTAATATTAGTAGAGATATGAAGACCTCAATGTTTGCACATAGACTTTATTAATTACCTATAGATAGTCATCTGTCCTTTTCTTAGAACAAAGGACAGCCTCCATATGGTTAGGTTATCACTATTTCTAGCACAAAGGCACTACCATATGTAGAACAATAGATAGTAGCATGTGATAATCTGTCCTAGTACATAGACTATTATAATTCTGTATATAAGAACTCATAGTCTGAGAATTAGACCTCAAACTTAACAATATCTTTTGTCACTATCTTAACTTTGCTTCTAAGACCCTTTGAGCTCTAGAATCTATAATCACAAATTAGTAAGTAATCATTTGTGATACTAACCCTCAAACAGAGAATCCTTATATATAAGAAAGTAATGGTCTGTATACTAGAACAGGCCATCACATGCTACTATCTATTGTTCTACATATGATAGTGCCTTTGCACTCTAAAATGCAATAAATTAACCATATAGAGGCTGTCCTTTGTTCTAATTAAAGGTAGATGACTATCTATGGATAATTAATTAATATCTATGTACAAACATTAAGAACTTCATATCTCCACTAATATTAATTGCCTTGAGGTTGTTCTAGGCTCATTCTGAGCATTATAAAAAAGGCTTCTGCTGAGCCTAGAACCAAAGCATCAATTATGGCAGTTTCTGAGATACTAGCAATTTAATAAACAGTAACATAATAGTTATCTGTTGATCTGCTTAATATCTCAGCCATTTCTGATTGCCTTGAGACATGACTGGCATCGATCAAAAGGTCTTTTTAAGGGCTTTCCATAGCTGTTAAGATTGTGAAAATTGTTGAAGAATTGATGGAGATATGGCTGAATGAAGTTTGTGACACTTAATAATATTTTTTATCATTGTTTAACTTCACTTTTTAAGCCTTTTTGAAAAACTATCTCTCAATCACAAATCAAGTAAGTGACCATTTGTAATAGAAGCTATTATGACTTGGCAAAATAACTAAGTCATTATTTATATTTCTTTTCTTTTCTTTTTCTTTTGGACTTACTACACAAGAAAGAAGTATAGGAAAGTATCACATGACAAATGTCATACATCATAGTTGCACAGTGAAGTCACATGATGAGTGCTGGAAAATAGTACACAAACCATGTAGTAGTTTTATAAGTAGTATACAGGAATTAAATAAGGACTCTATTGAGTTCTCCTTGTTAACTTGGACTTAGAGGGTAATTAAGTTATCTTAGGCTAAGTTGCTACAAAAGCAACTTGATGCATAACATGTCATGACTTGGCAAAATATCTAAGTCATTTCTATTTTCTTTTTCTTTTTCTTTTAGTTTCTTTTATTTTGGACTTACTACTACAAGAATGGAGCATGAGTATATGTTATGTGACTTAGTCACAAAGTCACAAATGTGACATTGGTCACATATTTTGGTCATGTCATGAGTTACAGTCACAATATATGATAAGGTAGACATATGATGGGAATAATATAAGGACTATAGGAGAATATTGTACAGCTATCATAGTAAAATGTATAAGTAGTGTAAAAAATCAAACAGGAACTCTATTGAGTTCTTCTTGTTAACTCTGACTTGGAGTGGACTTAAGTCATTATGGCTAGAGTCTTATACAACACTAGAAACTACCAGTGTAAAAAGGGAACAAAGCTGTTGAGTTAAGAATGAACAGTGCAAAGAGAGAGAAAACTCATTACAAATGTGCAATGTTCTTCATTACTATCTCAAATATTTATTCTATACAAAACAATAAGACACAGAACAATAAGGAATGTAACTATTTTTAGTATAGCATTCAAAATTTCAACAAAAGTAACCTGATAGACAACACTGCTCACTGTCATGTAGACCACTGTTGGAAGGAAGCAAAGTGATCTAATGCACAACACTGCTTACTGTCACATGGACTATTGTTAAAAGAGAGCAAAGTGACCTGATGGACAACATTGCTTACTGTCACACAAACTATTATTGGAAAGGAGCAATACAACCTAATAAACAACACTGCTCACTGTCATGCAGACTGTTGCTCAAAGGGAGCAAAGCAACCTGACAGGCAATACTACCCACTGCTGCACAGACCATTGTAGGAAGAAAGCATAGCAGACTAACTTCAACACAAACTTAATAATGCAGAATTAGTAGAGGGTTCAAGATAGGCCAGAGGCCCAGATGAAAACCTCATAAAATTGGATGTTCCAAGCTTTTGTCAGCACACTTTTTCACTCTAAATTCTCAATAAAATTTAGTAAAAAAATTAATACAAATAAAAAAACTGACAATAAACTGACTATTGAAAGAGAGCACAGTGGACTGACAGATAACACTACCAGACAGGTCCTTCCCCCACACCAGCAGAAACTCAGTACAGTTGTGATGGCACTGTATTCCTACAGTCACTTCTCCCCCATGAGATAACTCTTTCCAATCCTACAAGTTCCCCAAGCTCGATTATCGGTACATTGGGTGGGTTCTGCTGTCGGTGCATTGCGGTTCTATGGTCAGTGGAGGTTGGGTGTTGATAGTTAAAAGTTGGCACTGAAGGCAGTTGTGTCATCAGTAAGAAGCAACTGGATGTTGCTGGAGGCAGAACAGCAAGGTGTAGGGCTGCAGGTCGGTTGGTAGGGTAGGCAGCGGGTGGGGTACTAGGTGTTAGGCTAGTCTGATCGATCGGCGGGGCGACGAGGCGAGGTCGACTTGATGAAGAAAAGCGAATGTGAAAGCGCCTCTCTGTGCGGTGCTTACCGTCCATTTCTCCCTCACAGAACCGTGGGAAAACCGAGACCACATGGTGGTTCGAGTTCAAGGAGCACGTGTCAGGATCGACAAATGCCGCTCTGAACATGGACGATCATGACCCAATTTCCCATTTTTTCCCAGATCAGGAGTTTGTTGACCTTTACGAGGTCCTGAACCTCAGGAATACGGCTACTCAAGACGAAGTCAGGAAAGCTTATAAACGACTTGCCCTTCTTCATCACCCAGACAAACACGCCTCTGCAAGCTATGAAGCCAAGGAAGCAGCTTCGCTCAGATTTCAGCAGATAGGTTTTTCTTATGCAGTATTGAGTGACGAGAAACGAAAGGAGCGATATGACAAGACCGGCAGCACGAGTGAAGGTTTTGATCTTGGACCTGGGGATCAAGGGTGGAAGACCTACT
>Ga0157360_1000946_pt1 | contig 10891 bp, 11 predicted proteins | sample AttlaeALBM1_FD_111483 | JGI IMG/M metagenome (GOLD analysis project Ga0157360, IMG submission 111483) | Fungus gardens microbial communities from leaf cutter ant in Ribeirão Preto, State of São Paulo, Brazil - Atta laevigata ALBM1 | ecosystem: Host-associated > Fungi > Mycelium > Unclassified ... | reverse complement strand
TCTGTCGGCGCGCTTTTCCCAATGAAAAATAAACCGCTTTTCACTCGCTACTGATTTTACAGCAACAGAATCCTCTTAATTCATTTTTCGCTTCTGGAGTAATGAAATTGCGGCTAAGTTGCTGTGGGAGAAGGGGAAAAGTGGATTTAACCCGCAGGGAGATAATTTTTTTAATTTGCTAAATCGCCAGTAGCCAAAGGCAAATTTTGCCGTCTGGCTTGCATCGCTAGGTTTTTCAGCCAGACTTAAATTTCTTTAGATGTAAATGCTTTTGATTTGATTATATCAGGGTGTTTATTTCAACCGGGCATTTCATTAAAGGTGAAATATGGGTTCTTCTTCACATAATGGCGAACATCCAGAAAAGCAGGAAGAGATCCTGCATCTGGCTGAAGAGAAGCTGAACGTCACGCGGGAAAAGGTGGTAGATGGACGCGTTACTGTCCGTCGTCACACTTCAACGCATGACGAGCCAGTGAATCTGCTGCTGCGCCGGGAAAATGTTGAGGTAACGCATGTGCCTAAAAATGAGCGCATCGCGTCCATGCCCGACATCAGGGAAGAGGAAGGAGTGCTTATCGTTCCGGTTGTTGAAGAGGAAGTCGAGGTCATCCGCAGGCTGGTATTACGAGAAGAGCTACATATCCGGCGTACCGAAGAACAGGTCCCCTGGGAAGAACGCGTCTCTTTACGCAAACAGCATGTGGAAATTGACCGAGAGGAAGGCGACACCTAATCCATCCAATTACGCAGGAGAAAACCATGGCACACGAAAAAATCGTAACGATGTTCAGTACCCTGGCTCAGGCTGAAGGGGCGAAGCGCAGCCTGATTAAAGCGGGTTTTGCCGACCACGATATTGATGTGATTTCTGGCGAACGACTGAAATCGGAAGGACATGAAGCCCGCCATCCCAGCTTCTGGCAGCGTCTGTTCGGCAGCACGCTGGATGAAGAGCAAAGCGGCGTGTATGAAGACGCGATCAAATCCGGCAGCGTGGTATTGACGCTGCGCGCCGAAGAAGAGCAGCTGCCGCGCGCCTACAGCATTCTTGATGCACATGATACCGGCGAACTGCCTGCTTCAGGCGCAGCAGGCCTGACAGGCGATGACGGCTACACGGTTTCAACTGCGCATACTACGACGGGCGTAAATAGCGTCAGCGACAGCGGTCTGACTGAACCAGTACGTACTTCACTGACGGGCGACGAAACTGAAGAAGAGATCCTGCGTCTGGCAGAAGAGCGCCTGGAAGTCGGTAAGCGTCTGGTAAGCGAAGGCACCACGCGCGTTCGTCGCTACACCGTAACCGATCAGGTTTCTGAAGATATCTCTCTGCACGAGCAGCATGCCGACATCTTCCGCCGTTCAACCGGCGATCTGGCCGCGCCAGGCGAGGTTGACTGGGAAGAGAAAACGATTGAAGTTGCTGAAACCCATGAGCAGCCGGTGATCAATAAAACCGCACATATCAAAGAAGAAGTGGTAGTGCGCAAAGATCAAAGCGAACGTGTGGAAAATGTGACCGACTCCGTTCGCCGTCAGGAGGTCGATATTGACCATGCTGATAAAGATGTCACAGCGGGCGCTGCAGTCGTCGGCAACACCAGCAGCAAGACCACAGGTGCTGCAGTGCCAGGCGGCACCATCGGTAATACCGGCGGGTTCAGCGGCACCAAAGCGGATGACGATATCGTCGAGCGAAGCGGTGTTTCAGGCGTTGAAAATGAGAACAAACCCGATCCGCTGTTAAAAGGTCGATAAGCGAGCTGTTGGCCTGGCATCCTCTGTCGGGCCGGAAAGAGGCTCTCTACACTGGACGGTATGGCTTGATCCCGTCCAGGCAACAAAATGCAGTGGGGAAGTTGACGCATTTGCCCTGGTGTCGGCTCGCGGTCAACCTCCCCGACTGCATGCATCAATTTATCGGCATCCCTGCAAATTTGAATGGCTTATTCTATTGCCAAATGTTACCTGAAAAGTTTTTATCCTGCTGGTAAACCGCCTGTACAAAGTAACTCACTGATAAGCTGATGCTTGCCATGCCATCGCATGTGCCGGTTAATTTTTTGCAGTCTGAAAATTCCTGAGTGATTTACCGCGCCGTTGCGTCTAAAAAGTTGTCATCGGCTTCTTAATCGCCGCTATGCTTTATTCAACCTGTCGCAGATATAAGGAAACGACCATGCCACAACCCCCAGATAGCCAGCCCCTGCCGGATGATGCGGAAATCCCTGCTTATGAAGACGAAGAAACGGAGCAGAAATAACTAACCGCCTGTTGCGCAGGCGGTTTGCCTTCAGGCCAGCAGGCGTTTCGCCCAGTCGGCAACATCGTCGCCGCTGCCGATATCAGCCTGCACCAGACCGTTTATCATAAAGGTCGGCGAAACGTGAATGCCGTTCTGGCGTGCATATTTACAGTGCCACTTAATCTCATTCTGTAGTTCTGCGCGATCAAAGGGCGCATCGGCGTCGACGCCGCTGTAGTGCTTCAGACGTGCCAGCAGCTCTGCCGGCGTGGTCTGCATATTGTCGCCGCGACAGTGATCGATAAACTCGAACGCCTCACGATGATCCGCCACCGCCCGCAATACCGCTTTTGCGGCTTCTTTGCCCTCTGGCAGGCAAGAGGCCGCCAGAATATAGCGCACGATAACGCCTGAATAGAGATGCCACGGCTGCGACTGCAGACGAATTTTCAGCGTCATCGCCTCTTCTCCCACCAAATCAAGCAACGCATCAAGCTTATTGAACGCTCTTACGGAAAATGGGCAGGTTGGTTCCAGAAAAATCTCGAAAACGCGCGGGCCTTTTCCCCATATCAGCGGGTCGGGACGTAAGTTTTCTGCATGCATGGCAACTCCTGTGTGTTTAAACTGCGGTGATAATGCTGTTGCTGGAGCCTACGTTAACCCTCTGACGCGCTGGAAGCAAACCGGCAAATAACCCGCTTTTCACCGCGCTAATACTCACTTTCTGAAAACGCTTCCACAGTAATAATTCCGCTATGTAAAAGTCGCCGATAATGGTGTGGAGCGGCTATAGTTAATGCCGTGTTAACTCTTTATTCCGCGTCGGCAATGCAGCCGGCGTGATAAAACTCCGCCAACACCCGGAGCCGGAAAGCGCTAGAAGAGGTTGATTTTGCTTACTAATCTTTCCTGGAAGATCATCCACGACGTGATCCTCAAGACCATCGAAGAGATGCTGGACGAGCAGCAGACGCTGAATGTCTTGTCGCTGCGCGCGCGGCTCAGGGAGCTGGCGGAAAGCGAAACGGACGAGGTTATGGTGCTCTGCTACTGGCAGGCGAGCAAAGTGCTCACCAGACTGCCGCCAACCGTCACCGCAGCGCAGCTGATGAGCGCAGCACGACACGCTTTTCGCACGCCGCTTAATCACGATCTCTTATAAAAATAGCCTCGGCACGCAGCGGTAAACGCTGGCTAATAAAAACGCGTAAAGTAAAACGTTTACAGTCATTTACCATCACTTATTGCGGTGCGTCTGTTTCAGTAAGGAATCGATATGTCTCATTTCCGTCCGGTGGCGCTCGAGCACGCCAGCCGTCTGCTAAACCACGGTCCTACCATTCTGATTACCAGTCAACATCCGGAAACGCAACGGCGCAACGTGATGGCCGCCGCCTGGTCGACGCCGGTAGAGTTCACGCCGCCGCGCGTGGCAATCGTCGTGGATAAAGCAACCTGGTCGCGCGAGCTGATCGAGTCGAGCGGCGCCTTTGGCGTTTGCGTGCCTGCCGCCGCCTACGCCGATCTCGCCTGGGCGGTCGGCAACCGGTCAGGGCGCGATCAGGACAAGTTCGATGCCTGGGCGATTCAGGCGATTAGCGGCCCTGAGCTGGGCGTGCCGCTGCTGGAAGAGAGCTGCGTCGCCTGGCTGGAGTGCCGACTGCTGCCGGCAACAGAGGCGCAGCAGCAATATGACACGCTGTTTGGCGAAGTCGTGGCGGCGGCGGCCGACAGCCGGGTTTTTTATGACGGTCGCTGGCATTTCAGCGCCGAAAACCGCGCGCTGCACACGCTGCATCACCTTGGCGGCGGGCAGTTCGTGACGGTAGCGGACAGCTTCAGCGCAAAAATGCCTGAAGCACATTTATAATCTCAGCGAGGAAAAGCATGAAATTTAAAAGTTACGCGGCGATGCAGGCCGGAGAAGCGCTGCAACCCTACGAATATGATCCGGGCGCGCTGGCGGCGGAAGATGTCGAAGTCGAAGTGGATTACTGCGGCGTGTGTCACTCCGATCTGTCGATGATCGATAATGAGTGGGGCATCTCAGCCTATCCGCTGATTGCCGGCCATGAAGTGATTGGTCGCGTCGTCGCGCTGGGCGACAGCGCCAAAAATAAAGGCCTGAGCCTGGGCCAGCGCGTCGGTATCGGCTGGACGGCGAAAAGCTGCGAGTACTGCGACGCCTGCATTAACGGCGAACAGGTGAACTGCGTTAACAATAATGTTCCCACCATCAGCAACAACGGCGGCTTCGCCAGCCATCTGCGCGCCAACTGGCAGTGGGTGATCCCGCTGCCTGAAAACCTTGACGCGGCGACCGCAGGTCCGCTGCTGTGCGGCGGCATCACGGTGTTTAAGCCGCTGCTGATGCACAACATCACCGCCACCAGCCGCGTGGGCGTAATCGGCATCGGCGGCCTGGGTCATATGGCGATTAAGCTGCTGCGCGCGCTGGGCGCGGAAGTGACGGCATTCAGCTCGTCGCCGGCCAAAACCGAGACCATCAAGCAGATGGGCGCCGATTACGTTGTCAACAGCCGCGATCCCGAGGCGCTGAACAAGCTGGCGGGTCAGTTCGATCTGATTATCAGCACCGTCGCGGTCGATCTGGACTGGCAGCCCTACTTCCAGGCGCTGGCGGCCAATGGCCGTTTCCACACCGTAGGCGCGGTGATGAAACCGTTTGAGGTGCAGGCGTTCAACCTGATCCTTGGCGATCGCGGCGTAACCGGCTCTTCTACCGGTTCACCGGGCCAGCTGCGCTCGCTGCTGCGACTGGCGTCGCGCGCCGATATCGCGCCGACCGTTGAGTACTTCCCGATGTCGAAGATCAATGACGCGCTCGATCACCTGCGCGCCGGTAAGGCGCACTATCGTATCGTGCTGAAAGCGGACTTCTGATTAAAAAGCGCGCCCGACGGGCGCGCTTTTTGCAGATTAGATTAACCCTTCCGCTTTCATCGCCGCGATAACAGCAGGACGCTGCGCATGCGTTGCCGCAAAGCGCTGCAGCGCTGGCCAGCGATCCAGACTGAAATCGACGACGCGGAACCAGCCCAGCACGTTGAACAGGTAAGCGTCAGCGATGGTGAAGTGGTCGGCGTTAAGACAGGTGTTGTCGCCCAGCGCTTCCGCCAGCCAGTCGAGACGTTTGGTCAGGGTAGCCGTGGCCGCCGCTTTCCATTCCGGCGTCATGGCCGGGTTAAAGAAGGCACCGATGCCTTTGTGCAGTTCGGTCGAAATAAAGTTCATCCACTCCAGCACGGCGTAGCGCGCTTCGCCGCTTGCCGCCAGCAGCTGACTTTCCGGTTTTAAATCCGCCAGATACTGCGCGATCACCGCGCCTTCCGTCAGAACGTGACCGTTGTCGAGCTGCAGCGCCGGCACATAGCCTTTGCTGTTGATCGCCAGGAAATCTTCGCCCTCGGCGGTGCGTTTGGTTTTTAAATCCACCGCGACGGAACGATGCGGCAAGCCGGTTTCATGCAGAACGATATGGGTCGTCAGCGAGCAGGCGCCTGCCTTGTAGAAAAGTTTCATGCTGTTGTTAATCCCTGATTTGTTATTTGCCGCCGCAGTCTACGGCAGCGCGGGCGAGTTGCGCCATTGCGTTTTGTGCTAACGCGGGGAATTAACGCAGGTTTTCTGACGAACAGTGACAGAACCAGGGCAAACCCTACAGCGAAACGCGGGCCATAGCCTAGACTTAAGGTTCGCCTGCGGCGCGCCGCAGCAGATGAGAACCAGCCTGAACGTGGCCGGTTTGCAGGATGCACTGACGGGAGAGATTATGCTGTGGTTGTGGAATGTTTTGATTGTGTTGCTGACCGTTGTCGCGATGGAGATAACCGCTGCGCTCTCGCACCGCTATATTATGCACGGCTGGGGATGGGGCTGGCACCGATCACATCACGAGCCGCATTCCGGCTGGTTTGAAATCAACGATCTCTACGCGGTGGTGTTTGCCGTGCTGGCGATCGCGTTAATTTATCTGGGCAGCCGCGGCGTCTGGCCGCTGCAGTGGATTGGCGCGGGAATGACGCTCTATGGCCTGCTCTATTTCATTGTGCATGACGGTCTGGTGCACCAGCGCTGGCCGTTCAAGTACATCCCGCGCCGCGGCTACTTTAAACGCCTCTATATGGCGCATCGCATGCATCACGCGGTGCGCGGACGCGAAGGCTGCGTCTCATTTGGTTTCCTCTATGCGCCGCCGCTGTCGAAGCTGCAGGAGACGCTGCGTCAGCGCCACGACCGTCGACCTACCGCGGACGCTGCCAAAGCGCGTCGGGACGCGGCGGCGAAGCGACCGCCCGAGACCTGATCGCCTGCGCCGCACCGGCCGCCAGCAGCAGCAGCTTCTCCTGCTTGCTGGTGGACTGACGGCGATCCCAGGCAGTTTCCCCCGCGCCATACACCTTGACCCCAATACGACGATAGACCTCTTTCGCTGTGGCGATCGCCCAGGCGGATCGCAGCGGCAAACCCGCCAGTCCCGCTGAGGCGGAGTCGTAGTAGGGTTCCGCCTCGCTCACCAGCCGACGCGCCAGACCCGCCAGCGCCGGCCGATGGGCGCGGTCGGCAAAGTGCAGTCGATCCAGACCCGCCTCTTCCAGCCAGCTTTCCGGCAGATAGCAGCGGCCGACGCGCGCATCTTCAACAATATCGCGCGCGATATTGGTCAGCTGAAAGGCGATGCCGAGATCGCAGGCGCGATCCAGCGTCGCCTCGTCGCGCACGCCCATGATTTGCGCCATCATCAGCCCGACTACGCCGGCGACGTGGTAGCAGTAGCGCAGCGTATCCTGCAGCGTCTCATAACGCGCGCCGCGCACGTCCATGGCGAATCCTTCGAGATGATCAAAGGCGTAAGTCGGTGAAATATCGTGGGCGAGCGCCACCTCCTGAAAGGCGGCGAACGCCGGTTCATGCAGCTGCGCGCCGGCATAGGCCTGACGCGTTTTGCGTTCCAGACTGGCCAGCCGCTGCTGGGGCGTCTGCGCGGAGGGCGCCTCACCGGGAAAACCGAGCTGCTGATCGTCGATCACGTCGTCGCAGTGACGGCACCAGGCATAGAGCATCAGTACGCTGCGCCGCGTTTTGGCGTCGAACAGCTTTGAGGCGGTGGCGAAGCTCTTTGACCCGACTTCCATGGTTTCGACGGCGTGGTGCAGCAGCGTCGGATTATTCATGCAGATCCTCCAGCATCAGGCGTGCGGTGGCTTTGGCGGAACCGATCACGCCAGGAATGCCCGCGCCGGGATGAGTGCCCGCGCCGACCAGATAGAGATTGCGGATATGGCTGTCGCGGTTGTGCGGACGGAACCAGGCGCTCTGCCGCAAAATCGGCTCGACCGAAAAGGCGGAACCCTGATATGCATTCAGCTCGTCGCGAAAATCAAACGGGGTAAACATGCGGTGCGTCACCAGCTGGCTGCGTAATCCGGGCATATAGTGCTGCTCCAGATAGGCGAAAATGCGGTCGCGCAGCCGTGGCCCCTCGACGCTCCAGTCAAGATCGGCGGTGCCGAGGTGAGGCACCGGCGCCAGCACGTAGTAGCTGCCGCAGCCCGGCGGCGCCAGCGAGGGATCGGTGACGCAGGGCGCATGCAGATAGAGCGAAAAATCCTCCGCCAGGCCGTCGTGATTGAAGATTTCGTCAATCAGCTCGCGATAGCGCGGGCCGAAGCAGACCGTATGATGCGCCAGCTGATCGTGATGATGATTCAGCCCGAAATAGAGCACGAACAGCGAGTTGCTCATGCGCTTGCCTTTCAGCTTGCTGGCCTGAGCGGCCGCGGCGGGATGCTGGCCGAGCAGGTCGCCGTAGGTATGCACCACATCGGCGTTGGAGGCGACGGCGCGAGTCTCGAAGACGCGACCATCCTGCAGGTGCACCGCCGAAATCGCCTCGCCCTGCGCCTCGATATGGCTGACGCGTGCGTTAAGCTCCAGCGTGCCGCCCAGATCCTGAAACAGCTTCAGCATGCCCTGAACCAGCGCGCCGGTGCCGCCGCGCGGGAACCAGACGCCCCATTCGCGCTCCAGCGCATGGATCAGCGTGTAGATAGAGGAGGTGGCGAAGGGATTGCCGCCGACCAGCAGCGAGTGAAAAGAGAAGGCCTGACGCAGCTTCTCATCTTCGATAAAGCTCGCCACTTTGCTGTAGACGCTGCGCCACGCCTGCAAACGCGCCAGCTGCGGTGCGGCGCGCAGCATATCGCGAAAGGAGAGAAACGGCACGGTGCCCAGCTTCAGATAGCCTTCGGCGAAGACGGCGCGTGAATAGTCGAGAAAGCGCTGATAGCCCGCAACGTCGCGCGAGTTAAATTTACGGATTTCCGCTTCCAGCCGCGCCTGGTCATTATCGTAATTGAACACCTGACCCGACTCCCAGCAGAGCCGGTAGAAAGGCGTCACCGGCAGCAGCTCGACATAGTCGCGCATCGATTTGCCCGCCAGCGTAAACAGCTCTTCGATGGCGGTGGGATCGGTGATCACCGTCGGACCCGCATCAAAGGTAAAGCCCTGATCCTGATAAACATAGGCGCGGCCGCCCGGCTTGTCGCGCTGCTCCAGCAGCCGCGTCGGAATGCCTGCCGCCTGCAGGCGGATCGCCAGCGCCAGTCCGCCAAATCCTGCGCCAATTACCGTGGTGTGCTTCATCGTGATGCTCTTCGTCCAGAAGGGTGAGTGAGAATAGCCTGTAACGCCGCCAGCACCGGGACCGGCGGCTTGCCGCTAAGAATGCGCGCGCGATCGGCCAGCGTCAGCCGACCGGCGTAAAACCGGGCGATCAGGCCCTCCGGCAGGCCATAAAAACGCTGCATCACGCGCCAGCGCCGATCCGCGTCGCCTGCCAGAAACAGCATGCGGTTCAGCATGCGAAAGAAGCCCTGCCGCCGCCACGCCGCCTGCGCAAAGCGGTGAATGCGCGGCGCGACGCTTTCCGCAGAGAAATCGGCCGCCAGCGCGTCCGCCAGCGCCGCCGCCAGCGGCAGGGAATAACCGGTAGTGGGATGAAAAAGCCCGGCGCGCAGGCCGACGCAGGCCTGACGATGCTGCCAGAAGCGATCGAAATCGCCCGCCAGGGTAATCGGCAACGCGCCGCGCTCTTCGCGTTCCAGCCTCTCCAGCTGCCAGCCCTGACGGGCGGCGTAGTCGCTAATATTTTGCCGCGCCTGCGCCGCCGCCAGCGAGGCGTCGTCGATGTAGTGGGTATCTTCAATCAGCAGGCGCGTCGGCGAAAGCGGCAGCGTATAGACAAAACGGTAGCCGCCCTGCTGGTCGACGGTAGCGTCCATTAAAATCGGTCCGGTAAGCTGATGCGGCTGGCTGAGCGTCCACTCCTGACCGACGAAAGCCTGAAAGCCAATCTGCAGTGCGGCGTCGGGCTGATAGCCGCGGCCGTCGATAACCGCGCACGCGCGCAGCACCTCGCCGCTGGCAAGCTGAACATGATCGGACCCGCAGCTGGCGACGGTCTGGTTGAGCCGCAGCGCCTCGCCGAGCGCCTCGCGCAGCACGTCGTGGAAGCGCGCGGAAGTAATGCAGCAGTAGCCGCTATTGAGCCGGCGATTAAGCTGAGGAAAACGCACCTCGTAATGGGACCAGCGGTGTGCCACCAGCGGCGCGATCCAGCGCTGCTGTTCGGCGCTGAGATCCTCCTCATGGAAACACCAGGTGTGATTGCCGCCCGCCTGAGCGTCACCCTCCAGCAGCAGCACGCGCAGATCCGGCCGGCAGGCTTTAAGCCGCAGCGCCAGCAGGCCGTTTGCCAGGCCCGCGCCGATCAACAGCAGATCATACTGCGAGGTCATAGAGCTTCTCCGCGCGTACCGGCTGACGCGTCAATAGCGCGCGTTCAGCGATGTCGGCGGCGCGCTCGACGCCGCCGCAGGCGTCCAGCCGCGGCTGCAGCGCCGTCATGCGCTGTTTGATCGCTTTTTCATCCAGCAGATGGCGCAGATGGCGTGCAATCTGATGGCTGGTGGCGAAGCGCGAGGCGCGAATGCCAAGGCCGTGATGCGCCAGGCGCGCCGCAATGCCGGGCTGATCGAATGCCAGCGGGATCGCCAGCAGCGGCGTGGCGTGCGCCACCGCGTCGAGCACCGTATTCAGTCCGCCGTGGGTGATCGCCACGTCGGCCTGCGCCAGCGCGGCGCGCTGATCGACAAAGGCGGCGACCCGCGTCGCGCCGGCGCGTATCAGCTTGCGCGTCTGGAAATCGCTCAGCCCGCCGCAGTGGGCGATCAGCAGTTCGGCGTCGAGTTCGCGACACGCCTTCGCCAGAGTTTTAAACAGGCCATAGCGTCCGCCCTGCAGCGTGCCAAGCGACGCAAAGACGCGCGGCTGCGCGCCGTCGCCGAACAGCGGCGCAGCGCAGGGCAGAGCGGCTTCGCGCAGCGGGCCGGTGGCGTGAAAGTGCGCGGGCAGCGCCCGACGCGGAAAGTCGAGCGCGTGCGGCAGCTGGCTAATCTGCGCCAGCGGCGACAGACACTCATGGGGCAGACGGCTGCCTGATAGGCCGAACGCCTCGGCATGGCGCGCCAGCACGCGATCGTGGCTGCGCATCAGCCAGTCATAGATTTTTTCACTGGAGGCGTAACGCTCGCGCGCGGCGCTGCCGGTTCC
>Ga0157360_1000944_pt1 | contig 10897 bp, 7 predicted proteins | sample AttlaeALBM1_FD_111483 | JGI IMG/M metagenome (GOLD analysis project Ga0157360, IMG submission 111483) | Fungus gardens microbial communities from leaf cutter ant in Ribeirão Preto, State of São Paulo, Brazil - Atta laevigata ALBM1 | ecosystem: Host-associated > Fungi > Mycelium > Unclassified ... | reverse complement strand
TGCCGCCTCTCTGGCCGCGTTGCTGTCGTTCAGATCAGGCGTGTAGTTTGTTCCGTCCGCCTCTGCATGAAGGCGCGCCACAGTTGCCTGATATGAGTCACGCTGAGCTTTCAGATTGACGAGATCCGCCTTCGTGATTGTGGGATCCAGATGTGCCAGCACCTGGCCCTTTTTCACGTATTGACCGAGCTCGACATCGATCGAGCGGATGATGGACAACTCCATCGGCTGGATAACCAGGTTGTTGTTCACCGCAACCAGCCTGCCGGGTGTGCTGACAACCTTGTTCAGCGGAAACACCGCAGCCGCAACCAGCCCCGCGATGAACAGGGCTCCGACCAGCCAGATGATATGGCGTGCAGATGCCGTAGGGGGCATATTGACCAACGCCGTACTCGGCGAATGGAATTCCAGCAGAGCCAGAGGCAGCCCCTGAGGTGAAAACGGATCGTCAGCCTGCCTTGGAACGTGCTGCTGGATTTCCGTGCTTTCCTCTTGCCCGTTTCCGGGAACAATATCCTTGTCGCTCATGGCTTATTCCTCATCCATCAGCATGGGATCGTCATTCTGATCGGTGTTCTTTTTATTATGGGTGCCGTGTTCGTGACGGTTCTGCTGCATCCAGAGCATGCGATAGATTTCGCAGCGTTCGAGCAGCACGTTGTGCGGCGCCACGTCGACAACCTTGCCTTTATCCATGACGCAGATCTGATGACAGTCCACCAGCGAGGAGAGGCGATGGGACACGATCACCATCGTACGCCCCTTGCCGATCCGCTGCAGGTTGGCGTTGACCAGCGCCTCACTTTCGGGATCCAGAGCCGATGTCGCTTCATCAAGGATCATCAGTTTCGGGTCACTGATCACGGCGCGGGCAATGGCCAGCCGCTGCCTCTGACCACCCGAGATGTTGGTTGATCCTTCCTCGATAGGCGTATCGTACCCGGCGGGCATACGGTCGATGAATTCCTCGGCACCGGCAAGACGAGCTGCCCTGATCACGTCATCCATGGTGTAGCCAGCTCGACCGGCAGTGATGTTGTCCCTCACCGTGCCGCGGAACAGGAAGTTGTCCTGGAGCACGACGCCGAAGGAACGGCGCAGATGACTGAGATTGATCTCGCGCAGTTCCACCCCATCGAGACGCAGGTAACCCGTATAACTGCGACTTACCCCCTGAAGCAGACGAGTAACCGTGGATTTTCCGGAACCGGATCGACCAACCAACCCAAGCATGGTGCCGGCAGGAATTTCGAAATTGACGTTGTTGAGCGCCTTGATCGATGTTCCGGGATAGCTGAAATCGACCTGGGCAAAAGAGAGCGCACCCTTGATCGGCGGCCGAAGACCCGAAGTAAGCGCCTTGGTTTCGGTCGGCTGGTTCAGCACAAGCCCCGCCTCACCAAGCGACGTCATAACCTCGTTTACATCCTCGAGGATTTTCGCGAGCCCCACCAGAGGCGCCGCCACACGGCTACCCAACATCATGAACGCCATGAGTGCGCCGGGCTGGATGCTGCTCGACCCCGTCAGGATCAGATAGGCACCAACAAGAATGATGCCGCGATTGATGAACATGTCGAGCGGCATGACCAGCGTGCTCGGCCAGTTCTGCATACGCCCCGCAGCCAGCTTCCACCGGATGACTTCGGCCGTAGTCTCATCCCATTTCTCGCGACGTGTCGGTTCAAGAGCCAGCTTCTTGACGGTACGAATACCGGCAACCGTTTCATAGAGAATGGAACTGCGGTCCATCTCCGCCTGAACCATCTTGTTGTAAACACGCGTCATCGGGGTGAGGAAGATCACGATGATCAACCCGATGAGGCCTGCGCAGGCAACCGTCATCCAAGCCAGGGTCGAGCTCATCCAGAACAGGATAGGCAGGATGACTATAAGCGTAAACATATCGAGGAAAGTCGACATGAGCTTGCCGGTCAGGAAGTCACGCACCCTGTAGATTGCCATATAGCGGCCAAGGATACGCCCCGTCTGCTCGCGCTCATAAAACTCGAGAGGCAACGCAAGAAGGCGGCTGAATGCGTGAAGCGAGATACGTGTGTCGACGCGAGTCGTCATGACAAGGGTCAGTTCACGGCGCCCATAGGTCAGCAACGTTTCGTAGAAGCTCAGGATCAGCACGATTGCCGTGATAGAGACCAGGGTCGACATCGAGTGGTAATTTACCACGCGGTCGAGCACCTGCATGACAATCATGGCAGGGAATATCTGAAGTACCGACAAAACCATGGATGAGAACAGGATGTCACGCAGCGACTGCTTTTCGCGCAAGACGACACGCACGAACCACATCAGGTCAAAGGGTGCGTCTGCCTCTGAAAGGTCGCGGCGACGCTTGACCAGCAGGATATCGCCGGTCCAGACCTGCGTGAGCCTGAGTTCATCCACCGCAACAGGAACGCTGCCTTCATCTCCCAGCGGGTCGCGAAGCCAGACGATGTTCTTGTCGGGATCTGCCCGCACCATCAGGGCTGCAGAACCATCACGAAACATCAGAACAATCGGCGGCGTATTCTGCATGCGAACGAGATAGCGCCACTTGATGCGCATCCCCTTCGCTACAGCACCATTCTCGTTCAACCATCTTGCCAATGAAGCTGGCGAGGGTGAATCTTCCCCCGGCTCAGCCACAAAGTCACGCATATCAAGGTCAAGCCCGTGATACTTGGCAGCAGCCATAGCGGCGCGCAGTCGGATATAGACGGGATTTTGGGTTTCGCTGTCCGCAGCGACGCCATCACGATGCTTCACGAAGCTTCCTCTTGTGTTTCACTAAGCCGCTCAGACTTCAGGACGCCCGAATAGCGCGAATACCCCTCCCCCTGTCGAGCGAGAATTTCGTGTTTTTATCATAAGTCATAGAAATCGCTGAACTCGACACGAGATCTCTACATATTCTGGAACTGTTACTATGTAAATTCCAAACGAACTCGCGAAAAAATACATAGAATTTAAAATTGGTAACGTGCTCTGACGATTGCATCTTGTTGCAGCAACTCTCGAATGTCAGTCACTCTACACGCTTCGCAGCAGACGACTACGAAAGAAAATGGCGGGCAGGCCCCGCGCACCCGGTCGAGAAACAGCAGGTTCAGAGCCGTGGCCAGGTCACCTCGTCCCGCACAGCATGAACAAAACCTGCCATGCTTCCTTCCATCACCTGCAGCGGGTGCAACGCGGCGGTAGACTGACCACATTCCCTGCCTTTCCACCCCGAATGAGAGGCAGGCGCTCTCGTTCTGGCGTTGGGCAAGTTCTGGTGCCGGCGTGTCTTCATCACCCAGTATATAAAGAGGTATGCGCCCATCACCCGTCATTCATATCTCCGCATCCCTGCACTTTCATGCCAATCATAAGTCTCTCAGTACTATGTGGAAACCGGCAGGTCGCATGGGATAGGGCGAGCGCTTGGCCCCACCATGGAGCGCCCCTGCATGGCGCATCATACTGGACAGACGTCGTAGCCTCTGAAAAAAGGCAAGCAGCCGTAGCGCCCAGTCGCGGCTCCGCACCTGCGCCCGACCCATACAGCGAGACTGACCGCCATCATGACACGTCCCCATCTTCTCGACGCCCTGCGTGACCATGTCCTGCTTTGCGATGGCGGGATGGGCTCACGCATCCAGATGCTCGATCTCGAAGTGGAGCGCGATTACTGGGGGCAGGAAAACTGCACCGAAATCCTGACGCTGTCCCGACCCGAACTGATCCGCGAGATCCATCGCGGGTATTTCGAGGTCGGCGCGGATATGGTCGAGACCAATACGTTCGGTGGCTCGATCGTTACCCTTGCCGAATTCGGCTTGCAGGACCGTGCCCGCGAGATCAACCGCAAATCGGCCGAGCTGGCGCGTGAGGCCGCCGAGACCTTCAGCGACGGGCGTCACCGTTATGTTGTGGGCTCCATAGGTCCAGGCACCAAGCTGCCCAGCCTCGCCAATATCGACTACGATACCCTCGAGGCCGGGATCATCGAGCAATGCCGCGGCCTGATCGATGGGGGGGTCGATGCCTTTCTGATCGAGACCTGCCAGGACACGCTTCAGATCAAGGCCGCCGTCAATGCCGCCAAGGCCGCCAAGCGAGAACTGGGCTCGGATGCACCGATTTTCGTGCAGGTGACGGTCGAGACCACCGGCACACTTCTTGTTGGCCCCGATATCGCCGCTGCGGCAACCACCATTCATGCGCTGGACGTGCCTCTCATCGGCATGAACTGCGCCACTGGCCCGCAGGAGATGGCGGAGCATGTGAAATGGCTGTCCGAGAACTGGCCCGGCCTGATTTCCATCCAGCCCAATGCAGGCCTTCCCGAGCTGGTGAACGGCACCACGCATTACCCCCTTACCCCCGGTGAGATGGCAAGCTGGGTCGAGCGTTTCATCGTCGAGGATGGCCTCAATCTGGTGGGCGGATGCTGCGGCACCTCCACCCCGCATATCCAGGCGCTGGACGGGATGCTTCGCAAGCGTGGCGGGACCGGTCATCGCCCCGCCCCGGTCAAGCGCATCCATCACTGGGTGCCGTCTGTCGCAAGCCTCTATACCCAGACACCGCTGCGTCAGGAGAACTCCTATTTCTCCATTGGCGAGCGCTGCAACGCCAATGGCTCCAAGAAATGGCGCGAGTTGCAGGAAGCCGGCGACTGGGATGGCTGTGTTGCGGTTGGGCGCGAACAGGCCGCCGAAGGCTCGAATGCGCTCGATCTCTGCACAGCCTTTGTTGGACGCAACGAAATTGCCGAGATGAATGAGGTCGTCACGCGCTTCACGTCTTCAGTGAACGCGCCCCTGGTGATCGACTCAACCGAGACCCCGGTCATCGAGGCCGCGCTCAAGCTGCATGGCGGCAAGCCCATCATCAACTCGATCAATTTCGAGGATGGTGAAGGCCATGCCCAGGACCGTATGATTCTGGCGCGTAAATTCGGCGCTGCGGTGATTGCGCTCACCATCGATGAAGTGGGCATGGCCAAGACGCCGGAAGACAAGCTGCGTATTGCCGAGCGTCTGGTCGATTTCGCCTGCACGAAGCACGGTCTGCCGCAGTCCGATCTGATGATCGATCCGCTGACCTTCACCATTGCCACAGGTGTGGAAGATGACCGCAAGCTGGGTGTCTGGACGCTGGAAGGCATCCGGATGATCCGCGAGCGCTTCCCCGAGATCCAGATCATTCTGGGCCTGTCGAACATCTCCTTTGGCCTCAACCCGGCAGCGCGCGCTGTGCTGAACTCGGTCTTTCTCGATCACGCGGTCAAGGCCGGCATGACCGGCGCCATCGTGCATGTCAGCAAGATTCGCCCGCTGCATCTGATTGCCGCCGAGGAAGTGAAGGTCGCCGAGGATCTGATCTTCGACCGACGCAGCGAGGATTATGACCCGCTCCAGAGACTGCTGGAACTCTTTGCAGGCCGCAAGGCGGCTGATGCCGTTCAGAAGCGTCGCGCCGAGACGCCAGCCGAACGTCTGAAGGATCGTATCGTCGATGGCGATCGCAAGGGCATCGAGGATGATCTTGCTGCGGCAATGGAAGAAATGCCCCCGCTCGACATCATCAACACCGTGCTTCTGGATGGCATGAAGGTGGTGGGCGAGCTGTTCGGCGCAGGAAAGATGCAGCTTCCCTTCGTGCTGCAATCGGCAGAAACCATGAAGACCGCCGTGGCCTGGCTCGAGCCGTATATGGAGCGTGTCGAGGGGCAGGCACGCGGTACGATGGTCCTCGCGACCGTCAAGGGCGATGTGCATGATATCGGCAAGAACCTTGTCGATATCATTCTGACCAATAATGGCTATCGGGTCATCAATCTGGGCATCAAGGTGCCCCTGGCTGACATGATCACCGCAGCACGAGAGCACAACGCTCAGGCCATCGGCATGTCGGGTCTGCTCGTGAAATCCACCGTGATCATGCGCGAAAATCTTGAGGAGATGGCGCGTCAGGGTATCGATATTCCTGTCTTTCTCGGTGGCGCAGCATTGACGCGCAACTATGTGGAAGATGAATGTGCCCGCTCCTACGGGATCGAGACCGCAGGGCGCGTCGCCTATGCACGCGATGCCTTTGATGGGCTGTCGCTCATGGACAAGGTGGTGAACAACCAGTTTGACGACTACCTGAGCGCCATCCAGACGCGTCGGGCGGGCAAGCAGCGCAAGGTCGAGCGGGCGCCCGAGCTGGCCGAGACACGCGGCTTTGCGCCCATCGACGTGGAAGCGGCGCGCGCCCGTCGTGCCCGGGTGGCCGGAACGCAGCCTGTTCCCGTGCCGCCTTTCTGGGGCGCCCGCGTGGTCGAGGCGACGCCTGCCGCTGTGCTGCCCTTCCTGAATGAGCGCTCGCTCTATCAGTTCCAGTGGGGCTTCCGTAAGCAGGGGCGCTCGCTCGAAGAGTTCATGACCTACGCCAAGCAGGAGCTGCGCCCTGTGCTCAAGCGTATGCTGGCACTTTGTGCGGAAGAAGCCATTCTCAAGCCTCAGGCCATCTATGGTTACTGGAAGGCCGCAGGCAAAGGGAATGACCTTGTGCTCTTCCATGAGGATGGCGTGACCGAGGCCGCACGCTTCGCCCTCCCCCGTCAGCCCCGTGAAGATGGCGAGTGCATCGCTGATTTCGTGCGGGATATTGACGATGCTGAGCGCGACGTGGTGGGCCTTCAGGTCGTGACAGTGGGCCAGAAAGCGTCTGATCTGGCGCGGGACTGGTTCGAAGCCAATCGCTATCAGGACTACCTGTATCTGCACGGACTTTCGGTCGAAATGGCCGAAGCCATGGCAGAATACACACACAAGCGCATCCGCGCCGAACTCGGTTTTGCGGGTGAGGATGATCGCGACATGGAAAAGATGTTGGCCCAATCCTATCGCGGCTCGCGCTACTCCTTCGGCTACCCGGCTTGCCCGCGCCTGGAAGATCAGGAGCCCATTCTGAAGCTCCTCGATGCCGAGCGCATCGGGGTTTCGCTATCGGATGGCTATCAGCTTCACCCCGAGCAATCGACGTCTGCGCTCGTCATGCTCAACCCTCGGGCCAAGTATTTCACGGTCTGACCCGAGTGTGATGCCACGTTTTCCCGAGCGCGAGGGCATACTTGCCGGGAATTGAAATTGGCCCCGCATCTCTTCAGGAGCTGCGGCGCCACCCTGGCCGGCCACTCCCTTGACCGGTGAGGGGAGAGAGAAGGCGATGGGACAGAGATGACACATCCGGATTTTTCCGCTTTGGAACAACCCGAGATCAGAGAGGCCGCAGACCGTATCGCTGGCTATCTGGCTCTGACAAGTGTCGATGATGCACCGAACCGGATCGACCTCGTTTGTCTCGCTGGCAATGGCGTGCTTGCCTGTGTTGATCATGCCACGAGCCTGGCGCGCCAGCACGACTGTCTCCTGCTCATCACCGGAGGGATCGGCCATTCGACCCCGCCGCTGGTGGCGGCTCTTGCCTCGCGCCTCGACTGCGCATCCTCTGCCCTCGCCGATCTTTCGGAAGCCGAATTGATCTTTCGGCTGATTGCAGCAGATTCCCTCATCGCCCGTGACCAGATCATTCTGGAGACCCGCTCGACAAATACGGGTGAGAACGCGGCTTTTACGCACGACACACTCGAAGAGCTTGGGCTGAAGCCGCACCATGTTGTTCTGGTTCAGGACCCGCTTTTGCAACGCCGCACCGACGCGACGTTTCACCATGTCTGGCGCGATCACCCGACCCTGTTCTTTTCCTCTCCGCCTTTCACGCCCCGCCTCGGAGAAGCGGTAACATCAGGATCCTGGACAGAAGAGCGCTACCTGTCCCTGCTCCTGGGGGAAATTCCCCGGCTACAGGATACGACCACGGGTTATGGCCCAAGGGGGCGCGGCTTTATCGGGCACGTTGATATACCCCGGATGATCCTCGAGGATCACGCGCGGCTTGCGGCTCGCTTCACGACGCACGCCACGCGCTGACCCGACAACCCGGCATGAGGAGAGATTCCTGTGCCGGGTCACACCTGTGCCTCAATACGCGTAGGCGAGACCTGCACGCAGGGTCAGACCGTTCTGGATGCCGCTTGAGGTCCAGCGTCCCGAGACCTGCCCCTCGCTCATGCTCTGGTAGGCATAGCGGTATGTGTCATGGCCATAGGATGTGTAGGCGTAGTCCCCGCCGGCCGTCAGATGCCAGTGGCGGGTCATGGCGTAATCTGCCCCGAGACTGCCTTCCCAGCGCGGCCGCGTCGAGGCACCATTCACGCGATAGGTCCCCGTGTCGAGAATTTCGGCCCAGCCGAACCGACCGCGCAGAACCAGACGATCGGTCAGCGCATAATCCGCATTAAGGCCTAGCCCGACGAAGAAGGCATTCTGCCCGCCGAAGCTATCGTAGCCATAGCTGTCATATCCCCCCTGGACGAAGGGGGTGATAAGCGCCTTGTCATCCAGAACCAGGAAACCCTTGCCGATTTCGCCACGGCTATAGGTCGAGTTGGCACTCTCCCCACCGTTGGTCTGCCACGCGTCGCTGCCATAGGACGAGCTGTAGCTGCTCGCATATTTGTTATTGCGTGTTCCCGAGCCGAGCCGGAAAAGTGCGGAGGCATACAGGTTCTCTATCCGCCCCAGAGAGACCATGGTCGAGGCGTCCACCTGAAACCCCGGAACCCAGCCGATACGGCGGGAGCGTGATTGCGACGCAGAGTGATAGGGACGGTACCACTGACCACCCGTCGTCTGATACTGGTCGCCATAGCCCCCCACGAGATTATCAAAAATCCCGGCCATTGAGAGACCGATCTCCCGGTTGACAGCGACCACAGGGAGTGGGTCGGCCAGAGCCGTGGATACTGCGAGAGCTGAGAGGGAGGCTGCAGCGAAGAGAGATTTTAGGCGCATCGAGGTTCCAGAAAGAAACGAAATGTATCTTCCTGAAACCCGAACACGTTACGAGGTCAACATACCTCGGCAGGTTTTATAGCAAAGTCACGATTCGTTATAAAAAGGGTAATCGATGTATCCCTCGTCCCCACGGCTGTACCACGTCTTGATATTGTCGGACTGAAGCGGAAGGTTCTCAGACAAACGACGCGGAAGATCAGGGTTGGCAATGAATTTACGGCCAAATGCGATGGCATCGGCCGTCCCGTTGGCGACGGTTTCAAGAGCCTCCTCACGTGTGTAGTCCTGATTCAGAACCAGAGGATTTCGAAATACTTCACGAATCGGTCCATGCAGCTTGGGCTGGTCAGTCTTGCCAAATGTACCGTTCGTGCCGGGTTCACGCAGCTCGAGGAAGCCGATGCCGAGATCGTTGAGCAGCTTTGCCGCCGGAACGAACACGGTCTCGGGGGCGCTATCGATGCAACCCTGCGTATCGCCATTGGGTGAGAGACGCACGGATGTCCGGTCTGCCCCGATGGTGGCGATGACACGTTCCGTTACCTCACGCAGGAAGCGGATGCGGTTTTCAGGCGATCCGCCATACTCATCCTCGCGATGATTGGTGCCGTCACGCAGGAATTCATCAATCAGATAGCCATTGGCGGCGTGAATCTGCACGCCATCGAACCCGGCTGCGATGGCATTGCGGGCAGCAACCTCGTACTCGCCCAGAATACGCGTGATATCGGCCTTGGTGAGTGCGCGTGCCTGCTCTGGCTCCTGCTTGCCATCATAAGTATGCAGCGGTGCGGGCGCAGAGGTGGGCGAGCTGGAAACCGGCTGCTGACCCGTTACGCTGGAATGCACCATGCGCCCCATATGCCAGAGCTGGACATCGATCTTGCCGCCCCTGTCGTGCACCGCTCTGGTGATCGGCTTCCAGGCCTCGACCTGTTCCTGCGACCAGATCCCGGGCGCGTAGGGCCAACCCAGTCCCTCGCGGCTGATACCGGTTGCCTCAGAGATGATCAGTCCGGCGCTGGCGCGCTGGGCATAGTATTCTGCCATGACCGGCGTCGGCACATGCTCACGTGTGCCACGGCCACGTGTGAGTGGTGACATCAGGATCCGGTTCTTCGCGTCGATGGCGCCAAGCTGGATCGGATCGAACAGAGTTGTCATAATGCTAAGTCCTCATGAACCCGTGGGGGTTTAATTCGATTTTGATCGAACAATATGAGGAATGGGGATGCGTCTTCGTGACGACAACCCCTCCCCCCTGTTTTTTGGAACCGGACAGCCCAGATGCCTGACTACGATCACCCCGTTGTGGAGAGCCTCACCATGCTGGGAGTCCTGCGAGGATTGGCAGATCCGATCCGTCTTGAAATCGTTCAGCACCTCGGTTCGGTTCCCGAAGCGAGTTGCGCCGCACTGCTTGGTGATCGGCCACGCTCAAGTATGTCTCACCATTTTCAGGTACTGCGTGAGAGCGGGCTGCTCCATACGCGCATACAGGGCGTGCAGCATTTCAACTCACTCCGCAGAGACGATCTCGATGCCCGTTTTCCCGGATTGATGCAGGCCGTCCTCGCGGGGTAGATCACCCCGAACTCTTGAGGGCCTTGATGCCAGACGTGCTGCGCGACAACGCTGCAACACAAAGAACAGAACGAAGCTGCTGCACAAACCGGCGCCAAGAGATCTTTCACCTATGGCCATGATCCTGCTCACCTGGCATAGCGCCATTGTATGTTCTGAAGGCGGCCGCCTGTTTCCCGCTCCCATCGCGGACGTGCTGTCCGGGAACGCCTTGCCCGTCGATCCCGGATATTGGGCCCGGCCTGAATCCGCTCCCCTTCCGTTCGAGGTCGTGACCATAGCCCCTGCACCGGGCATGACCATGGACAATACGCCCGGTCATGGCACCATTGTTGCCCTGCGAGGAGGTACGCTCACAATCAGCTGTCGCGAGCGAGAAACATTCTGTGCCGTCGGCCATTGCGCGGAATGGGAGC
>Ga0157360_1000942_pt1 | contig 10906 bp, 15 predicted proteins | sample AttlaeALBM1_FD_111483 | JGI IMG/M metagenome (GOLD analysis project Ga0157360, IMG submission 111483) | Fungus gardens microbial communities from leaf cutter ant in Ribeirão Preto, State of São Paulo, Brazil - Atta laevigata ALBM1 | ecosystem: Host-associated > Fungi > Mycelium > Unclassified ... | reverse complement strand
TGAGGAAAAATAAAATGACCCTTTTTCTGTTATTGTTTATCTTACCGGTTATGCCGCCTGAGGGCTTAGTCGACTTCCGATAAGTCAAAATCTAGCCCGCTCTTGACGGCGGCGGATTATGGCTTATAATGGGTAGATGATTCGTATCCGCAGCGAAAGCGCCCGATGAAAATTCCTGTCTCTCTGATTGTTGCCGCCGATAATAACGGTATAATTGGTAATAAAGGCGCGCTGCCCTGGCCGCCGATTAAAGGCGAGCTGGCTTTCTTCCGTCAAACCACAATAGGCCACTCCGTTATAATGGGGCGTAAAACTTGGGAAAGCTTGCCTACTCGGCCTTTATCGGGGCGCGATAATATTGTTTTGAGCGCGGACAGGGATTTTAAACACCCCGCCGCGTATACAGCGCACAGCGTTAAGGAAGCGCTAGGCGCGGCGCGGCTGTGCGCGGAAATGATGAGCCAGATTACTCTTCATAAAACCGAGCCGCAGATATTTATTATTGGCGGGGCAAGCGTCTTTACGCAATTTTTGCCTTTAGCTGACCGGGTTTATCTCTCGCGGATAATCGGTCAATATATCGGCGATTGTTATTTCAGGCCTGATTTATGCGCATGGAAAGAGACGGAATGTGCGCCGGAGATAACGGCCGGGGGGGATTTGCCGGCGGTGAAATTCTACCGGTATGACAAGGTGGGCGATTTAAACTAGACCGGCTTAATGGAGCCACCAGCCGATGCCCCGCCGCTTATTCGGCCGGAGCGGGAAGGAAACCCCGCCGAGCGAATTATTGACGGAAACGCGCGGGTTCACGGTTTTCGTAGGCCGGATAGCGGTGTTGCGATAAATACGCGGCCGGCCGCGCCCTGAAATAGGGATACTCACCCGAAACCCAAAAAGGTTAAAAGATAGCCGTAAACTCATAATATCCCTTATTTAGCGCTTTTTTAGCCAGAAGTCAAGTTTTTAGTGGAAAATGCGGTTTTTCGCTTTCTTTAGCTATCGGGCAGCTTTATAATCCGATTATGGACAATATGTTCTCCCTGATGGCTATGAGACTCTCCCTGAGTTTTGGCCTTCCCCGTTTATGCTTCGTTCCCGCTTTATCTCTGTTTTGTTCCCGCTTGACCCCCTCTTTGTATCGGTTATAATTTCATGAATATCCCCACCATGACGCATTACCGCGAAACCATCGCTACCGACCCTGTAATGGGGGAGTATGTGGAACGCTGCTGTGTAGATGTTTTAGGGATTGAATTTACTATCAATCTTACCAAATCCTCGAAAGATATGCTGCGGGTGGGGTTAATCCGTAAAAAAGAGCGGCTGTCTTATTCTCTTAAGCTGCTCCTGCTTGATAGCTTTGACATTGGGGATAATGGGGATAATTATTATTTTCAACCCACCGATTATATAGAATCTAATGGTTTTGATCGCGCGGTCGCCAAGTTTTCCCTAGAGGACGCGAAAAAACGCGTGGGCGCTATCGTCAACCGATTCTATGGTAAGGTAAAATGGGCGGAAATCGCAGAAAATATCCAGGATTTACTGAACGACCTTAACGGCGGCCAAAAATCCGAGAAAGGCGAAAAGAAATGACAACTACCACAGATAAAGATAAAAAGCACACTGTTCTCGCTGTTAACTGGAATCGTCTGGCGGACGATAAAGATTTGGAATGCTGGAATCGCCTAACGAGTAATTTCTGGCTCCCCGAAAAAGTCCCGCTTTCCAATGATATTCCGACTTGGGGGCTTTTAACGCCGGAATGGCAGCAGCTCATTATCCGCGTTTTTACCGGCCTAACCCTTCTCGATACTGTCCAAAATACCATCGGCTCGCTTTCTTTATTGCCGGACGCTACGACCCCGCATGAAGAAGCTGTCTTAACGAATATAGCCTTTATGGAAGCGGTTCATGCGCGCTCGTATTCCTCGGTGTTTTCTACGCTGTGCTTAATGAAGGATATTGATGACGCGTTTGAGTGGAGCCGGGAGAATGCCTATTTACAGGAAAAAGCCCATCGCGTTATCAGCTTTTATAACGGCGAGGACGGCGCTAAACGAAAAATCGCCAGCGTCTTTTTAGAGACCTTCCTTTTTTATTCCGGCTTTTACCTGCCGCTATTTTTATCCACGCGCGCCAAGCTCACCAATACCGCCGACCTAATCCGGCTTATTATCCGCGATGAGGCTATTCACGGCTATTATATCGGCTATAAATTCCAAAAGACGATGGAAACCCGCACTGAGGCGGAGCGTAAGGAAATGCGCGAATTCGCGATAGATTTGCTGATGTCGCTTTATGAGGTTGAGTGTAAATATACCGAAAGCCTTTACGATAGCGTGGGCTTAACGGAAGATGTTAAGATGTTTTTACACTATAACGCCAATAAGGCTTTAATGAATCTGGGCTATGACCCGCTGTTTCCGAGTGATATTTGCGCGGTTAATCCGGCTATCCTCGCTTCGCTATCGCCGACTTCCGATGAAAACCACGACTTCTTTTCCGGTTCCGGCTCGTCTTATGTTATTGGTAAGGCGCAAGCCACGGAAGATGAAGATTGGGAATTTTGAGTTTTAGGCTGTCCTATTCCTATCCTTTTCCAGGGCAGCTTAAAGCGGCCGCCGCTAATATCCCCTGCGGCGGCCGTTCTTCAATCAAAAGCGGCATAACCAATATTGAGGATTTCCGAGGCGCTAAAGCCGATAGCGCCGGCGAATTGTTCGGCTTGCGCTGGGCTTAAGTGATAGTGTAATTCTTTATTGCTAATATAAGACGGGCTAACGCCTAATTTCTGCGCTATCGTTTTCGTTTTGATTTTGAGCGATTGGCGCAGCGCCCGGAAGGTAATACAAAAGAGCATTTCCTCTATCGGGTGGTGCCATTTACCGAGGCTGAATTGTTTTATTCCAGCGTATGGCCTTCGATGCGCCTTTCCGAATTTCCGCATTCAAATCTTGTAGTTCTTGTTGCTTTTTCTCAACCGGGACAGCGAGATTAAGTAAGCGCGGGCGCGGCGCATAATCGAGATGAAATTGCCAAGGCCGCCGGCTTTTGTCGCGAATGGTGCAATATTCCAGCAACTTCATCTCGGTAATATCTTTGTCAATATCTTCATCTTTCGGGAAAAGATATATACATTGGATAAATTTAGAAGGGACGCCGGGATAGAAGCAAAACGCGCTAAAGCAGCGCCAGCTTTTATCTTTTATCATCGGGAAGTTTCTGTCTAGCGGTGAGCCAGAAAAGCGCGGCCGGCCGAGGATTTGCGCCATTAGCGAGACGAAATCTTTTTGCGAAATCACGCAGCCTTTATATTCGGCGATTTGTTTTTTGAGGATAGTTAAAATGCCTTTATCGTCATAGGTTCCCCCTTCCCGTTTTACGAGTTCTTGGTCGGGGTCGGGTAAGGTGCGTGTTTCTTCTTGAACGGGTTTTATCTGGAAGTCTTTTTTGAGAGTCTTGCGCGGACGGCCGCCTGTTTCCTCGCCGCCATGGAGCATATTGCCTTCGGAGACGATTTCCAATGTCTGGTCGCGGACAGTATCTTGTATTTTATCCCAGATTGGGTGGCTAGCCGGGATTTTATTGCCTAAAATAAAGGCGTTTGCTACTAAATCTTCTACGGTAAAACCTGCCATAATGATTTTATTATAACTTAAAATTAGAAAAAAAAGAAGGGGAAAAATCCTTGCGCCTCTTTCTTTTTTGATTTTGGGCGGGAATAATGACGGCGGGGTTTGATAATCCAGCCACAGGAAGCGAACATGACAAAAGAAACCCGCATAAAACAAGTCGGCGGCAGCCACTATCAAGGCTATCCCTACCCACTAGACCGGCTTTATAGCGATATAGCGATTGGATATTGGCACGGCGTCTATATAAAATATCTGTTCCGCTATCGCCACAAAAATGGCCTCGAAGACCTCTATAAGGCGCTGTCCGTGCTTCCTGCGGCGCGGGAAGAATATGGCGCGCGCTATGCGGCTTTTGAACAGCTTATGGATTTTATTTCACCGCTTTTAACCCTAAACCGCTTTGATAATCCCTATCTCGCCGACCGGGCGCAAGCGCTAACCCAGCAAGCCACGCACGCTTTTTCGCCGCGCTGCCGCGCTATGATTCGGAAATTCCTAAAAGATAATGAGGCCAAATTCGCGCCGGAACAGCGCAACGCCCTAGAAAAAGGCTTATTGGCGCTTTTTACCGATGCGGAACAAGCGCTTTGTGATTTAATCCTTAAAGTAGAGCAAACCGAGCGGGAAAAAGTCCCCGTTTCGCCGCCGCAATCCAACGGCTAAACTCTATTTCTATTCATGTATTATCCAGCAGGAGAGCGCTGTGCAGATTTTCGCCGATAGTATTGACAAAGCCTATATAGAAGCGTTCAATTTTTTCAACGGGGGGGGCTGGGCGCATTTCAAAAGAGAAGATATGTTCGCGACTGAGCTAACCCAGCGCGGCGCGGTTTTGGCTATTCGTGAGCCACTTTTGACCATCTTACGCAAACCGTTAAATAATGCGCTTTTAGACGAGGAACGCGATGCGAATCCGTTTTTCCATCTCGCTGAGTTTTTCTGGATTATGCGGGGTGAAAATGCGGCGGCTCCGTTAAATGTGTTTATCCGCGATTTCGGCGACCGTTATGCGGAGCCGGACGGAACGATTTGGGGCGCGTATGGTCATAGGCTGCGTAAGCTTTTCGGCTTTGACCAAATCGCCGAGGTAATTAAGCTTCTCCGGCGCTCCCGCAATACCCGCCGCGCGGTTTTAGAGATTTGGGACGCCCGCAGTGATTTAAATGATGACGAAAAGCGCGACCGGCCTTGTAATACGCATTGCTATTTCCGTATTCAGGAAAATACTTTGTCTATGACGGTTTGCTCGCGTTCCCACGATATTATCTGGGGCGTTCTCGGCGCTAACGCGGTTCATTTTTCGCTTTTATTGGATTGTATCGCGCAATTAAGCGGTTGTAAGACCGGCGAGCTGATTTTCCTTTCTAATAATCCGCATGTTTATCTCGATGTTTTTGAGGCAAAACACCGGCTGTTTCTTTGGGAAAAAGCGGAGCCATTAACCCAGGCCGCGCCTGAAACCTATTTTCCTGAGCTTTTTACCGATGCGAGCGAGGATACGGAAATAGCGCTGAAGAAATTACAAGCCTTTCAAGATAAAGATGTGGCGGTGTCGAGCTGGTTTACGGACGATGTAGCGCCGCTTTTAATCGCCCATGATACCTTTAAGAAAGGCAATTTTGAGCAGGCCTTAAAAATAGCCGAGACCACTTTTCAGGAAACGAAATTTAATCCGGCTTGGCCTTATGCTTGCTATCGGTGGCTGGCTAGGCGTATAGTAAGGAAAATGGCTAAGGATTTTCCCTATTTTACTATTGCGGCCAAGGACATCATTTAATTTTTGCCTGATTTTGTTAAGTCCCATACCCTTTTATCGCCTTCCGGCGCGTTTCGCTGGTTGCGTTGTGCGCTGTATTGTCGTGTGGCGCTATCCGGCGAATTCCGCAAACATGAGCGGCCGCCGGGATTAGCCGCGATTATCGGCACGGAAAAACACGCAATAATGGAATCGTTTTTCCGGCGGATTTTACCGGCCGCGCCACCCAACCCGCCTGAGAGCTGGCTAAAAGAGGCTTGGGAGAGCAGCCTTGAGCGGGCACTTTTACCGGAAAGCGAGGCGGATTTCCTTAGTGAATTCTTGGGTTCTTTGGCTTTTTCCAAGGATTTCCTCATTGAGGAAAATTTACCGATACCGGGAATCTTCGCCGGCGGCGTTGAGCAAATCGTGCGCGGGACAGTGGATTTAGCGTTTTATTATCGCGATACCGAGACCTTAAAAATCATTGATTGGAAATTCGGCCGGCGGAAAGTCCTAGCCCACAATAATCCGCAGCTTTCTTTATACTCGAAAGCGGCGGCGCTAAAATTCGCTAAGCCGGTAAAAGCGCTAGAAAAATTCATCGTTCAGCCGGCGATTACCCATTGCGATAAAGAGGAAAAGCTAAAGCCGAATTTTACGCAAAAGGTCGCGGCGGCGTATCAAGGCGGGCAAAAAGCGCCCGCTACCGCGGGAGATTGGTGTGAATTTTGCGAATTACAACGCCTTTGCCCGAAATACATAAAGCGGGAACGCTGCTCCCGCGAGATAGCGCCAGAGTTTCGCAAAATTTTAGCAGATATGGAAATAAAATAGCCTAACCTTTTTGCCGCTCGCTGGCGCGCTTAAAGGTGAATGCGGCTTGACCATCTTTAAAGCCAAGCAGCTTCTTAAAGAGCGCCGCCGCTTCTTCATTCGTTTCGGCGGCGACATTTAAGAGACCGAAAAAGCTTTGCGGGAATTTATCGGGGAGCGCGACCGCTGGCGACAGATTCCATTCCGCATAGAAGATATTCATTTCTTGATAACACCCGGGCTAATCCCAACACGAGAGACCCCGCCACGCTTACCCCAAGAAATTGGCACAATTAAGGCGGTCGGGAAAATAGCGCGCACATCGGCCTCACATTGCGCCGAAATATCGCCCATCGGCTTCGTTTTATAGGTGTCCGGCTTCCATTTTTCGCCGCCCTCATACCCATGAAGCATATTGATTTCGGCCTGCATGAATTGGTAGAGAATGCGCCAGATATAGAAGGGCTTGAATTTATCCGCTTCCTTAAGAGAGCCGCCATAGCGTAAGACCCATTTATGGCGTAAGAATTCCTCTACGGAATTTTGCCATTCCCGCGATAGGCGGTTCGTGGCCGTCCACTGGATTTTATCTATTGGGAAGGAAAACCAAAACGGGATAGAGATAGGTTCCGGCGTAATATATTTCCCCAAATCGTCCCGCCAAATTCGGCCGGGCGCGATTTCTTTACCGAAAAAGACCTTATCGCCTTGGATTTTGCCGGTTAGGCAGGCCTCAGTAAAAGCTTGCGGCTTAGATTGCCAGCCGCCTTTTTCTTGATCGTGATACGCCTTCCGATCAAAAAAGAAATCCTCTAAAGAGCGGCGGCGCGTTTCTTTTTGCTTATCCCAAATATCGTATTCTTCCGCGTTAAGCGGGGCGGCGTAAAGCACGAAACCCTTTGATTTCCAGCCGCCATCGAGATTGGTTTTATTATCGGTTCGGCCATCATCAGTCGCATAAAGCCAATCATCACCAAAGATAATATCCGAATTTTCCGGGCGCGGAATGATTGTATCGTGCGTATAGATAGCGCGGTAATATTCCATATCCTCGATAATCCCTTCGGGACAGGGAACAAGATATTGACTGCCGCCGTAAGGCGGAATGAAATTTGTATCGGTAAATTGCTTAAGGACAGGCGTGGGGTGAACTTTCCCATGGCCTTTAGCTACGATGTCGCCATTAAGCGGAACCCAATCTAACCCCTTGGCTTTGATTTCCTCTTCGGTTAGATAGGATTTCCAGACCGAGAGGCAATTATCGGCATGCGGGGAGCCGTCAATATAGACGCGGATAACCGTATAGACTTTCTCGCCGAACATATCCCCTACTTCACCGGCGGCCGGCGAAACGGGCTGTGTTTGGGCGATGACTTCCCATTCTTTAAAATCGGGATTATATTCATATAGCGCAAAACACCAAAGCGGAATTGTTTCCCCGATTTTCGGCGCAGCCTCTTTCTCGCTTAAAGTGATATGCGGTATAAAGCGCTTTTTCAAATCCTTAAGACCAAGGCGGGACAGCAGCGCTTGCGTCATAGTCGGCCAGATAGGCGGGACGGAATCCGGCGCGATAAGCGCTGTCCGGCGCTCTTTCTTAAAACCGGCCTCGAGCTGCTCTTTTGTTGCTTCGCCCGGCTCTACGAAACCCGTAACTTCTAGGCTTATCGTTTCGCAAATCGTTTTAATTTGCGAAAGGCGCTTCTTTAGCTCTTGGATTTTCTTTTCGTCTTCCACTGTGCCTAAATAGGCGAGCGTAAGGTGCGTTTCGGTTGAGGTCGGAACCCCAATAAAATGGCGGCGCGGCTCAGTCATTCTCAAACTCTTCTTTTATCATATCTTTTACGGCGCTACTAAAAGCTTCAACAGCTTTCGCAGCGTCCGCAAGAGAAAGACCAGCTTCTTTAGCCACTGCTTCAATGAGCGCGTCTTTTTCCATTAGAGCCAGTCCTTTTCTTGTTTTTTCTTAAGCGCAAGATATTTGTAATTGATGAAATTGAGTTCCGTTTCTTCAAGCGTCAGCGGCCTCTTATTCTCATCTAATTTCGTAATTGATCCAATTTTAACTGGCTCTTTTTTCCCTCGGCAGAAGAATAAAGCGCCGCTTTTATCAACGAAGAAATTTTCAAGGCAATACCGGCCTGCGAAAAAGTCGGCTTCCGCTAAAACTTCATGCGAGTAGGATTCTATAATCTTATCGCATTCCCAGATTTCAGCAATAGTTTCCTCTTTCATGGAATAATGATTGTTTTCCGTTTCCGCAATATGTTCCTCTACAAGGATTTGATATTTGGACTTCGGAATCGGATAATAATAATTGAAAATTGGTTCCGCTCCTAAACGCGGGGCGCTGAATAGAAAGAGGTTCGTCTCGCCCGTAACCGGGTCAAAGACCTTGGCTTTTAAATAAGCCGAATTCGTTAAAGATTTGCTTGCTGTTGACAATTCTATTTCTAAATCTTGTAAAATATAGAATTCCACATCAACTTCAGGGCTGCGGGGCTTCAGGCAATCTTGTTTTAAGACCCTGAACTTGATAAAGGGCGAGCCTATCGGAATGCGCATAAACGGCAAATCCAAGAGTTTATTGATATTGGCGATGACTTTTTCGCGATTAAAACTCAATCCCTATCTCCGTTTTTTCCGCGTTTTTGTTCCGCACCAATTCCAGTCTCTCGGCGTTCCCGTATCAACATGGACGGCGTTATGGCAATATATACCGACACCGCCACGCTGGGGAAGAGCGCGCACGAAATTAGCCAAAGAATATTTATTGACGCCGTTTATTTTTATATCGGCCGCAGCGCAATAAGTATGGGTCGAGCCTCTTACGCCACCAGCGCGGGCGTTATGGGCGACACCGCGATAGCCGGAAGTAATTACCACGGGCTGGCGGTAATGGTGCTGGATTACGCCTAAAAGCTGCCAGAGCGGCCGCCGAAAGCAGCCGGTTTGGACGCCGGAATGCGCGGGATAGACCTTCGCCGGCGAATAGCGCAAAGAAGACACAAAGCCCGCTTTTACGATAGGGGCACGCGTTTTGAAGGCTTTTTGCGGCATAATATAAGCGGCTTCTCTCGGCGCGGGGCTGTGTATCCGGCTTGCCGGGGCTTTATTGGACTGGATAAGAATACCAGCGGCGGCTATCATAGCCGAGAGTCTCAAAAAGCCGGTAAGCGCGTCAACAAAGCGCTTTTTCGCTTCTTCTTCTGTCTTCGGTAGCATATTTACTCCATTATTATTAACCATAATAACGGGTAAACGAGGCAAAAGCTTAAAAGTTCCGTAACGGCTCAAAAATCACCCAGATTACCCAGATTAGCGAGATTAACAGCCCCAATTATAATAAATTTTCCCTTAAAAAGCAAATATCGGGGGATTTCAAGCCTTAGGGAGTTGATTTTTATGGCTTATTAAGCTATCCTAATGACTATGATAAAAAGGAATCTGATCTGGATTGTGGCGTTTTCGCTCTTTATTGTGCCCTGTTTTCTGGTGGTTTTAGCGATTTGGACGCGCGACCTTCGCTGGGCGGGGACAGCCGGAGCAATCTGGGGATTTACTGTTGCGGCTTTAATATTCCCTTGGTGGACTATTGATTTTTAGGTGTCTTTAATATAAGATGAGAGTTCTGAGATGTGCTATTATCGGCCGCCGATGAAAAAGACCGCAAAAGCCGCTATCAGCTTCGCGGTTATTGGCCCAATGCTCGGCGCGGCTATCGGCACTGTCGCAAAATTAACCGGCGACCCGGACTGGGTGCCGGTGGCTTTTGCTTGGGCTGGGGCGTTTTTATTCGGCGCTTTCGCGTTTTTAATGGCTAGCCTAGGTTAAGCTCTTGAGGAAGAAATCATTTATTAGCCGCTATCCGCCGTTCAAACACCGTGTGATTTGGAGTTTCCCGCTTTTTATTCTTCCCGCTAGCACATTGTTAATTTCGGTTGCCACGAGGAGTGAAAGTTGGCTTTATGGCGGCATGATTCTTGCTGGCGTCTCAGTGGTAGCCCGGGCGATGGGGATTGCTTTCCATGAAAAAAAATGAGTCGCGAAACCGATTGACGATGATTAAAAAACGAACCAAACGCTTGATTTTGCTCTTTACCGGGCTGTTGTTGCCCTGCTTTTTCGTCTTAGTGGCTATCTGGACGGATTCGCCCCGCTGTCTCGCCACGGCGGTTACTTTACTAGTTTTTAGCTTTTTCGCCACTATGGCTTCGGGCTTCCTTGAGGACTAGATTTTATGCGCGCTCTTTTATTCTTTTTCGGCTTTTGTGCAGCGAGTTTAGTTTTGTATCAGCATGTGGATACGCTCTCTATGGTTTTAGCGTTCGCCGTGGCAGCGCATTTCTTAAAAGAAGATGAGAATAAAAGTGAAGAAAACAGATTTTGAACGCTATCTCGCGACCCTTACCGATAATACGCAAAATAAGCGCCACGCAGGGGATAGATTTGAGCGCGTAACGCAGCATTTCTTACAAAAAGAACCGCGCTACGCCGCGATTTATAAGAAAGTCTGGCTGTGGGGCGAATGGGCGAAAGACCACGAAAATGACGCTACGGATATTGGCGCCGATTTAATCGCCGAGCGTTTTGACGGCGGCCTTTGCGCTATCCAGTGTAAATTCTTCAATAAGAAAAATGTCAGCTTTGAAGACATTTCTACCTTTCTAGCGCTCTTAGGCCAAGACCGCTTTAGTGAAGGCCTTATCGTTAC
>Ga0157360_1000941_pt1 | contig 10911 bp, 14 predicted proteins | sample AttlaeALBM1_FD_111483 | JGI IMG/M metagenome (GOLD analysis project Ga0157360, IMG submission 111483) | Fungus gardens microbial communities from leaf cutter ant in Ribeirão Preto, State of São Paulo, Brazil - Atta laevigata ALBM1 | ecosystem: Host-associated > Fungi > Mycelium > Unclassified ... | reverse complement strand
TTGAAACGAGTCAAAGCTGAACAGACGAATGAACTTAGAACAAATTAATGAATTAACCGCGCAGGATATGGCGGCCGTCAACCAGACCATCCTCGACCAGCTGAATTCCGAGGTCTCGCTGATCAATCAGCTTGGCTATTACATTATCAGCGGCGGCGGCAAACGCATCCGTCCGATGATCGCCGTGCTCTCTGCGCGCGCGCTGGGCTATCAGGGCGACCTGCACGTGACGAACGCGGCGCTGATCGAATTTATCCACACCGCCACGCTGCTGCATGACGACGTGGTGGATGAATCCGATATGCGTCGCGGCAAAGCGACGGCGAACGCGGCGTTCGGCAACGCAGCCAGCGTGCTGGTCGGCGATTTTATCTACACCCGCGCGTTTCAGATGATGACCAGCATGGGCTCGCTGCGCATCCTGGCGCTGATGTCGGAAGCGGTGAACGTGATCGCCGAAGGCGAAGTGCTGCAGCTGATGAACGTCAACGATCCCGACATCACCGAAGAGAACTACATGCGGGTGATTTACAGCAAAACCGCACGTCTGTTCGAGGCGGCATCGCAGGCTTCCGCCATTCTCGCGGAGGCGACGCCGGCGCAGGAAAAAGCGATGCAGGATTACGGCCGCTTTCTCGGCACCGCGTTCCAGCTGATTGACGATCTGCTCGACTACAGCGCCGACGGCACCACGCTAGGCAAAAATACCGGCGACGACCTGAGCGAAGGCAAACCGACGCTGCCGCTGCTGCATGCGATGCACAACGGCACGCCGGAGCAGACGAAAATGATCCGCGAAGCGATCGAACAGGGCAACGGCCGTCACCTGCTTGAGCCGGTACTTGCCGCGATGCAGCAGTGCGGCTCGCTGGAGTGGACGCGCAAGCGCGCCGAGCAGGAAGCGGACAAAGCGATCGCCGCCCTCAGCGCCCTGCCGGAATCGCCCTGGCGCAGCGCGCTCGAATCGCTGGCGCATATGTCGGTGCAGCGCGACTTCTGATCCCCAGGCGGAGCGCCCTTCGCAGCTCCGCTTTTCCCTGCCCGCTTCACTTTTTCCCGAAATGTCTCTTATCTGTTGCCGCGCTTTTGCGTAGTGGCGCGCACTTCTCCTGACTGAGCCAAAAATTACTGGAAGCAGATGGAAACTTTCTGTTATAAATTTCCATAAGTTTCCAGATAAGAGAAACCAGCAAGGTTCCCGGCTGCAAGGGAAACATTTCACCCCAGGAACAAGGAGAATGCGATATGCAAAAAAGGATTGAAGACTGGCATCCCGCCGATGTGATCGCCGCGCTGCGCAGACGCGGCACGACGCTGGCGGCGCTGTCGCGCCAGGCGGGATTAAGCTCCTCGACGCTGGCTAACGCCCTTTCACGTCCGTGGCCGAAAGGCGAGTGGATTATCGCCGACGCGATCGACGTCCACCCCGCCGAGATCTGGCCAAGCCGCTACTACGATCCACACACGCATCGGCTGCTGGATCGTAAAAAGCGCATTCGATCGCTGGCGAAGCCGGAAACGATCGAGCAGGATCCCGCCAGCGTCTGAGTCTCCACCAGGCGAAAAAAAACCAGCCGCGCAAAAGCGGCTGGTTTCATGTTAACGGCTTATCGTCGACGCTTATTCGCCGCTAACGCGCTCAATCTGCGCGCCCATCGCCTTCAGCTTGTCTTCGATATGCTCATAGCCGCGATCGATATGATAGATGCGGTCCACCAGCGTCGTGCCTTCCGCGATGCAGCCCGCCAGCACCAGGCTCGCTGACGCGCGCAAATCGGTCGCCATCACCTGCGCGCCAGAAAGCGTTTCCACCCCGTGACAAATCGCGGTGTTGCTCTCGATCTCCGCATGCGCGCCCATACGGATCAGCTCCGGGATGTGCATAAAACGGTTTTCGAAAATAGTTTCGGTGATCACGCCCGTGCCTTCGGCAACCAGGTTGAGCAGCGTGAACTGCGCCTGCATGTCCGTCGGGAAGCCAGGATGCGGCGCGGTGCGCACGTTGACCGCCTTCGGACGCTTGCCGTGCATATCCAGGCTGATCCAGTCGTCGCCGGTTTCGATATCGGCGCCCGCGTCACGCAGCTTCGCCAGCACGGCGTCCAGCGTGTCGGGCTGGGTATTGCGGCACAGCACTTTGCCGCCTGAGATCGCCGCCGCCACCAGGAAGGTGCCGGTTTCGATACGGTCCGGCAGCACGCGATAGACGCCGCCGCCCAGACGCTCAACGCCTTCGATAGTGATTTTGTCGCTGCCTGCGCCGCTGATCTTCGCGCCGAGCGCGATCAGGAAGTTGGCGGTATCGACAATCTCCGGCTCGCGCGCCGCGTTCTCGATGATGGTGACGCCGGTGGCCAGCGTCGCCGCGCTCATGATGGTGACCGTCGCGCCGACGCTCACTTTATCCATCACGATATGCGCGCCTTTCAGACGACCGTCGACAGAGGCTTTGACGTAGCCCTCTTCCAGCTTGATCTCCGCGCCCAGCTGCTCCAGGCCCGTAATATGCAGATCCACCGGACGCGCGCCGATGGCGCAGCCGCCCGGCAGCGAAACCTGTCCCTGACCAAAGCGCGCCACCAGCGGCCCCAGCGCCCAGATAGAGGCGCGCATGGTTTTCACCAAATCGTACGGCGCGCAGAAGATGTCGACCTGGCTGGCGTCGACGTGTACGGAGCCGTTGCGCTCGACCTTCGCACCCAGCTGGCTCAGCAGCTTCATCGTGGTATCGATATCACGCAGCTTCGGCACGTTCTGGATCTCGACCGGCTCTTCGGCCAGTAACGCAGCAAACAGAATCGGCAGCGCGGCGTTTTTCGCCCCGGAAATGGTCACTTCACCGCTTAAACGGGTGGGGCCTTGCACACGAAATTTGTCCATTAACACGGCTCTCAATTAGCTAAAGACGGATGGGGCTCGCCAGCGGCGAGCGCCCCTGAGGCGGGCTTAAAAACCGTTGAGTTTACGGTCGCGCGCCCATTCAGCAGGGGTGTAGGTTTTGATAGAGACGGCATGAATGCGGTTGTCGGCGATATATTCCATCAGCGGCGCGTAAACAGCCTGCTGTTTTTTCACGCGGCTCAGCTCGCCAAACATTTCACCCACGGCGATCACCTGAAAGTGGCTGCCGTCGTTGCTCATTACGTGGACTTCGTCCAGCGGCAGTGCCTTCATCAGCACGGCCTGAATTTCACTGTTTTCCATTGCTCATTACTTCATTTGGAATAATAAAGGGTGACATCTTAGAGGAAAGCGCCGGACTCTTAAACATGCAAAAGCCCCTGCGGAAAACAGGGGCTTAACGGATGCGAAAAACAATCAGGCGCTTTTATCCGCAGAAACAATAATCTGCTGCAGATTGTAGAGGGTGATCAGCGACTGCAATTTCTCGCTGATGCCGCTAAAGCGCGGCGTAACGCCCTGCGCACGCGCGATTTCCCGCAGGTGCACCAGCAGCGCCAGACCGGCGGAATCGACGCGCGCCAGGCCAGAGACGTCGATAATCTCCGCTTTGTCGATTAGCGTCTCGCGCTGCTGCCAGAGCGCCAGCAGCGTATCGCGGTTCAGTTCGCCGTACAGCGACAGCGTGCTGGCGTCACGCTGCCAGCGTAATGACTCATGCATCGTTACTGTTTATCCAGCGTAATCGGCTGTGCCGCGTAGGTTTTAAGCTGGGCGGTCAGGCCGTCGATGCCTTTGGTGCGCAGCAGATCGCTCCACTCGTTCTGTTTGGTGGTGATCATGCTGACGCCTTCCGCCACCATGTCATAGGCCTGCCAGTTACCGGTCTGGCTGTTCTTGCGCCACTGGAAATCGAGGCGAACCGGCGGACGGCCGTTGGGATCGACGATGGTGACGCGAATCGCGACGATTTTCGCGTCGCCCAGCGGCTGTTCAGGCTGGATCTGGTAGGTCTGGCCGTGATAGAGCGCCAGCGCCTGACCGTAAGCCTGCGCCAGGTAGTCGCCAAAGGCGCTGAAATAGGCCTCGCGCTGCGCCGGCGTCGCTTCACGGTAGTAGCGGCCCAGCACTAAGGCGCCGGCGTACTTGATCTGCACATAGGGCAGCAGCTCCTGGCGCACCACGTCGCGCAGGTAGTTAGGGTTCTGCTTGATTTTCGGCTGCTCGTTTTTCAGGCGCGTAAAGGTTTTCGCCGCCGCTTCGTCCATCAGCTTATAGGGATTAGTTTGATCGGCGGCGTTCGCCGCAGCCAGCGGCGCGATCGCCAGCATGGCAATCATCAGGAAACGTTTGAACATCGTTTTTTACCTCTCAGGGTTGGGCCGGGGCCGCAGGCGCGCTGTCGGCACCCTGCGGATCCTTGTTATTCGTGCCGTCTTTGTTGTCGCCGCCGCTCTTATACAGGAACTGACCGATCAGGTCTTCCAGCACGATAGCCGACTTGGTATCGCGGAGCGTGTCGCCGTCTTTCAACATCGCCGAGCCCAGCTCGGGATCGTCAAAGCCTAGATTCAACGCTAAAAATTGCTCGCCGAGTAAGCCCTGCGTGCGGATCGCCAGCGAACTGGTGTCGGAAATTTTATCGGCGTACTCGTCGCTGATCGCCATCGTTACGCGCGGCAGCAGGGTTTTCGGTTCGAGAGAGATATCGGTGACGCGGCCAATTACCACGCCGCCGATCTTCACCGGCGAGCTGACTTTCAGGCCGCCAATATTATCGAAGGTGGCATAGAGCTGCCAGGTCGGCTGCGTGCCGAGCGACTTAAGATCCGCCACGCGCAGGCAGAGAAACAGCATCGCCACCAGCGCCAGCAGCATAAACACGCCAACCCAAATTTCGCTTTTTTTGCTTTGCATTGCATTAGTTCCCAAACATCAGTGCTGTCAGCACAAAATCCAGACCGAGCACCGCCAGCGAGGCGTGCACCACGGTGCGCGTCGTCGCGCGGCTGATCCCTTCAGAGGTCGGAATCGCGTCGTAACCGTTAAACAGGGCGATCCAGGTGACCGTCACGGCAAAAACGGCGCTTTTAATCAGGCAGTTGATCACGTCGGTGCGGAAATCGACCGCATTTTGCATCGCCGACCAGAAGAAGCCGGGATCGATGCCTTTCCAGCTCACGCCGACCAGCGCGCCGCCCGCGATGCCGACGGCGGTAAAGATCAGCGCCAGCAGCGGCATGCTGATAAAGCCCGCCCAGAAACGCGGCGACACCACGCGGCGTAGCGGATCCACCGCCATCATCTCCATGCTGGAGAGCTGTTCGGTCGCCTTCATCAGCCCGATCTCCGCCGTCAGCGCCGATCCGGCGCGCCCGGCAAACAGCAGCGCCGTTACCACCGGTCCCAGCTCGCGCAGCAGCGACAGCGCCACCAGCATGCCGAGACTGGTTTCCGCGCTATAGGTGGTCAGCACCAGATAGCCCTGCAGCCCCAGCACCATGCCGATAAACAGCCCAGAGACCACGATAATCAACAGCGACAGGACGCCGACGCTGTAGAGTTGCCTGATCAGCAGCGGCGCGTGTTTTCGAAAGGCAGGTTTGCCTACCAGCGCGTGAAACAGCATTAACCCTGCCCGCCCGAAGGTGGAGCAGGTATTGATTCCGCGACGTCCTGTTGACGCCAGCGCCTTTAACAACATGAGTTTACACTCTCCCTGAGCCGGTGAGATCGGCAAGATAGTCTCCGGCGGCAAACCGGAACGGAACAGGGCCGTCCGCAATCCCATCCAAAAACTGACGCACGCGCGGATCGGGGTTTTCCCGCAGCTGCGGCGTGCTGCCCTGAGCAATGATTTTTTGCCCGGCCACAATATACGCTCTGTCGGCGATGCTGAGTACTTCCGGCACATCGTGCGACACCACGATGCAGGTGAGGCCCAGCGAATGGTTCAGCTCGTCGATCAGCTTCACCAGCACGCCCATAGTGATGGGATCCTGGCCGACGAAAGGCTCATCGAACATGATCAGCTCCGGCTCGAGCGCGATGGCGCGCGCCAGCGCCGCGCGCCGCGCCATACCGCCGGAGAGCTCCGCCGGCTTCAGCTGCGCCGCGCCGCGTAAGCCGACCGCCTCCAGCTTCATCATCACCGTGCTGTGCAGCAGCGCCGCAGGCAGCCGGGTGTGCTCCCGCAGCGGCCAGGCGACGTTTTCATAAACGGTGAGATCGGTAAAAAGCGCGCCCGACTGAAACAGCATGCTCATTTTTTTGCGCGTCTCGTAGAGTTTCGCGCGCGACAGTCGGGGAATGTTTTCGCCGCGAAACCAGATCTCGCCGCGATCGGGCTGCAGCTGGCCGCCAATCAGACGCAGCAGCGTGGTTTTACCAATGCCCGACGGTCCCATAATGGCCGTGACTTTTCCCTTCGGCACCGTCAGCGAAATATCGTCGAAAATCGCACGATCGCCGCGTGAAAAACTGACGCCACGAACCTCAACCAGGTTCGTTTCCTGTTGGTCCATTATTACCTCTTCTGTGGATCGGGCGTTATAAAGCCTACGATGGTAGCCTGTAACGCGCCAGTGCACGATAGCTTTACAGAAACTTACCGCCTTGATTTGGCTAAAGCGGGCATAAAATTTACTTTTGCCGCTCAGACGGTCAAAATCAGCGCCTGTTTGTGATGACAGAACCTGAAACCTGCCGTACAAGACGTGGCGGCAACGCATTTCATCCAAGGATTTTTCATGTTCGTAGCCTCTGCCCTGCTGATCGTTGGTTTGATTTTACTGGCTTACGGCGCCGATCGCCTGGTGTTTAGCGCCGCGATACTGTGCCGATCCTTCGGGATCCCGCCGCTGATTATCGGCATGACGGTGGTAAGCATCGGCACCTCGCTGCCGGAGATGATCCTCTCGTTTTCAGCGGCGCAGCATGGCCAGATGGATCTGGCGGTCGGCACGGCGCTCGGCTCCAACATCACCAATATTCTCTTGATCCTCGGCGGCGCGGCGCTGCTGCATCCCCTGAACATACACTCCAATCTGGTGCGGCGCGAACTGCCGCTGATGCTGCTGGTCTCACTTCTCAGCGGCCTGATGCTGTTTGATAACTACCTGAGCCGTCTCGACGGTGTCGGCCTGATCGCCATCGCCATCCTCTATTTGCTGGTGGCGATCCGCTTCGCGCGCCGCGCCGAGCGCGACAATAGCGACACCCTGACGCGCGAACAGCTTGCAGAGCTGCCGCGCGAAGAGAGCGGCAACACGGTGGCGTTTCTCTGGCTGGCGGTCGCGCTGATTATTTTGCCGATGGCGACGCGTATGGTGATCGACAACGCCACCGCCTTCGCCGACTATTTCGGCGTCAGCGAGCTGGTGATGGGCGCCACGCTGATCGCGGTCGGCACCAGCCTGCCGGAGCTGGCGACGGTGATCGCCGGTGCGCTGAAAGGCGAAGACGATATCGCCATCGGCAATCTGATTGGTGCCAATATTTATAATATCGCTATCGTGCTGGGCCTGCCGGCGCTGATGAATCCCGGCAGCGTAGACGAACACGCCTTCGCGCGCGATTACTGGGTGATGCTCGGCGTCAGCGCCCTGTTCGCCCTGCTCTGCCTGCAGCGCAGCCGCCGTATCGGCCGCCGTGCAGGAACGCTTTTACTCTGTGGTTTCATCGTCTGGGGCGCCCTGTTGTGGATCCAGCCCGCTTTCATCGACGGATAACAAAGGACCGATTTGCCATGTCAACTCAGCTTTCAATCGCGAATTTCGACTTTCAAGCGGCGGGAAAAGCGGTACTGCGCATTGAGCGTGAAGGTCTCGAACAGCTGGACCAGTATATTAACGACGACTTCACCCGCGCCTGCGAGATGATCTATCGCTGTCAGGGCAAAGTGGTGGTGATGGGGATGGGCAAATCGGGCCATATCGGCAAGAAGATGGCCGCCACCTTTGCCAGCACCGGCACGCCGGCATTTTTTGTGCATCCCGGCGAAGCCAGCCACGGCGATCTCGGCATGGTCGGCGGCAACGACGTGGTGCTCGCCATCTCTAACAGCGGCGAATCCAACGAGATTCTGGCGCTGATCCCGGTGCTAAAGCGGCAGCATGTGCCGCTAATCTGCCTGACCAGCCGTCCCGACAGCGCCATGGGCCGCGTCGCTGACGTGCACCTGTGCGTGAAGGTGCCGCAGGAAGCCTGCCCGCTCGGGCTGGCACCGACCAGCAGCACCACCGCGACGCTGGTGATGGGTGATGCGCTGGCGGTGGCGCTGCTTGAGGCGCGCGGCTTTACCGCCGAGGATTTCGCGCTGTCGCATCCGGGCGGCGCGCTGGGACGCAAGCTGCTGCTGCACGTCAGCGACATTATGCACAGCGGCGACGAAATGCCGCACGTGACGCGCGACGCCTCGCTGCGCGACGCGCTGCTGGAGATCACGCGCAAAAATTTAGGGCTGACGGTGATTGTCGACGATCTGATGAAGATCGAAGGCATTTTTACCGACGGCGACCTGCGCCGCATCTTCGATATGGGCATCGATTTCCAGCATGCCACCATTTCGGAAGTGATGACGCGCGGCGGCATTCGGGTGCGCCCCAATATGCTGGCGGTCGACGCGCTGAACCTGATGCAAAACAAAAACATTACCGCGCTGCTGGTGGCCGATGACGATCGTCTGCTCGGTGTGGTACACATGCATGACATGCTGCGCGCTGGCGTAGTCTGAACAGGAAACGAACATGTCGCTAAATACTTCCCTGGTGGAAACCTGCTACGGACCCGTTAGCGCGGAGGTCATGGCGCGCGCCAGCCAGATCCGCCTGCTGATTTGCGACGTTGACGGCGTAATGTCGGACGGCGTGATCTACATGGGCAACAACGGCGAAGAGCTGAAGGCCTTTAACGTGCGCGACGGCTACGGCATCCGCTGTTTGCTAACCTCAGATATCGAGGTGGCGATCATTACCGGACGCAATGCGCGCCTGATGGAGGATCGCTGCAAAACCCTGGGCATTCGCCATCTTTATCAGGGACAGTCCGATAAGCTTTTGGCCTATCGCGAACTTCTGGATAAACTGTCGCTTTCCGATGAGCAGGTCGCCTATATCGGCGACGATCTGATCGACTGGCCGGTCATGGCCAGAGTGGGGCTGAGCGTCGCCGTCGCCGATGCGCATCCTGTGCTGCTGCCGCGCGCCCGTTACGTCACGCGCATCGCGGGCGGACGCGGCGCGGTACGCGAAGTGTGCGACCTGATTTTAATGGCGCAGAACAAATTTGAGGATGCCAAAGGGCTATCAGTATGAGTAGAAGCAGGCGTTGGATAACGCTGATCCTGGCCTTGATCGCGCTGGTGCTGATCGGCTGGAACCTGACCAGCCAGGATGACGCGAGCGCGCCGGTCGCCGCCAGCGATCAGGAGCCGACCTATACCAGCGCGAATTCGAATACCGTGGTCTACAACCCGCAAGGGGCGCTGGCGTACAAACTGGTGTCGGACAAAGTGACCTATTTCGCCGCGGACGAGGTGAGCTGGTTCGACAAGCCGGTGATGACCACCTACGACGAAAACAAAGTGCCGACCTGGTCGGTGCGCGCGGATAAAGCCAAACTCACCAAAGATCGTATGCTTTACCTGTATGGTCATGTGGAAGTAAATACGCTGACGCAGGATTCGCAGCTGCAGCGCATCAAAACGGACAATGCGCAGGTCAACCTCGTCTCTCAGGACGTGACGTCCGACGACCAGGTCACGCTGTTCGGGCGCGGTTTTAACTCTACCGGCATGAAAATGCGTGGAAATTTACGGACGAAAAACGCCGAGTTGATTGAAAAGGTCAAAACTTATTATGAAATCCAAAATGCACAACAACAGCCTTAAGTTTTTCCTGGTCGGCGCGCTGCTGGCGGCCAGTCTGCCCGCGCTGGCGGTGACCGGCGACTCGGACAAACCGGTCAACATCGACTCTGAAAACCAGGCGCTGGACCTGCAAGGCAATGTGGCGACCTTTACCGGCAACGTCATCGTCACCCAGGGCACCATTAAAATCACCGCCGATAAAGTGGTGGTCACGCGTCCCGGCGGCGACAGCAATAAAACCATCGTTGACGCCTGGGGCAACCCGGCCACCTTCTACCAGATGCAGGACAGCGGCAAGCCGGTGCAGGGCCACGCGGCCAAACTGCACTACGAGCTGGCGAAAGATTTCGTCGAGCTGACCGGCAACGCCTACATCGAACAGCAGGACAGCAATATCAAAGGCGACCGCATCACCTATCTGGTTAAAGAGCAGAAAATGCAGGCCTACAGCCAGGGTCAGAGCAAGCGCGTCACCACCGTGCTGGTGCCGTCGCAGCTGCAGGACAAAAACGCTAACAGCCCGAAAAAGAGTAACTGATCGCTATGGCCACACTAATCGCAGAAAACCTGGCGAAGGCCTATAAGGGCCGTCGCGTGGTGGAAGACGTCAGCCTGCAGGTGAAATCCGGCGAGATCGTCGGCCTGCTGGGCCCCAACGGCGCGGGTAAGACCACCACCTTCTACATGGTCGTCGGCATCGTGCCGCGCGACGCGGGCCGCATCGTCATTGACGACGACGACATCAGCATCCTGCCGCTGCACGCGCGCGCGCGTCGTGGCATCGGCTATCTGCCGCAGGAAGCGTCGATTTTCCGCCGTCTGAGCGTTTACGACAACCTGATGGCGGTGCTGCAAATCCGTGACGACCTCACCGAGGAGCAGCGTCAGGATCGCGCCAACGAGCTGATGGATGAGTTTCATATTGCCCATCTGCGCGACAGCATGGGCCAGGCGCTGTCGGGCGGCGAGCGCCGCCGCGTTGAAATCGCCCGTGCGCTGGCCGCCAATCCGAAATTTATTCTGCTGGATGAGCCGTTTGCCGGCGTCGATCCCATCTCGGTTATCGACATCAAAAAGATCATCGAGCATCTGCGCGACAGCGGCCTCGGCGTGCTGATCACCGACCACAACGTTCGTGAAAC
>Ga0157360_1000937_pt1 | contig 10933 bp, 11 predicted proteins | sample AttlaeALBM1_FD_111483 | JGI IMG/M metagenome (GOLD analysis project Ga0157360, IMG submission 111483) | Fungus gardens microbial communities from leaf cutter ant in Ribeirão Preto, State of São Paulo, Brazil - Atta laevigata ALBM1 | ecosystem: Host-associated > Fungi > Mycelium > Unclassified ... | reverse complement strand
ATATTTGGTGTTCAACTCCCCAGATAAAAAAATATGAATTTCTATTGACGATGATGAAAATCGGTACAAACACAAACCCTATATTTCACCTGCATCACTCAACAAGATGTCTGTTAGACACCCAAGAGCTTGCTACTGCAAGACAATTGTATATGTTGATTGAAGAAGCCTGAGGAGAGTTTCAAGCATGCTCTCGATTATCTTGACTTGTGGAAAATGGGCGTGATGCCAGACACTCAACTCAGACTCTTCAACACTTCTTCCAAGTTGCTTCTGTACACTGCTCAATGAGCAAGGGAGACCAGGTAAAGATGAGGCAGCCAATGAAGTGGGAGGGACATCATGAAGGTGGATGTCGAGACAAGGGAGGGTTAACAGTCATCTCCGTTGGCCAAACAGCTCAAGTAACACGCTGCATAGAATTTGACATAACAGCACCATAGCTGCAGGTGAATGTGCCTTCTGATATTATGCCAGGAGGACGATATGACCCAAAACCATTGTGGGATGCAATCATCAAGGTGCTGGAGACAGAGCTTGCTCGAGCAAGGCAGGCATTGACATGTCAGGACAAGCTGAACAGCCAGCTGTTGTGAGCAGAAGCTACTATTGCAAAGCTCGAGGTAGGTAAACTATGGCAGTTTTCTTTGTTTTTCTATAACTCAGGTATGGCTAAACACCCAGAACGAGATTTGTATCGACCTCTTCCACTGGATAAGCGAGCAAGAGCAACAGACGTCAACCATGTGGAAGGCAAGCAGTGCACCCTTTGTCAACTCCTTTAATATAAGATTCAGTCCCTCGAAGAAGACGATGCCCTTGACGTCCAGCTGAGATGCAAGACTTCCTTTAGCCCAGAAGTATGATTGACTTGGGCTCTGGGAGAATGGGGTTCTTCTTATTTCGGTTTTTAGTCCCCAGCCTACTCTGCATATCTGAAGCTTTGTACCTCACTCTGCTTCTAGTTTTTCATGGTGAGTTTGCATGCTAATGATTATATATTTTCTAATCCAGCTGGCTCAAGACCAACATATCTTCGACTACAAATGTACAGCTTATTTGTCGAGGTATGTCTGAAAGAAACCTCTATTTTTCTCCATAGCAAGTTGTCTGACCTACTCGATGACTATTGTTCTTATAGCCTCAACTTTTCTATTCTGTAGGTGCTCTGGAATCTGACACAGGTTTGATTGTCTATGTATGTATACCTCTGATGTTCTCTGATGCCTAGCATTCTAACTGATTTCATCTTCACAGCACAATAGCTTCTGGTTCAGTCTAATCCGCCCCTGCCATCAAATCTTGGCTGCTTCCTATCTGGCCTATGGACTGTTCTGCATAAAAGCCACTGAATGTCATGTTTGCAGTCAGATTTTATTGTTTCAGGTTGTACTCTCCAAAGTCATGAATACGCCTCTATCCTTGTTGAATTACTTATATCTAATTCTTCCTTTCTTCCAGGTTTAACTAGCCTTGCAAGTTGGGACTTCCATGTGGTAGACCATTTTCTTGAGCTTGCATGGCTACATATTGGCCAATTGCATGTTCTCACAGTCAAAGTCCACATTCTATTTATCTGAAATCAGGTTAATGAGGTAAGTTACAAGCTATAACATATTCCTAACATCTAACTCATTTTGCTTCCATCAATCATCACCTAGCATATGCATTTATGTCACCTTTCAATCATCTAGTTAGTGAAATTCAACATCTATTTCGCCTCTGTTCTCGAGGCCATTATTGTCCATACCATTCGTTGTATAGAACAGACCAATGAATTTGTCCATCTCGTTAGTCTTTCCACCACCCTTCTCAACTTCCAGGACATCGCCACTTCCCTCTGCATGGATGAAAACAGGATAATGAGTCAAAAACCACAAGGATCATGTCCATTCAGAGTGCGTGATTAAATTCTTCATGTCTTGAACCATTTGATGACTTTGATCAAGCGAAATTATGCCAATGTTGGGTATGTCAAGAACAGTCAAGACCTTTCTCAAAACAGCTGCACACCATCATAACTATACTGTGATCGTTGTCAAAACTGCTCCCTCTTATGGGAGCTGGAGTCTCCACTTTTCTCATCCCTGAGATCTATCTATCTTCACCCTTATGTCACGAGTCAATAAATTCATACTCTGTGCACACGTCATCCTTGCTCATGGTGGTATGTTTGCGATCGCTGGTTCTCAGATTGTGGGGGCAGCAGCAATGGCATATAGCACACCAGCTGTGGTATTCACTGGTCAATTTATTTTGACGTCGCCTTAGAATCTCTATCATGCTTATGATGCATTGGACTTTGGTAATCCCAGTGATATCTTAGGATTTGAGGAAGGGCATTTAGCGGACAAGGTAGACGTTCTCAATCCCTAATATGATTATATAGGTTCCGAGCTGATCACCGCATACATCACGAGTGAGTAAGTCCTGGATGACTGGTACTGGGATGTTGTAAGGGGACATCTAGGGTGATGCTTAGTCAGGACTGAGGGTCTGTTCTATTAGTGGCCCTGTGACAGTACATGTACGCATTCTTATAGTTCCTGTCTTCTCCCTGTCTGTATCATGCAGTGCGACGCCTTCTATCTATTATTAGGACATTGTGATTACTGATCCATGTGCTCATATGATAGTGCATGTGATCGTCTGGTATAGAAGTATATATACTAGCAAGCTGTCATAGATATACTTCACTTGAATCTCAACTTAGCTTCCAGGACTATCCAATAGCTTGAAGGGTACTTGCCTCTGAGTGACGCCCTTACAGATGTAGAATGATGTTCCCTTAAGCAGTGGCCATCCACCATCATTAATAAGCTTATATTTCCTATGGTCCCCTCCCTTATGCTGAGCCTTATCCCTCTCCATCCACTTCTTTCACCCATAGCTTGTTGAAAGAAGCATATGACGATGAAGATTTCATATTATAGATTATATGCATATATATAATATTCCACTTTTCTAAGCTTCTTCATCAGTTGTTTTCTCTCTTTAGTTCTCAAGATGTTTGAGTTTGTGCTCATAGTGTCCGCCATACAAACAGGCAGTAACATTGGCATGGAGCGCTTTCAGAGTTTCACAGGCTATGACTTTTTTCCCTACTGCAGGTTAGATAGACACTTCAAAGAGTTGCTGAGGGTTGACTTTATCTAGGTCACACATCAGAAATTCAGACATTTAAACTGTTTGCCTTGGTAACCTATGGAGTTTTTCACCCACTGCCTCCCAACAGTATCCTGGGTAGATATGTGAATGATGAGGACTAGTGTATCAACTAGCTTTCTGTTCAAAAGGAAGACAATCTTAGCGAGGTCACTTTTCTATAGCTTGCATCCTTATAGACGACAGAGTGTAAATAAGGGTGTCAAGACCCACTTTTGGCCGATATGTATAGGTTTGAAATGATTCTCATTTGTTTGGATTGGTGCAAGAGCATTGACATCAAACCTTGGAACCAGAGGAAAGACAAGCTTCCCAAGGATTTATTTGATGGTTGCGAGGAGTTTGAGGAATGGGTGAGGGTTTCTGCTCTTCTTTGTATAAACCTCGACACATTACTCTTCAATTAACATACTAATGTATGTAACCCTTCTGTCTGTACTCACACTGACATTGATTTAGTGCCTTTGTGAACATAAATCGCTTCCTATAGGTCCCTCATTGATCCTATATTGTCCTATATTGTCCTATATTATGAGAGTCAATTACTTCTGTAGGTTGGCTGTCATGTTGAAGGTTATATTTTTGCTCAATCTTTGCTGCCAAGGCAAAGCCTGTGAGTGCAAGTCGTTGTATTGGAAGTTTAGCAACAAATGGTACGATCGGCCCTGGCAAGACTATGTTCAAAAAGCTGAAAATCTTACTTGACTAGATGATGCTCTGTTGAACAAAGGTATGCTTTTTTTTTCCAATTTTACCATTGATTTCCTCCCTAAAGGCTGAAAGAGCAGATGATCTATGTTTACTACTGAGAACAATTGGTACATTCAGCCCAGTCTTCCAATTCCAACTGTGCTTATGGTTTTGAATCTAGTTTATTTAGCCAAAATAATTGTCTATTTGATGGCTCCTGATGGCATTCCAGTTTCAGTGTCGAAGTGTCTGATGACGCATTACTGGCACAAACGTCTCATCAAAATCAATCCCAGGGATCTGTGAAAATCCCTGAGCTACAAGTCTAGCCTTGTAGTGCTTGATCTGCCCCTCTGCATTGAGTTTCATTTTGAAAACCCATTTACAGCCTATCACCTTCCATCTGATTGGCCATGGTATGGCGCTGAAAAGATATTGCCTCATAAACTCTTTGAGTTCCTCTATGCATGCTCTTTTCCAGTGCCTAGCATCCCCCCTCGACATTGCATCTTCATAGGTGGTTGGGTCCTTCAAAATTTCAATGGCCCTGTTCACCCATTTGAGGCCTCCAGGACTATTTTGTCACACATAAGAGTTCTCGAAAAACATTCGTTATCATCACGAGCAGGAGCATATCTTAGCCTCTGTGATTGGTGTCCATTGATGGGTTGGTTGTCTTTTCTTTCTTCAACCCTTGCTGGCTCTACTTTCTCTTTTCTCCTGACTTCGACTTCAATGCCGGTTCGCTCCTCAAGTAGCTGAGGTCCTGTCATCTCGTTCGAGGTGGGTGCATCGTCTTTCTTTTCCTGATTTTTGTTAATCTCAATCCTAACTTGTTCAGGACATTGAGGGTCTTCCAGGAATGTCACATTATGTGACTCATACAGTCAAAGATGATTTCAACTGTCCGCAATGACATAACCTTTTTTATTTTCAGATAAACCTACAAAAAAACCCTCAACCAACTTCGGGTCTGCTCCTCTTTTCATCAGGTACATGCATGTATGCTCGACACCCAAAAATTCGGATGTGAGCCACTGATGGTTTCTTTTGCAGAAACAGTTCATGGAGGGTACTATCTTTGGATACTGCTTTTGTAAGCCTGGTTCTCCGTTGACTGATATCCACTGTACAGCGTGTCAAACTCCTAAACAGCTGCTATCTTCTTTATAGGGTTATTCCTTACCCTTGTCTATTAAATCTTCGAGTCAAGTCGCTTTTGTCTCTCAGAAACCTTTGCAACCAGCATGTGTATCCAAACACGAGTCCTATTCGCTATCTAGAGAATGCTTTGCTGCCCAAGGTATGTTAATTTCTCTCATATCTAATTTCACATTTGATTATATTCCATTGCAGGCTCAGCAACCACTGCAGTATTCCTGGCATCACCTTGCCATTCTATCTGTATTTTCTGGGTTTCTCTCATGTGCATTTCCTAATTTTGATTTTATTTCTTGTATGTCCATAGTGTCAAAGCAAAATTTATTTCTAACCATTTATGGTATTCAATAGCTCAACATGTTATTTCTATCAGGTCATGCCTGTCTCATCCAACTAAGCTACCCCCTCCGTCGTGTCAGACTTGACAGTATTCCCACATCTCAGAACTCCAACTCGAGTCTGGATGGGGTTTTCTCTATGCTTAGTCTTCTAACGAGTAGGTTGAGGCATTTTGTTGCCCAGATCCCTAGAGAGTTGACAACATTGTCTCTTCGACTGCACAATTCTGTCCTTTTTTGACATGTTAATTTTATAGCTTGTCTAATATTGCACTGTTTTTGTCTCAAAATATATGTCTTGAATGCTCGAGCTTTATTCTTCACACTGGTACAACAAAGTGAGCTTCTATCCTGTTGACTAATTGACCTGTATGGTGTTTTCAATGTCTTAGCAAGACTTTCTGATTATAGTTCCAATGCTTTGTAAGTCCAATAACGTCGTCACCACTGCCTTTGAATTCTTTTTAATTATTGGAAAAATCTTATCAAATTAAAAAACACTGACCAGCAGTCTAGAGTACGTAAATACCTATCTTACACTATAGGTGTCCTAATGTATCACAAGGTGGTACAATGCCAAACAACCCAAAGACACTAAACTATTTGAGACTCGTGTTAATGAGTATGAATTTTTCTCAATAAATTTCTTGATCCTGCCATGACTGTCTTGACTACCGAAAAAAGGAAGCTTTGTGGTGCTTTCCTAAAGAACAACATCTGACTGTCTTGCATAATTGAGCAGCAGTTCATAGTTGGCTGTGAGGCAAAGGACATCTATAGATAACCTAGAGGGAGGAAAATATTTAGTTAACTCTACGACACTTATTAATTCACTGAAGTCCTCCAGTTGGTAGGGTTAGGGGTCTAACAAATGAAGAATTCAACTGCAACAAGACATTTCTCTGCTTCAGCCTATATTTGTACCTCAGAGCATAACAGATTCGACAACAATATTTAACATTTATCAAGCATCACTGACAGTCCATATCAGGTACAGTACAACCCACTACACTGACTCACACAACTCTCACACAACCTCTCACAGAACTTTGCTTTTCTGGAACCAATGTGTCTCAATAAACCACAGTAAAATGAGCATGGTGTTCGTCTTCAATGCTACAACTGGCTTGCTGCAAAGCCATTTTGCATACTGGATGTCAGTGGGCCATTGGATTTTGAAGGCAGACTCTGCACTGCGATGAGTTGGGGTGTGACAATAGATAGCGTATGCCAGAGGTAAGATCCTATCTGGATAAAGGCACTCACTAAATATGGACTTGCCCTGCGAGATCCATCTATGTAGGCTGTCGTCGATCTGAGGGAGGTGGCAGCATGTACAAATAGCTCCATGAGTCTGCAGATTATACCAGATGTTCTTCTTCCACTTGAGGAATGCACGAAAGTCCAGGTGAGGGCAGTAATTAGCCATATGATCATGTTCTTTACTGAGGTCTAGATTGTTTACCATATAGACCATACAATTCCCATCCATCGCTTGGACCATGTGCTTGAGTATCACAACATACTCTTGGGCAGTGAGTTCAGCATTGATTTTCCTCTTCTTTACAGCCCTCGATTCTTTCACAAAGGGTGGTTTGCTCTCTTCACCACATTTTGTATACTGAGGAAAGAATTCTTAATTCTCATGATGAAGGGTTAGATAGGGGTGGGGGTCGACAGGGGGTCAATCAAAGAAGATGATGGTACCAGAACCTTTTTGAAGGCCTCAAGAATATTGCTGGGTTGTTTGGGCATATTTTGGTCAGGAGCGGTTGCACAGAGTTGGATAGGTTTGCTCAGCACTCGAGAGGAAGGCACAATGGAGGACTCAACAATAGGGCAACATTAGCTGCAGACCTCATTCTGCATATCTTTAAGGCATGATACACCACTCTCTTCGTCAACATGCCATATGATGCATAGTCACAGGCACTCAGTTGAATTCCATATCATGTGTCCCATTGCTTTTCAACCAATAATGTCCCATGGATCATTGAGTGGTTAGCGAAATACTGCAGGTTTGAAAGGTAGTATATAACATGTTGCGGGTTCTCCATCTCTCCCTGCTCTGCTCATCTCCTGGATAGCTGTACTCATGTCGAACGGAGTCATTGCCAAGACAATAAGACGGACCTAAGGGTAGTTGTTGCCTGTCGAGAAGGCAGTTGTCGCCACAAGAAGTCTCTGTATCTCTTCAACCCCTCACCTCCACCTCTCAATTATACCCTCCGAAAAGCTGCAATCTCAGGATTGTAATGGTCCATGTTAGTGTTCCGTTTGTCTTTCATAATGTATGCATAAACCTCATTTTTCGAACAGTAAAACTTGCAACCCAGTATTGCAGCTAATGTTCTGCCATCATAGATGGTATTGACAAATATGATTCCTCTTTCATTCCCCCTAGGCTGTGCAATCTGACAATCATTTGTACATGCTTTTACAGTTCTTTTTGTGACGTCGGAGGCAGTTCAATGATGTACTTTAACTTAGGGTAATTAGACAATCGACGAACAACGACAGCATTGGTTTGTAGGTTGAGTTCAGCGATCAACGGCCTCTCTATCATGACAGGTAACGTACCAGATATAAGAGGACACCTCCATCTCCACCCCTAAATGGCATGACAATACTCTGGAGCTACCCTAGCCTGTTTACTAGTGATACTTAAACACACTAGTTTAGCTCCGATCACAGAGACCCTGAATGCAGAACCAGTATATAGTGTAGAACATCCCTCCAGGAGCCTTATCCTAATCTCTGAGGATTCTCCTGGAGGTAAGTTGTATCATAACTACTAACTGTAATATTAACTGAGGATTCTCCTGGAGCCTTGTGCCCAGTCACCCTTACACCAGACATGACAACTATAGAGAAAGGGAGGGTACAGATTCCCCACAACAACTGCATGCACATGCAAAAGTCTCTTAATACAAACACATCATGTACTTCATCAATGAATATCCCTCCAAAACCATCCAAGGCATGCAATCTTCCTATTGCCTCAGAGAACTCCCTTCCGACAGCAAGATCAACTGTTGTCAGGATTAACAAAGAGCCAAAGAAGTCAGAGATGCTGCTTCTAAAGACACCATATGGCATTTCTATATTCTTGAGACGATGCTCCTAGTCTTCAAGCAGTGAAATCAAGGAGACAATAATGACAAATGTCTTGGTAGGTGACTGGTGTGTGACTATCATAGGGACCATCGATTTTCTGCTTCCAGTAGAGAGTGCAACAAGTACATCTGTTTTTCCTTTAATTGCACAAATGACTGCCTTTTGTTGCTTGTCTGATACCCAATTGCAGTTGGGCATTTGCAAGATTGATCTCATTGCCTTGAGAGTGGCATTCTCTATGTTCAACATATCCTGGAAAAGCAGTCATTAACAGTAGAACAGGTTTTTACAAATATTACACATGTTGTTGTCTGTTGGACCAGCATTTTGCAATCAGGGGGCCATTGTCTGACATAGAGCATCATCACTAATCCTATCACCAAGCTGACCCCAAAGATTAGTGTCCGATGATGGGAATCAAAGGGAATTTGATCTTGAGACAAGGGTAATAACAAATGAAAATATAATGATCTCCGAGATGTTTTACAGTTGTGCACTAAACAAGTAGGCACTGGGGAGATAATCAAATATGAAAGAGAGCTTAAACAGAGGGTGAAATAAAAGGGGGAACTCAAATAACCGAAAGAAATAATAATAAAGAAAACTTAAGAATCCACTTGAGGTAGATCTCACCGGAATAGAATCTCTAAGACGTGTGTTCATCTCGCATCGTGACACTACTGCCCTTACCTAGTCTAGTAGTCTGGCTTGCTGTCGATACAGCAGAACTACCTGGAACTCCCGTGCCGTCGTATGGGCTCTTCTTCAGCTGACTGTACAACTGAAAGCTGACTCCAATGACATGTAGTGAGCTATTAACTCCTAGTGTAAGTGAATGCCCAAGTCTGTTAGGGCTCAAATTCCCATCGAGGGAGAGGTTTGGTAGGTGTTTAGAAGGTAAAGTACAACACTTAGAGAATAGGAAACTTAGTTACTCAAAATAGCCATTAAGCTTTAGAGCAACAGAGAGGGATGATGGTGAGGGTATGATGCTTGAGCTCCCTTCTGTGCCCTAGAGTATTTTATTAGGATTACAAAGCAAGCAATACAATAAAGAAATTAGAACAAAGAAATCCTCCCAATTCCCAAACACAGCAAGGCTGAAATGATACAACAGCTTTCTTTCCAAATACTCCGCGATTGCTCTCCAGTCTCCTAGTCCTACTCCTGAAATCCTCCTCTGCATGGTGGATGACTCTTGAGCCTATTGACGGGCTGTGGAGAGAAGTGGCAGTCATATTCCATCTCAATCTTGGTTGCGTCGTCTTCCTCAAACCATCTCTCTCAACCTCTCTCCCTATCCTCCTTAGTCCTTGCTACATTTTTTCTATGTCTCTTCACTTCTCTGTCCTCCAGTGTCCTTCTACTGCCGTTGCAATGTGACTTTGCAAGGTTTCAACTCTCTTGATCTTACTATAATTAGCCATCAGTGATAATGGCTCAGATCTGATCGTAACTCTTCTGTAAATAGGACCACCGGCGGCTGAGGTATGACGTCACTCGGGTAGCACTAATTCTGCTAAGTTCACTTCCATCCTCGAGAGCACTTCTAGAAGGGAGAACCACTGGAAAGCCAATACAGGGTGCCTGGGCAAGCGTCTATGAGGTATGTGTAGCGGTGGTTACAGCCACTACTCTGCTACTTGAGCAGTAGACTCAAGTCCACGACTAGGCATCTAGGGAACATTTCTGGGAGGCCGAACTCTTCTCTTGAGCTGGTTAGTCTGGTTATTATCGCAAAAAATGCCACTTATGATGCCTAAATTGTTGTACGGCATGACACCGATGAGAGGGTTTTACTTACTCCTTGACCATCGAGCTAGTCCTTGTATAGTACGACGTTCTTGCAATAGTGTTAGGTGGGTTTTGATTAGAAAAAAGGGTTATCTCACCATCACCTTCCCAGCATTCGTTTCAGTAACATGACTATCTTTTTCAACTGGGTGTTTATCATGCAGGTTTGAATTCGGATTCAAAGGTGAGGGGGGTTGCTGTCAAGGATGGAATTCAGAGGACAGAGGTATAGAGTAATAGATAGAAACTACACTCCGGAACGGAGTAATGTACTACGTTGGAGAAGAATAATACTTAGCAATAGTATAAATAAGTCTCCAGCAGATAGGCAAGGACGTCGGAGCAGAGAACGACTTATTGAACGACCTTGGCTTCAACTTATGTGTTGCACCCCAGTCTCCGGTTGTGAGGTTGGTCGCGTATTTCGGAGTGATGGAAGTCGTCAAGACAGAGGTCCTAAGGAGACAATTGAAGGAGTTGGAGTGGACAAGACGAGGTTAGGACCAGATGACGTTAATTTACAGACTAAGAAATTACACTGTAACTACTCAGTACTTATAGGAAGTCCGGAATAGGAGGAGAGTAGTCTACTATGCTATCCTACTATTATTACTTTTAGGAGAATTATTAGGAGAATGAATTACATAATTATCATATTTCCAGAATAT
>Ga0157360_1000934_pt1 | contig 10941 bp, 12 predicted proteins | sample AttlaeALBM1_FD_111483 | JGI IMG/M metagenome (GOLD analysis project Ga0157360, IMG submission 111483) | Fungus gardens microbial communities from leaf cutter ant in Ribeirão Preto, State of São Paulo, Brazil - Atta laevigata ALBM1 | ecosystem: Host-associated > Fungi > Mycelium > Unclassified ... | reverse complement strand
CGCAGATCAGCGGACGGGGATCATCACTGAGGCCCAGCATTTTATCCGTTTCTTTCAGCAGAAATTGCATGTCATGTTTAGGATGACGGGTGCTGTAACTGATGAGTCTGACATCAGGATCGATAAACTGCAGTTGCAACACCTTTTCGTGGTTGCCCGGGCTCGTCGCGTCAAAACCGTGCAGATAAATAATCATGTTTATCCTCTATGGCTGTCGCGCCGGGCAACCTGATGGCTATAACGCGGCTTTATGTGCCAGCCAGCGCGCCTGTAGCGCACTGAGCTGCTGCGCATTGTCTTTCCAGCGGCGACTCGCTTTCAGGCTCTCCCGGCTCAGGGTTCCACGATGATACAACTGCATGACAGGCTCCGCTTCGATCAGGGTCAAATTATCTATGACACTGACGGCGCCCTTGCGATCGTTACAAACCAGAACCATGTCACAACCGGCAGACAGTGACTGCTGCGCACGCTCCGCATAGCTGCCCATCACGGCGGCACCTTCCATGGAGAGATCGTCAGAGAAAATCACGCCCTTAAAGCCCAGTTCCTGGCGTAACACCGTTTTCAGCCAGTAGGGTGATCCGCTGGCAGGAAGCGGGTCCGCTTCGCTGTAGATCACATGGGCAGGCATAATGGCATCCAGCGCCTGTTCATGAATCAGCGTACGAAAAATAGCCATATCGTGCTCGCGTATCTCGGCTTCACGGCGATTGTCGCGCGGGGTTTCTTTATGGGAATCTGCGCTGACCGCACCATGACCGGGGAAATGCTTACCGGTCGTCTTCATTCCCGCCTCATGCATACCGGCAATAAAGCAGCGCGCTATCGCGAGGGCGATCTGCGGATCCGCGTGAAATGACCGGTCGCCAATGGCCGCACTGATGTGGCCGATATCCAGCACCGGCGCAAAGCTGATGTCGATATCCATCGCTATCATTTCGGCGGCCATCTGCCAGCCTGCCTGCTGGGCCAACTCCCCTGCCGTGCTCATATCGTGGAGCGCAGCAAATGACTGCATCGCCGGTAGTGTGGTGAAGCCGTCACGAAAACGCTGTACCCGACCACCTTCCTGATCGGCGGCCACAACCAGACGAGTGTGCGACGCGGCACGGATCTGACGGACCAGCTCGGCCAGTTGCGCCGGATCGTGGTAATTGCGGGCAAAAAGAATCACGCCACCCACCAGCGGATGGCGCAGTATGTCGCGCTCTTCGGCATCCAGCTCGAAACGCTCAACGTCCAGCATGAGTGGGCCGGGAAAACGTGTTGTCATAACCTGTATCCTGTCTCTCTGCGCCTCTGCGCAAAGCCGTTAAATCTGTGACCAGCTCTGTTGAGCCAGCTGTTGTAATTGGGCATCGCCACTCTGTTCTGCGCGCAGTTGATACCAACTGGCCACTAGCAGGTGCAGCCATGGTTGCCAGCGACGAACCTGACGCTGAAGTGAAGCCAGCGGTAACTGCATCCGCTCAGCATAGTCGGTTAGCCAACCGGTTTGCTGATCCGGCACGGCTAAACAGACGGCGGCCAGCTCCAGCGCCACATCCCCGTCCGCGGCATATTCCCAGTCGATAAGATGCAGCCCCTGCGATGACTGGATCAGGTTGGCAGGATGAACATCCATATGCAGCGGGGCAAGGCGCAACGGACGCGGCTCACCCTGCTCTGTCAGCCGTTTTAGCTGGCGCAGCCAGCAATACTGACGCTGCTGGCACTGCTGCCAGTATTGCCACAGCAGGGGTAACAGCACGACACGATAACCGGTCAGCGGCTGGTGATGAAGCCGCCGGAGGAGCGTAATCACCTCGTACCGCTGTGCACGAAAACCCGCCTCATCCAGCACCTCACCTTCCTGCCAGGGCATAATAAGGCCATGGCGGTTACCCGCCAGCGGCGCGTTCACCAGCCCGCTGGGCTGCAACTTGCGCAACACACGGTGCTCGCGCTGGCGATTAACGAACGGTATCGCGGGATGCGGTGCCGGGCGGAGAAGATAGCGTCCCTGTGCGGTCAGGATGCGACAACTCTGCCCGGTTAAGCCCGCGAGTGAGGTCAGGTTGACCGGCTGCTCACCCGTTGTAGCCTGAATCAGCTGTAAAAAAGCGGCATTAATTCTGGGCGACACCGTTGCCCGACCAGATAATTTCGCCCGTCTGCACCAGCATGAGCTGCATCTGGATGGTCGGCGTTTTGACGTCACCCTTCGCCGTGCTGTAAAGCACATACTGGGCGTTAACGTTACGCGCCAGGCCAATCGCTTTACTGCGTGAGTTAAGACTGTCGTCCGGCGAAAGCCCCAGTGCCTGTTTTGCCTGCGCCAGCTGCTCCGGCGACACCAGGCTGAACTTACCATTGTTGTTCAGCGCCGTCTGAATGGCACTGGTTGCCTTCTCCGACTGGAGTGAACCGTTGGTGTTGTTTTTGATACGATCCACCAACAGCACGCTGCCCGGCTGCACAGTTGCGGCACGCACCATTTGGGCGACCAGCGGCTGTACGGTGGCATCCCAGTTAATTGTCACCAGCTTTGGCGGCTGCGGAACGGGTTGAGGCTGAGGAACCGGCTGCGGCTCAGGCTGAGGAACGGGCTGAGTCTGTTCCTCGGGCTGAGTTTGCTGTTCCACGGGGGCAGGCTGCTGCTGTTTCAACACACAGCCCGAAAGAATAAGCGCCATCATCAGTGCGCCAGTACGATTAACACTGCGAATCACGTAACAGTCCTCAGAGATAGATATAGAGACGAACCTTGCTGGCCGTCAGGTTACCCAGTTGCGACACCGCAGCGACGCTGCCGTCAGGCGGCACCGTGACAATCTGCGCGGGTTCACGCGGCGTTATTTCCAGCCCTTTATCGTCGTACCAGTAATAACGATAGTGCACCACAACCGGCGTTTCACGCTGATTGTAGAGTATGCTGCTGGCACGTTTCTGACCGTCGTGGTCATCCAGCGTGGGCTCATCGGTAATAATGCCCGCTGAAAGCACGGATGATTCCATCACCAGCGACTGAGACGTATTGATCATCGGTTTATCACTACTGCAACCGGTCAGACTCAGCAAAACGGCCAGTCCTGTCAGCCATGAACGCATAGCAAGGTCCCCTTCAGGGATCAATGTGACAGCATCGGACCAAGCGGTTTACCGCCCACCAGATGCATATGAATATGGTAAACTTCCTGACCACCGTGCTGATTGCAGTTGACGATCAGGCGATAACCCTCTTTATCAATCCCTTCTTCACGCGCAATCTTCGCCGCCGCCGTGAACATTCGGCCAAGCGCCTGCTCATGTGCCGCCTCAACATCGTTGGCGGTCGGGATAAGAATGTTAGGGACAATCAGGATGTGCGTGGGGGCTTTAGGCGAGATATCGCGAAACGCCGTGACCAGTTCATCCTGATAAACCACGTCGGCGGGAATTTCGCGACGGATGATTTTACTGAAAATCGTTTCTTCAGCCATAGAGAGCAGTTCCTTTAGCCTGGGTAGATAATCTCTCAGTATGCGGGAGAAATTCGTTTTCTTTCAACCTCGCGCCGCTCTTTCTTACATTAAGTGGCGGTGTTTAACGCATTTCCGCCCTTGTAAGGACACGAAACGGGCCTTTCCATTTTTATCACCCCACAGTCAGTGTCGTCTCCTTTCCTGCAGCCTGCCGGGTAATGAAACGATCACGTATCTCTGGTTTTCACGCGCAGCAGCCCTGCAAACGTTGGGTCGTTGCCACAGTCTCCGCTCCTCTGCTGTCCTGGCCGGGTTGACGGATATCACCCGCTGTCTTTCCGTGCAACGACAGCCCTTTCTGCTCTACGCACTGTTGGCCCCAACAGTCGGCTCATCCACAGCGTGACGGGCGTTGCTTAAGTCCCTGCATTACTGAGCGGGGGCGACAGCAAAAGGTTGCAACATTTGATCATTAAAGCCCTATCATTTCTTGCCGAAACTATAAATAACGTGTCGGATTAGTTTGATCCCGAGCCCGTCGCGTTTTACACCGCTTCAGGCCGTTAAATCTTGATGCGCAATAACGTGCCTGAATGAAAACGATTACAATTAACCGTTAAACAGGATGTTAATTATGCGATTCTTACAACGCGTTAAACTGTCACACCGACTGATTTTTCTTACCGCTTTTTTTCTCATCGCCATGGTCATTATTGCCGTTATCTGTCTTCATTCCCTCAGAACACTGGCGGCATCAGAACAGCAGTTATACACATCGCGGCTTGAACCGGTTCAGATGATGAACGTGGCGGCCCGCGAAATGGCGACCCACTTTCGACGGGGCTATGCGTATGTTTTTCCGGGTGGCAACGTCACCGCGGCCGAATCCCGTCAAAATACGATAAAATTTAACCAAAAATCACAGCAGTCGGTCCAGACCGCAGTGGATTTTCTGAAACAGTCCCAGGATCCCGCATTGGTCGCGATTACGCAAAAAGTGTTGCAGGCCTGGCCGGACTATCTGGCCTCTATGCAGCGGGTTTATGCGCTGGCGAACAATAACGACATTCCGGGCGCCCTGAAGGAAATTGCCACGCACACCGACCGCCTGCACGTCGCTGTCAGAGATCCGCTGCTGGAGGCCGTGAAGATTTACAACGCCTCTGTGCATCAGGTCATTGATGACAATGTTTCCCACATAGACAGTACCTCATTCACGCTCATTCTGTTAATCGGTCTGACCTTCCTCGCCGGCGGCGTACTCGGTACGCTGATTTTTATCTCCGTCATGAAGCAACTGGGGGCGGAACCGGAAGTGGCGGTCCACATGGCGGGACTGATTGCGCGCGGTGACCTTCACGGGCACAACGAAACAAAACCCGGTGATACATCCAGCCTGATTTTTCAGTTGTCTGTGATGCGTCAGCACATCCGCGATCTGATCAGTGAAGTCCAGGATGCCGCTGAGCAGGTGGCAAAATCCTCCGCAGAAATCGCCAACGGCACGCAGGATTTGTCACGCCGTACCGAGTCTCAGGCATCTGCACTGGAAGAAACCAGCGCCTCAATGGAACAGCTCTCTTCGGCAGTACAGAGCAATGCAGATAATGCGCGGGTGGCCAATGATGTCGTCAAACACGCGTTTCAGATTGTGGCCAGCGGCGGCCAGTCCGTCTCGGATGTAGAAGAGACCATGCACGCTATCCAGGACAGCAGCAGCCGGATAGGTGAAATCATTAGCGTGATTGACGGCATTGCTTTTCAGACCAATATCCTGGCGCTTAACGCGGCGGTCGAAGCGGCCCGGGCGGGCGATCAGGGACGGGGTTTTGCTGTGGTAGCCGGTGAGGTTCGCAGTCTGGCACAACGCAGCGCCGTGGCGGCTCAGGAAATCAAAGCGTTGATTACGGAGAGCCACTCGCGGGTAGCAACCGGGGTGAATAATGTCAGCGTGGCGGGCGAGACCATGAAGGCGGTGGTGAAAGAGATTCATCGCGTTAACGATCTGGTTGCCGAAATCAGCACCGGAAGCCATGAGCAGAGCACCGGCGTGAAACAGGTCGGCATTGCCGTGGCGCAGATGGACAGCGATACGCAGCAGAATGCGGCACTGGTTGAAGAAACGGCGGCGGCCACAGCTCAGCTGCAACGGTTGTCCGATCTGCTGTTGCAGACGACCTCTAAATTTGTGACGCGTCAGGCCAGCTAAAGCCAGCCCAAAACAGGTTATCGCCGTCATGCCGTTATGTCATGCCATAAAAAAACAGCGTTGAGTCGGAACTCAACGCTGTTTATGAAAGGCAAAAACGTACGCTACGGCCTGTTACATTTTACGGATATAGTCATCCATATCGGTTTTCAGGTTATCAGATTTGGTGCCGAAAATGGCCTGAACCCCTGAACCTGCCACGACCACACCGCGTGCACCCAGGTTTTTCAGTTCTGTTTGATCGACCTTGCTGACATCCGCCACGCTGACGCGCAGACGGGTAATACAGGCATCCAGGTTGGTAATGTTATCTTTACCGCCAAACGCCGTAACCAGTTTGCCCGCCATTTCGGTGCCGGTTGCTGATGACGACTGCTCGCTGGCGCTGTCTTCACGGCCTGGCGTTTTCAGATCCAGCTTAACGATCAGCACACGGAACACGGTGTAGTAAACCGCCGCATAAATCATCCCGATGATCGGGAACAGCCAGATTTTGCTGCTGTTACCACTCAGAACGATAAAGTCGATCAGTCCGTGAGAGAAGCTGGTGCCATCACGCATGCCGAGCAGAATACAAATCGGGAACGCCAGACCGGCCAGGATCGCATGGATGACATACAGGACAGGCGCAACGAACATGAACGAGAATTCGATCGGCTCGGTAATCCCGGTCAGGAACGAGGTCAGTGCAGCCGAAATCATGATGCCGCCCACTTTCGCCCGGTTTTCTGGTTTTGCCGAATGCCAAATCGCAATGGCGGCCGCAGGTAAGCCATACATCTTAAACAGGAAGCCACCCGACAGTTTACCTGCGGTTGGGTCACCCGCCATATAGCGCGGAATATCGCCGTGGAAGACCTGACCTGCCGCATTGGTATATTCACCAATCTGCATCTGGAAAGGGACGTTCCAGATGTGGTGCAGACCAAATGGCACCAGCGCACGTTCAACCACGCCGTAAATACCAAAAGCGACCACAGGGTTCTGATAGGCTGCCCACTGTGAGAAATCCTGAATCGCTGAACCGACCGGCGGCCAGATAAATGACAGTACCAGGCCCATCGCGATAGCCGCCAGACCGGAAATAATCGGCACAAAGCGCTTGCCCGCAAAAAAGCCCAGATACTCAGGCAGCTTGATGCGATAGAAGCGGTTGAACATGTAAGCCGCGATGGAGCCGGCAATGATACCGCCCAGCACACCGGTGTCCGCCAGGTGTTTGGCCTCAATTTCTGCCGCAGGCAGATGCAGCACTAACGGTGCCACCACGGCCATGGTTTTCACCATGATGCCATAAGCCACTACCGCCGCCAGGGCCGAAACGCCATCGTTATTGGTAAAGCCCAGCGCAACACCGATGGCAAAAATCAACGGCATATTCGCAAAGACCGAGCCGCCCGCTTCCGCCATAAAATGTGAGACGACCACAGGTAACCAGCTGAAATTGGCGGAACCTACTCCTAATAAAATACCGGCGATAGGCAGAACCGACACCGGCAGCATGAGCGATTTACCAACCTTTTGTAAGTTGGCAAAAGCGTTTTTGAACATAACGTGAAACTCCTGAGTATGAGTGCGTTTTTCGCGCAGTGCGCGTGGTAAAGAGGGAGGTTCTTTACCGGTTGGCGTTATCCGCCATTTTGATTTATTACGAAGGGTAAAATAAATTACGCCTCGTTACTTTGACGGCTATCACGTTTCGCAAACCAGAGCGCTCAGACGGGTAAACATACGTGCATAACCGCCTATTTTTTCAGCGAAATCCTCTGACTCTGTTGGACAAAAACAGAGTCAGCAGCGGATATTTCGTATTTATTACAAAGCCTGAAATAAACTAACTGTCAGGCGCCGAGGCGGCTCATGGGGATATGGAAAAGCGTGGAGAAATTCTGCGTGGTGGTTGCCGCCAGCGTCTCGATATCCACGCCTTTCAGTACCGCCAGATAGTCGGCCACATCGCGTGTATAGGCCGGTTGATTCTCCTTGCCGCGATAAGGTACAGGTGCCAGATAGGGCGAATCGGTTTCAACCAAAATACGATCAAGGGGAACATAGCGTGCCGCCTCGCGTATCTGCTCAGCATTGCGGAACGTCACGATCCCTGAGAAAGAAATGTAGAACCCCATATCCAGCAGCTTCGCCGCTGTCGCCTGATCTTCCGTAAAACAGTGTAGTACACCGCCGCAGCGTTCAACCTGTTCTTCACGCAGAATCGCCAGGGTATCTTCACGCGCATCACGCGTGTGCACGATGATCGGCTTGTTTAGCGCGATCCCGGTACGGATATGCTCGCGAAACGAGTGCTGCTGCTGCGCTTTGGTTTCCTGCTGGTAATAATAATCCAGTCCGGTTTCACCCAAGGCCACCACCTGTGGATCGGCGGCCAGCCGACGGAATTCGTCGACATCGTAAGGTTCCTCCTGATTCAGCGGATGTACACCGCAGGAGAGTGCGATATTTTCGCGAGCGCCTACCAGCGCCTTTAACGTGCTAAAGCCAGGTAACGTTGTGGCAATCGCCAGCATAAACCTGACGTCGCGCGCTGCCGCTTTGGCGATCACGTCATCAAGATCCTGATGGGTTTTTTCATAGTCAAGGCCATCAAGATGGCAGTGGGAATCAACAATAAACATAGTTTTCTCAGTCAGCCGGGTACTGCGGGCTTCAGGTTGTCCGCCCAGCTCAGTAGCCTGTCAGTTAACAAAAGTTCACGATTCACTGCCGCAACCTCTGACAGCGTTTCGCGGCAGCGCATCCAGTCCTGAGCGCTGTTGTTCAGCGCCGTTTGCGAGAAATGCTGCGCCAGCATCGCCACTACATCCTGACGATCCACATTGGTCAGCCACTGTGCCGCACCCTGCTGCCACTTGATGGCATCCAGTATCAACGCCAGCAGCCAGCCTATGCGCGTGCCTGGGTTATCAGTATTCAGTACTGGAAGCAGTTGCAGGATGTCCTGTTGCAGGGCGCTGGCAAGGGCATCACAGAGTGCCTGCCTTGCCTGTCATGCTCGCTCATCCAGCAGCGCCAGGGCGGCACCGGGCGCGCCTGCACTCAGGCGCAGCGCAGCCAGTAAGTGTGACTCGTCATACGCTCCCTGCTTTCTGAGCCATGCCAGACTGTGGGCTTCGTCTGGCGGTGCCAGCGTTAACACCATACAGCGGCTGCGCAGCGTCGCCAGCAAACGCGAAGGTTCACGACTGCTCAGAAAGAACCAGCTGTTTGCCGGCGGTTCTTCAAGGGTTTTCAGCAAGGCGTTCGCTGCCGCATCACTGAGCTGCGACGCATCGGGTAGCCAGACGACTTTAGCCCCGCCCTGCTGTGCATGGTGGTACATTTTTTCCGTCACCTGGCGCACGGCATCAATGCCGAGCGTGGCTTTGCCTTTTTCGGCTTCCAGCCGGTACCAGTCAGGATGCGTGTTTGCCTGCATCAGTTGACAGCCATGACAGTGACCGCAGCTTTTCAGTCCGTCGCGGCGCTGACACATCAGCCAGCGGCTCATTCCCCACACCAGGGCATCATCGCCCATGCCTTCCATGGCATTCACCAGCAGCGCGTGATGCGCGCGATCCGCCTGGTGCTGTGCAATCACCTGCCGGTAAGGCTGGTTTAGCCAGGGATACCAGTTCATGCCCGCTGTTCCGCCAGCCAGGCAGACAATGTGGATTGCAGCGCGGTGGTCACCTGTTCCAGAGGCTGCGTCGCATCGATTGTCCGAATCGTCGCATCTTCCGCCGCCAGGGCCAGGTAGCGGTCACGCGTGCGTTCGAAAAAGCGCAGTGACTCCTGCTCGATGCGATCCAGCGCACCACGAGCGCGGGCACGTTGTAATCCTGTTTCCGGTGTGACATCCAGATACAACGTCAGGTCAGGACGAAAATCCCCCAGCACCGTATCACGCAATGTACGCATCAGTTCGGCATCAACCCCACGGCCGCCGCCCTGGTAAGCCTGAGAGGAGAGATCATGCCGATCGCCCACCACCCAGGCGCCACGCGCAAGGGCCGGTTTAATCACGGTTTCGACCAGCTGGACACGGGCGGCGTACAGCATTAACAGTTCCGCTTTATCGGTCACCTGCTCGCCCTCAATGCCCTGCTTCACCAGAATACGGAGCTGTTCAGCCAGCGGCGTACCACCGGGTTCACGGGTAAAGACGATGTCTTCAATCCCGTGTGCCTGTAACGTTGCCACAATGGCCTCACGGGCCGTGGTTTTTCCCGCGCCTTCCAGGCCTTCAATCACAATAAACTTACTGTCCATTATTTTCCTTTAACGCAAGCCGGTAAGCCTGGACGGCCTTGTTATGGCTGGCAAGATTGGTCGTGAACGTATGTCCACCTTTGCCATCCGCCACAAAATAGAGGTAGTTGGTCTTTTCCGGATGGGCGGCGGCAATCAATGAGGCCTTACTCGGCATCGCAATCGGGCCTGGCGGCAAACCACTGATGATATAGGTATTGTACGGCGTCGCTGTTTCCAGATCTTTGCGCGTCAGTGTGCCATTGTAGGCTGCGCCCATACCGTAAATCACGGTCGGATCGGTCTGCAGGCGCATGCCCGTCCGCAGTCGGTTAATAAACACAGAGGCCACTTTCGCCCGCTCTTCGCTGACGCCCGTCTCTTTTTCAATGATCGACGCCATCGTCACCATCTCCTGCTCATTCTTGTAGGGCAGGTTGTCCATGCGGCCTTGCCAGACTTCATCAACCATCTTTTGCATTCGCTGATGCGCACGCGTCAGCAACGCAATATCCGTTGTATTGGCGGTATACAGATAGGTATCCGGACAGAAGCTCCCTTCCAGCTGATTTTCATCCAGCCTGAGCGCCTTTGCCACGGTGGCATACTTATCATCAGGCAACGTATGTTTTACATAGGGTGCCTGGCGTAATTCACTCAGCCACTCCTGCAGGCGTTGTCCTTCTACAAAGCGCAGCGGGAACTGAGCCTCTTTGCCGCTGGCCAGCAACGCCAGTAGCTCGCGCACCGTCATTGACGGTTCCAGACGATAGGTCCCGGCTTTGAATTTTGCCAGTTCAGGCTCAAACTTCAGCAACGCGCCAAACCAGATGCTGTGGGGAATAATATGCTGACTTTCCAGCTGGGCTTCTAACGCCACACGGCCCGTCCCGGCGGGCAGCGTGTAAATCGTTTCCTGGGAAAGGGTCAGACGGCTGGCAGCAAGTTGCTTCACCTGCCAGTAGCTGACGCCTGCGGCCGCCAGCAGCACTGCCAGCACACCCGCAATAATTTTTTTGCTTCGACTCATTCTGCTTCCAT
>Ga0157360_1000933_pt1 | contig 10941 bp, 11 predicted proteins | sample AttlaeALBM1_FD_111483 | JGI IMG/M metagenome (GOLD analysis project Ga0157360, IMG submission 111483) | Fungus gardens microbial communities from leaf cutter ant in Ribeirão Preto, State of São Paulo, Brazil - Atta laevigata ALBM1 | ecosystem: Host-associated > Fungi > Mycelium > Unclassified ... | reverse complement strand
GGTCATTGTCGGTCATTCCCTAGGTTGTTCAATTGCAATGATTGATGGCGTATACCTCCCACTTCACATAAGTGGGATAACCTTCCGAGTAATTGGCTACGGATGCCCAAGGGTCTGCTTCATCTTTACATCCTTAGATTCAGTACCGATTATATTTAGGTCGGCAACCAAGCTTTCGCTGACTATGTTGACTCTCATGTCAATCTCACGCATATTACAAACAAAAAAGATTTCGTTCCCATCATTCCAAGTATGATTGTCATGCACTCCCTTAAAACACTCGAGTGACATCCTTTAACAGGCCGTTCAGTGAGCTTTGTTGGGTCCGATGGTGAGGTTCATATCTCAGAAAACGACTCATGGTTCGCCTGTGCTGGTCAGGATAATACTAGCACTGATTGCTCAACTGGCGACGTTCCATACGTTGTTCTAGGTAACACTGCTGACCATAGTGGACCATATAATGGTATTACTATGGACTGTTAAATTGTATACGCCTTTTTCTGTATATTGTACAGGGAGTGTAGCAGTTTCCCACAGAGGAGAATATTGGTTTCATAGGTATTACGATGTAAGTCACAGTCGTCAACACTCTAGGTTGACGACTGGTGGAAGGAAAATATACATATAGAACCCGAAGCGTCGACTGGTATTGGTACTGCTATTATGCCATCATTACATAACCATGTAAATGGAAGGGAATGATGCTGGACAATAGTAACGAGGTTTTCATCCAGGCCTCTGGCCTGGCTTGATCCCTCTACTAATTCTGTGTTTTGAACTTTGTGTTGAAGTCAGTCTGCTATGCTTCCTTCCTACAACAGTCTGTGAGGTTAAAGTCAGTCTACTTTCTGTAACACTATATTATTAAGTTTGTGTTACAGTCAGTCTGCTATGTTTCCTTTCTTCATCTCTCAAATCATAAAAAATCAACCTCAAGTCCATTGTTAGATACACATACAATCTATAATCTAATGCTATTGAATACCTCTTCATATACTATATTGAGTGTCCTTCTTGTTAAATTAATTATTATATTGTGTATTACTATAGTTTAATATACAAGTCGCACTTAGGTAAGTGCAGCACTTCTTTGTCTCAACTGCCATATCATGAACCACTCTGCTTCTCTCAAGATCCCTCTTTCCTATCAGGTCATCTATTATTATCTGTTGGATAACTTGGTAAGTGGGCCATTATTTGTTCCCACTGTAATTGCTGCTCTCCATCCCTCTAACAGGTTATAGGCCCTGGTTTGCCCTGACCTCCTTTGGTGCTCTCAAGCTGCCTCAGTTGATGAAAAGGACTTGACTGGCTTGCCGACCTGTAGGGGAAATTGAGATGATCTCCCTATTGAATCCCCTCATGCCCACAGGATCCTCTGCTCCTTTGCAGATGCTATGGCCCATGGCTGTTTAAGATGAAGTACTGTGCATTCATTGCTGCATCTACTCCCTGAACTAAGCTGATTTCTTGATGATAGCTATGACTAGTTTAATATCTACTATTCCTTGTCTCTCCAGCCCTGCTATTTACCCATCTTGGGCAATCAGTGTGCATTCCTCTACTATCTTCTCTCACTCTCCAACTATCTTAGCTCAGTCCCTCGTAACCTGCACCAATGTAATGGCTGCAACTAGGGACTTTGTAGCATCGAGTAGTATAGTCTGAATGGCTTGATGTGAAAATAAATTTATGTTGCCTGCATTGCCTATAGCTGAGAATTTACAAAGATGTGATAGAGCACTATGCACTATATGCAAGGGTAAAGAAGCATCATATGGCCACTCTTATAATGATGAATGGTTCTTGGACTCTGGTGCCTCTGCCCATTTTACTCCTTTTGAGTCTGACTTTGTTTTTATGACTCAAGAAAATTATGGTTGCGTTGAGACAGCCAATTCTAAAGTACCTCTTTTTATGGTTGCTGTAGGAACTGTCCTTATAGAACATGAAATCATTGACCCTAAAAACAGGACAACCAGAACTGCTATCTCTGTCATGACTTGGCAAAACAGCTAAGTCATTATTTATATTTTCTTTTCTTTTCTTTTCTTTTCTTTTTTTATTGGACTTACAACTACAAGATGGAGCATGGGAAAGTATCACATGACTTTGTCACAATGTCACAATTGGTGTGACAGATGGTCATGGATGGTCAGGTCACAGTCACAGTATGTCACATGACTAGAGTAACATGAGGACCATGGGAGAGCAAGCGCATAGCCACAGTAGTAAAATATATAAGTAGTAGAGAAATAAGTGAGAACTCCAACAAGTTCTCTTTGTCAAACTCTAAACAAAGGGACAGTTGGCTTAATTCTGGTCATTGGACTTTAGACGCTGACATGGTTACCAGTTGATCTGCTTAATATCTTGGCTAATATTGATTGTCTTGAGACGTGACTGGCATCAATTGAAAGGTCTTTCTGAGGGCTTTCCATAGCCCTTGAGACTGTAAAAATTGTCAAAGAATTGATGAAGATATGGCCAAATGAAGTTTGTGACAGCCCTCAATTTATCATCTTTTGGCACATATACTTTCTCTTCCTTATACATTACACCATTTACTTCTCTCCACTCTTTATCTCTTAACATTTTTACCTCTGCTCATTTCATCTCTTCTACAACTTTTACCATCTCATTGCCCTTTACTTTAGACTACTTTACTTTCTTCAACAAACCTACTCTTTCTACAATGATTTTTAATTTCTCTGTTCTCTACATTTTTTAGCCATTCTGGCTTTACCAACATTTCATTTTCATTGTCCTTTTCCACTCCTACCTCCCAGTCCAGCCTTCTACTTAGGCTATCTGTCTTCCCCATCTTACTTCCTAGAACATGCTTCAGTGTGAAGTCAAATCTTGATAAGTATAGTGTCTATCTAGCTTGTCTATGATTTAACTTTTGTGCTTTCATAAAGTATTCAAGATTCTTATGATCTATCCAGATCTCAAATTTAACTGTTACTCCTTTGAGAAAGTGCCTCTATACTTCTAAACACCTGACAATAACCAATATCTCTTTGTTATGTATCTTATAGTTTCTTTCCATATCACTTAGAGATTTTGAGATAAAAACCACTGGTCTCCACAAATCATCAGAGCATCTCATAGATAGTACTCCTCCAGTTGTATAATTTGAGACATCTGCTTTTATCCTAAACTCTTTGTCTAAATCTGGGGCTACTAATACTAGTTTTGTTATGAAAACTTGTTTGAGCTTGTCAAATGCCTGTTGCTGCTCCTGCCCCCACTACTATTTCACATCTTTCCTTATCAATATGTTCATCAGCCTAGCCACTCAAGCAAAGTCTTTAATGAACCTCCTATAGTAGTTTGTAAGGCCCAAAAATTTCCTAACATCTTTGGTTCTGACCAACTTAGTACTCCATCTACTTTCTTCTTTTCCATTTTTATCCCATTAGGTCCTATAACAACCCCCAGAAACCCTATCTTCCTTACTTTCTATACATATTTTTCTGGCTTGATATACAAGTTGTTCTTTTCTAACCTCCTTAATATTTCTTCTACAATCTCATTATGTCCTTTCTTTATCTCCGTTCCCACTTGCACATTGTCTATAAAGGCCACAACCTTTCCTTTGTTTATTAAATCCCTCAGTATCTTATTCATCATTGCCTGGAATATTGCTGTTAAATTTGTTATTCCAAGAAACATTGCTATTGGTTTGAAAGATCCTATATACATTGTAAATGCTCCTTTTTACTTGTCTCCTTCCTTTATTCTCATATTATTGAACCCCTATCTTGAATCCATTTTAGTGAATACTTTCTTACTCCCCATGTTGTCAATTAACTCTATAATTAATGGGAGTGGGTAATTATTTTTCACCATCTGGTCATTTAGGTTGCAGTAGTCTATTACTATCCTCTTGCTACTATCTTTTTTGCCCACAAAGAAAACTAGTGATGTCTGAGGGGATTTTGATGGTCTAATATACCCCTTTCTTAGTTGGTCTTCTACAAATTTCTGGACTTCTTCTCTCTCATTCTTGGATAGAGGGTATATCCTTCCTTTCCACAGTTTAAATGTCTCTTTGAGATCTATAGCATAATCTCAAGTTTTCCTAGTCAGCATTCTCTCAGATTCCACCTTCCTGAAGACTTTTTTCTACTTCCAGAATTTCCTTGGGACTATCTCTTTGATCTTTCTATAATCTTCTTCTATTTCTTCTTTCTTTTCCCAATCTTCCTTATTGTTTTTTACTGTCACAAACTTCATTTAGCCATATATCCATCAATTCTTTAACAATTCTCATGGTCTTAATAGCTATGGAAGGCCCTTGAAAAGACCTTTTAATCAATACCAGTCATGTCTCAAGGTAATCAGTATTGGCTGAGATATTAAGTTAATCAACAGGTAATCACCATATTTGTCATGACTTGGCAAAACGGCTAAGTCAATATTTATATTTCTTTTCTTTTTCTTTTTCTTTAGATTATTACCAAGGTAGAGTGTGGGAAATATCACATGACAATCACAGAGTCATAGTCACAGTCACAGCATGTGACAAAGAAGTCAGCTAATGGACATGAGAACTATGGAAGGCAAGGTGCATAGCCACAATAGTAATTGTATATATAGTGTAGCAAAATCTAACGGAGACTCTATCGAGTTCTCTTTGTCAATTGCTGAACAAAGAGCAGTTGGCTTTATTTTGGCTTGAAGTTTAGCTTTCTTACAATGTTACCATTTATTAAATTGTTAATATCTTGGAAACTACCACAATTGATGCTTCAGTTCTAGGCTCAACAGAAGTCTTTTTTATAATACTCAGAATGAGCTTAGAATGACCTCAAGGTGATTAATATTAGTGGAGATATGAAGGCCTCAATGTTTGTACATGGACTTCATTAATTACCCATAGATAGTCATCTGTTCTTTTCTTAGAACAAAGAATAGCCTCCATAAGGTTAAGTTATCACTATATTAAGCACAAAGGCACTACCATATGTAGAACAATAGGTAGTAGTATGTGATGATCTGTCCTAGTACACAGATCATCACAACTCTGTATATAAGGACTTATAGTCTGAGGATTAGACCTCAAACTTAACAACTTCTTTTGTCACTCATCTAACTTCACATTTTTGAACTCTTTAAAGTATCAAAGTACCCATCACAAACAGTAAGTAACCATTTGTAATATTACCTATTTAACAATTTTCTCTTTCTCTAGTGTTACTACCCTTTTTCCCCTTTTGACTTTCTTCTCTTCTTTCTTTTGTCCTGTCTTGCCACATAATGGTAGATACCTTGTCATCTTAACTTCTCCAGTTTCCTAATTTATTTCTGGGTTATGTGCCTATAACCATAGCATTCCCAGTATCACTTCTGTCTTTCCCAAATCACATATGTCTATCCTCATTCTTTCAACATGGCCCTTATAATATCTATTCACTTCTACTTGATGCATAATAGCTCCTCCACTATTGTTTGTTCTATCAATGTTTCTGACTGGTATTGACCTTTCTAATTTCTGCAGCTTAAACTTGTATCTTGCTACAGTTCTCCTATCTATGAACATTCCTATTGCACCACTGTCCAAGAGTGCTTTTACTGCAATGCCCTCATAAGTGTTTATCTTTTCTACTCCAATATTCAATCACACTTCTCTTAGCATTTTGAAGGTTTTCCTGATCTTTCTTTGACTACTCTCCTCTTTTGCTATGCCTTCCAGAGCTCCTGCCTATGCACTACTTTGCTATACTTCTTTCTCTTTGGGGCACACCATCTTCCTCTCTTCTTTTTTCAAACATTCAGTTCTTCTAGCCTCCTCCTAGAAATGACTCCCTGTCCTCTGTTCTCTTCCATATGACATTCTTGCTTTCCACACTCTTTGTATACCAAGTAAGATACTACTACTTCCTTGGTATACCAGTCTAACTCTAATAGACATGCCTTGTCAGGGATGCCTTTCCTGCAGTGCTCCTATACTTTTCACCATAAGATGTATACCAGACTTCTCCTCTACTCCTTTTGTTGTGCTTTTTGTGGTATTGCCACACATACCACTCTTTCTTCTCCTACTTCTTTCTTCTCCTTTTATATGGGACATTCCCTGTACTTGTTCCCCTTTATTCTGCACTTAAAGTATTCAACTACATAGCCTCTCTCTTTTGTCTCTTGTCTCCTGAGCTCCACCCCACACTTTATCACTCTACTTGCTAATACTTCAGATTTATTTTGAGGAACAGATTTCCTCTTTGCTTCTCCTTTCTGATTCTTGCAGTTTCAGGCCAGGTGTCCAAACTTCTTGCAACTGAAACACAGCTTTTCTTTTCTCTCTTCAAGTTCTTCCCTTAGTTTGATAAAAGAGTATTTTTGTTTGAGTATACTGCTCATCAAGTCATTGTATTGGGTTAGAGACATTATGCTATGCCTCTGAGAGTATGAAGATAATGTTGAGTCTTGCTATGTAAACTATATCTACTGGAACACAAGATCTTTACCTAGCTAGAGTCCTACTACCTTACTTACCACTACCCTGATAGTACTTTGGCTATCACCCAACAGATGGGATCCCTACTCTAGATGGCCTCTTAGGAGTAACTGTCAATCCTTTACATGTACTGCTCACAATAGAGTGCAGCATAAGGTTTATACTAAGAAAGGTACAAGTAGTTACTAAATATTATCCAATTGCAAGGTCAGGTCTTGAATACAATACCTGGGTTTGGTATTGTATCTCCACCTGCAGTTCCTAACTAACTGAAAAGTCCTCTTAAGCCAAAGGCCTGGCTATGTATGGAAATAACTAATAGTCATGGTAACTACTAGTCAAGGGTTGAATGATATGAGAGTAAGATAAGCAAGGTCCAAGACCAATGGTGCTCAGGTAGTGGAATTGAGTTCTAGTATAGCAACTTAGCCTAGATGACTTAATCACTCTCCAAGTTGACAAGAAGAACTCAATAGAGTTCCCATTAGATTTTCTATACTACTTATACAACTACTACATGGTCTATGCACTATTTTCCCACACCCATCATGTGACATCATGTGATGTGATGCTGTGACTTCCTATTCATGTGACTGTGTGACATTTATGATATGATGCTTTCCCATACTTCTTCCTATATAATAAGTCTAAGATAAAAGAAAAGAAATATAAATAATGACTTAGCTATTTTGCCAAGTTATGACAGCTCTTCTCTGTGCTGATCCCCAATTTAATGTATGAACAAGATGACTGAATTTATAGTGGTAGCTATTAGAATATATATCTCAGGAGTCACCTATTAAGGTAGACGACTGATTACCTATTAGAATATATATCTACTTGCGAGGTCAGTTCCTAGTGGTTAAGTTATATGTGAATAATGGTCTCACCTCAGGAGTCACCTATTAAGGTAGATGACTGAGGGAATGACTACATGAAGTACGGTATTAAAAGAGGTTTACTGGATGCTTATAAGAGGCTAATATGAAATGGAGACGAAGGTGGAGTATGGGATATAATTAGGCATCAGAAATAGAGGAAGAATGATGTTGGCACAAAGTCTGGATGCTACAGTTCTCTTTAACACTCCCCCTGAACTGCCGCATCTAGGGGCTGTGGTCCTAGGTCAAGTGCCGCTATCGTTTTCCGGATTGCATCCCTCAGTAGTGGCTTTGTTAGGAAATCTGCCATGTTTAGTGCACTGGGTATATACTTGAAGTTGACTTCATTTGTCTCAGCATGCTCTTTGACGAAGTGGTGGCGTACATCTATGTGCTTTGTGCGCCGATGGTTCTTGTCATTCGTGCTGAGGGCAATTGCCCCATTATTGTCAGCATGTATGGTGACAGGTCGTGTCACGGGTAGTTCAATTTCCTCAAAGTATTTGAGCAGCTATAATGCTTGGGTTGTTGCCCGAGAAAAGGCCATAAATTCAGCCTCGACTGTCGACAAGGCTACCGTGTCTTGTCTCTTTGTCTCCCAAGAAACTGGCCCTCCTGCCACCACGAAAATATTGCCTTCAGTTGAACGTCTTGTGTTTTTGCACCTAGCAAAGTCAGAGTCTACATACTCCACTGGGTCCAGTGTGGCTCCAGCACGATATCTTATTGCATAATCTAGGGTCCCCTTAATGTATCCCAGTACATGCTTTAGAGCGTTCCAGTGTGCCTTCCCTAGATTGTGTGCAAAGCGAGCTAAGAGGTTGACTGGGTAGGACAGGTCTGGTCGTGTTGCAACTTGCATCCACATTAATGATCCCAAGGCTTCGTGGTAGGATACTTTCCTCATTTCTTCAATTTCAGATGTGTTAGCTGGACAATCTTCTGTAGATAGGGACAATCCATATGGGAGTGGTGTGGTGAGTGGTGAGCACGAGTGCATGTTGAATCTTTTGAGGAGTCATTCGGCATATGCTCTCTGTGATATCACTACATCTCCATTTTTGCTCCGACTTATCTTCATGCCTAAAATGAACTTTGCCTCCCCTATATCCTTGATCTCATAGCTAGATCTTAGTTGTTCCTTGGCTAAGGTTTTGCCTTCTAGGGTTGAGGATGCTCTGAGTACGTTATCAGTCTATGTCAATGTTAATGTGAGCTCATTTTTGGTTACCCTAGACTGGATTTGAGGATCTGCTTGCGACCTGTAGTATCCATGGCCTTCAAAAGTGCGATCGAGGTTTTTGGCCCAGTCGTGGGCACCTTGCATGGTCCCATATAGGGTTTTTTAAAGTTTCTAAACCAAGTCATCTCCCCCTTCCTCAAATTCCCTGGGTTGTTCCATATAAATATCAAACACGCTCTCGCTATTAAGGAAGGCTGAAACAAAGTCAATCTGCCACAACCTCAGCCTTCTTGAAGCAGCTATGGCACATACCAGCCAGACTGACTCCAGTCGTGCCATCGATGTGTAGGTTTCATCATAGTTCTCACCTAGGACTTGGGTGAAGCCTTTGGCTACTGTTCTAGCCTTCTATCTATCTACTGTACCATCATCTCTCCATTTTACTGCATAGACTGTAAGGGGACGCCTCCATTTCTACCCCTGAACGGCATGACAATGCTCCGGAGCTACCTTAGCTTGCTTACTAGTGGTACTTAAACACACTAGTTTAGCTCCGATCCTGCTAATCCTGATACTAAGGGATATATATAATGTAGAGTATCCCTCCAGAAGCCTCATCCTAATCTCTGAGGATTCTCCTGGAGGTGAGTTGTATCATAATTACAGACTGTAATATAACTGAGGATTCTCCTGGAGTCTCGCGCCCCAGTCGCCCTTACATAGACCTACTTTGAGCCTACTACATTCCTTTCTAGCAGTCGAGGGGTTAGTTCAAATACCTCTCGTTCCTTCAACATCTCATATTCCCTGACCATAGGTTCCCACCAAAGGTCAGGGCATTGCATGGCGTTAGTGTATGAGCTGGGAATCTAGTTGTCTGTGTCCATGAGGAAGGCCTGTGGTCGACTAAGGTATTCAAGTAAATCTTGAAGTCGAGATGTGGGCCTGGGGTCTCAATGCGTTCTTTGTATGGCAAGTGGAGTGTTCTCTCCTGGGCCTAGGTCGGTTGTCAGTGAGGGGTCATTTGATCTCAGGTCGTGGGTCTCTTTATGTAGCTCTGTCATCGGTAATAGTCTTGGCACTGAAAGGGTGCAAAAGGGAATTGTACACTGGGACAAACAAAACCATGCTGTACCAGCTCCCAATTGTATGCTAAAGGTCCGAGGGGAGATAATCAAAGATGAAGGTTTATAAATAATTAGAAAATAGGAATTATATGCAGCTCCAATAAGATATACGTTGGTGGTTGTGAAATGATTGTAAGATCTCTCTAGATTGTTGTCACATAGCCTCCCTAAGGTGTCAACCTTTACACACCATAACAAAAGCTTCTCTGGAAAATACAGTTAGTTGATCACTCATGGACCCTCCACACTCAGTTGCCCCCTTGTCTGCACCCCCAACACCAAACCTTATGGGTATGATGCAATCCAAGTGTGCACCTAGCCAAGCTTTCCCAGCCTGCTGTCCTCTCTGAAGCCTGCCCGAGTTGCATCTGCATCTTCTCCCTAGATCGAGTTCTGGGTATATTCTGTATTCTTCTCAAGACACCCCACTAGTCCCAGTCTTCTTATTATCAATAGATTCACATTTACGATTCCAGAAGCAGTGTAGATAGAGGTAGGAGTCAAGAGGTTCTTCCCCTATCCAACTGCACACCAGATACTATATTAAAATGATTACAAAGCCCTGAAACTCAAGTAATAAAATATAAAAAGAAAACTATTACTACTTTTGATGTTCCCTCAACCTCTTCTCACACTAAGTCCATCCCAATTCCCAGCAATGATGTGTCCGTAGGGTAACGCGTCCTCTTCATCAAATCCTTCCCATCAAAGATGATGCATCTTCATTGTCACTTCTCTCTAGAATATTCTTCCTGATCTCCCATCGCTCCCTTCAATACTGCTTCGTAAGAAGGTCTTCCTTGCTTACCTATTAAGTAGTTAGTAAACCCTGCTCAATATCTATTATCTCCGAGTCATGCCCTAGGGCTCATTTATCTAAATATAATTGATCTGATGCCATCAATGCTTAATTGCAACCAGAGTCTATTTATCTAAGTCCATCACCCAGACACTACTAGTTCTAGAGTTCCAATCCACCATATCTCTAAGTCGGTTCCATCCTATAATAGATCTAGAGTGTAGCCCTTCCATGACTTTCTTCCTAGACCGGATACCAGCTCATCCTGTTTGCTTCTCAAGGTATTAACATGAGCTCTGAGTTGGTTCTCCCTTGCTCCATGTCTTTATTATATGGTGGTACGTTCTGAGGGTATATGTCATAGAAAAGTGACTACTAAATAGTATCATGGAGGTATAACAAAATACCTGTTCAAATGAACTACATAAATAGCTGGACCCTCGTTAGCAAGTAGCCTTGCTAACGTCGCCCTTTTGGTGTAGTGG
>Ga0157360_1000932_pt1 | contig 10943 bp, 10 predicted proteins | sample AttlaeALBM1_FD_111483 | JGI IMG/M metagenome (GOLD analysis project Ga0157360, IMG submission 111483) | Fungus gardens microbial communities from leaf cutter ant in Ribeirão Preto, State of São Paulo, Brazil - Atta laevigata ALBM1 | ecosystem: Host-associated > Fungi > Mycelium > Unclassified ... | reverse complement strand
TTAAACCTTTCTAAAATGGTTAACGAGCTTGTCACTACTGAGGCTCGCAGAATCCGGGCTGAACGCTGGAAAGAAGAAAACCGTGAAAGCATGAAAGCCTTCTCTGACTTTGTGGGAGAAGAGGGATCGCTTTCTGATATGTACAGGAACTGGTAGGGATGCAATTTGACGTTTACTCACACAAGAATGGTAAAAAATATCCTTATCTTGTTGAAATACAAAGCTACCTGATAGACACACCAGGCCGTTTAATGGTTGCCCCCCTTGCTCTTCCGGGCGAGTTCGTGGGTTCAGGTGAACTTTATCCTGAGGTACTGGTTAACGGCAGCAAGTACCGCGTTGTGACAACCGACATTGCATCTGTCCCGGTGAAAGCGTTAGGGGATAAAGTGGGTGATGTCAGTCAGTATGAAGCAGCAATAAAAAACGCCATTTTCAGGCTTTTTTGGGGTTTCTGACAGGTTTTCTTAACCCACCGATGCCGGTCACCGGCAATGACGGGGCGGGTCGGCCAGCTATGAATGTCGCATTCGCTGGCGGTTTTCGTTAGTCTGCCGCGAATAAACGTTCACGGCAGTAAACCTAAAACACAGCACCGCTATTCTGGCTTTCTTAAAAGGCAGGAATCACGTGATCAAGTTTGGGTCGTTCCAGAGACGAAATCCACCTTCGAATGCCAGCGTGTTGTCGCCTTTCCGGCAGTTGGGCGGAAGTGAATCGAGTTCACCTACGTTTCCGCCGCCTAAGACGACGTACTCAGGCTGTAACGCGGCGGTCAGCATCTCCACTACATCAAAAACACGCTCTTGCCATTTTTTGTTGCCCTTTTTTATCCGATAGGCTTCACCCACATAATGTTCATAGCTATTGCCCTTGCGATAAGGTAAGTGAGCAATATCCATGGGCTGAGCGACATTCTCAACGATCATCGCAGCACCTAATCCCGTGCCAAGACCGAGAAAGAGCATGCGTCCGCCCTGATAGGAACCCAGCGCCTGCATCAGGGCGTCGTTGACGATACGAACAGGGCAACCGAATGCGCCCGCATAGTCAAATCCCACCCAGCCCTCACCGAGGTTGGCGGGTTCCCGAAGCGGTTTGTTGTGGGCGACCGGACCGGGATATCCCATTGCAATCACATCGTAGGTCATGCCTTCAGCCAGGCTCTTAACCACAGCAACCATTTCAGCCGCAGACATTGTCTTTCCACTGTCTGCCTTCTTTTTCACCCCGCCAGCGCTGGAGAGGATTTTTACATGGCTTCCGCCGATGTCGATGGCCAGAACGATTTCATCTTTTTTCTTTTTAGGTTGCCGCGTCATTGATAGTGCTCCATAACTCAATCGGGATCGACCCAGCCGCCGGGGGGCGCAAAGTCTGCCATCGTATCCGGCCCCCAGGTTCCGGGCTTGTAGGAAAGGGGGACGGTTTTCTTATCCAGTACTGGCTCAACGATCTTCCAAGCCAGTTCCGCTGCGTCTTGTCGGGTAAAAAGATGACGATCGCCAGCCATCGCATCGCCTATCAGCCGCTCATAGGGCGCCATATCGCCGATGCCATCGTCAAGCGCCGTTAGCTCAACGGCCTCACCTCGCATCTTTTCGCCAGCCGCCTTGCGTCGCGCCCCAATGCCGATCGTAATATCCGGACCAAGGCGAAAGCGGATATAGTTAGCGGCCTCGTTGGCAATGTCATCGAAAAGTGTAACGGGTGGTCGCCGGAAGCGCACGATCACTTCCGTCGCATGCGCAGGCAGATTTTTGCCGGCACGGATAAAAAAGGGAACACCACTCCAGCGCCATGTCGCAATCCGGAAACGAACCGCAGCGAACGTCTCTGTCGAAGATGAAGGGTTGACACCGGGTTCATCGGTATAGCCTGCAAACTGTCCACGAACCACATCATCGTCCGACAGGGGAGGAATGGCCTTCAGCACCTGAACTTTCTCATCAACCAGATCGTCGGATGCGCCGGAGGCGGGAGGTTCCATTGTCAGCAACAGAAGCACATTCACCAGGTGATTTTGGATCACATCGCGGAGGCAGCCAACTTCATCATAAAATTTGCCGCGTCCTTTAATACCAAAGTCCTCGGCCATAGTAATCTGAACGCTTTCGATATGATCGCGATTCCATATTGGTTCGAGGAAGCTGTTGGCAAAGCGAAAGTAAAGGAGATTCTGGATGGCTTCCTTCCCCAAAAAGTGATCGATACGGAAAATCGCGTCCTCATCGAAAACGTTGTGAAGCACGTTGTTCAGCTGTTTTGCCGACGCGAGATCGCGGCCGAACGGCTTTTCCACCATCAGGCGGGCACCTTTCGCGATACCTGCCTCTTGCAGACCTGTGACGACCGTTTCAAACAGCGAGGGGGGAATAGCCAGGTAATAGAGCGGGTGATGATGGTCCCCCAGCGCATCGCGCAATCCATCGAATGTTGACTGAATGCGATAATCGCCGGAAACATAGGACAGCCTGTCCGCCAGCGCAGCAAAGACTGCCTCATCGAACTCATCAACGTGTTTTTCAACCGACTCTTTTGCACGCACAATCAACTGGTCGCGCGTCCAGTCTTCAAACGCCACACCGATAATGGGCGTATTGAGCGTGTTACGCTTCACCATTGCATAGAGTGAAGGGAAGATCATTTTATAGGCAAGATCGCCCGTGACACCGAACACTACCAGTACGTCTGATCGTTGCTGCACCATCGCTGTATCCCTCCGCTTTAGCGGGTTTTTTCCAGATGGCCACCGAAGGCGTGCCGCATGGCTGAAAGAACTTTTTCAGCAAACAGTGCTTCACCACGAGAAGAGAAACGCCCGAAGAGAGCAGACGCGAGAACCGGCGCGGGAACGCCCGTTTCCACCGCTGTCTGCAGTGTCCAGCGGCCTTCACCGGAATCTGACACACGACCATCATAGTTTTTAAGGTGCGGGTCCTGCTTCAACGCCTCGGCGGTCAAATCCAGCAGCCAGGAACCGATAACCGAGCCATGTCGCCATACCTCCGCAACGGCGGGAAGATTGATGTCAAAACGGTAATATTCAGGATGGGACAGAGGCGCGGTTTCCGCATCTGCCTCTCGTTCGCCGTTTCCGGCATTGGCGGCTTTCAGTATATTCAGGCCTTCGGCATAGGCGGCCATCACACCATATTCAATGCCATTATGTACCATCTTGACGAAGTGTCCGGCGCCCACCGGCCCACAATGAAGATAGCCTCTCGGCGCTGTGCCTACGGTCGCATCTTCCTCAATGTGCTGACCGGCACCGGGCGCGAGCGACGCAAAAATCGGATCCAGACGCTTCACAGCCGCCTGCGGGCCACCGATCATAAGGGAATAGCCACGTTCCAGGCCCCACACGCCACCCGATGTACCGACGTCGATATAGTCGATCCCAAGGGGGGAAAACTCTCCAGAGAGATCGATCGCTTCACGATAAAAGGAGTTGCCCCCGTCAATGATGGCGTCGCCTTTATTCAGCTTTGATGCGAAATCCCGCGCAATCTTCGGTGTGATCGCGGCAGGCAGCATGAGCCAGACCGCGCGCGGCGCCGCCAGTTTAGCAATAAGATCGGCTGGCGACGACGCGCCGGTTGCTCCCTCTTTAACCAGTGCGTCAACGTTATCGGCGTTCACGTCGAAGACCACGCAATCATGGCCCTGTTTAAGAAGACGACGAACCATGTTTGCGCCCATACGGCCGAGTCCTACCATTCCAATCTGCATATCATTCCTCTCTGTCAATGCGCATTTGATTTTCCGGTTCATTCACAACCTGAACGGTGAAGTCGGTGTGTTCCCAGTTTTCAACATCAGGCCAGTAGAAGGTGAAGACAACGCGGGTTCCTGCGTCCTCATGCTGTAAAGGCAGGTCCACATAGTATGTGCCAAGTCCGGAAGGGATCGCCGGGCTGTCAGAGACGGTCGCCCAGTTATCTGTGCTCCAGTGCACCAGTGCGTTCGCTTCCGTTTCCAGCCTCAGTTGCTTCCCGACAGGAACAGAAGACAGGCGGTTGTTAAAGCGCCATATGCGCAAGTGCGATGCGGTTTTATTCCGGATATAGCGCTCAACGCCCTGCGGTGGCATATCGAAGACCGCGCCATCGCGGAGCGACCGCACGAGTTTAATATGCTCGGAATGCGCCCAGACAAGTGGCATGGCGCTCCCGGCTGGCTGGCCGAAGAACAGCTCCCTTTCAGGAATATCGGGCCCATCCCAGGTCTGTTCCGGTAACAACCCGCCCGGACCTGCCGACTTCTCCAGCGTGGATAAGAGCGCCTCCGCGACCTCGCGCCTGCCCGCTGCCAGCTCGTAATGCGCGCGTTCGCCCGCCAGCAAGGGCCAGGGACGTCCCTGGCCGATACCATCGAACGGCGCACCGTCTTCGTGCTCACCATAGCCATCGCCGGTATACCGATACCATAGTGGCCCCTGAGGGAGTTCGACACGCAGACTGTGGTCGATTGCTTTTACCGTATCCACGATATGCGGGTCGTCGGCGGCGCGCAGACCAAAACGCACCAATGCCAGGGCATCCGGACTCAGCACATCGGTGGTGGACAGAATCGCCCGATCCGGCGTCTGGTTGCGGATCTCGGTTTCGCCGGATGCGCTTGCTTCATCCGTTGCGCCGGGGGGAGCGATGCGGACGTAGTGACCGGCAATACCAACTGATGCGCAAAAATCGGGCTCTCCGGCAAAGGTCCATTTTTCAATCTGCTCATTCCAGCAGTCGGCGGTTTCGCGCAGATGGTATGCAGCCACCTCATCGCCGTCTAGCGAAAGCAGGTCCGCGGCGGCAAGGAGAGCGGAGACTTCGACCGCCAGAGTAAACGGGCTGTAGCCCGCGTCTTCTTCCCAGCGATCCTCGCCGGTCGCCGGGCCGTTGGTCAAAATATAGCGGGCCGCACCGCGCAGCATGGGCATAAAGTGTTTCAGCGCTTTTTTATCGAGATGACCAAGTCGGAGCAGCATATCGGCTAGCAGAACAGGGAAGGCACACTCATCCATCTGGATACCTGACCAGTATGGTTTTCCATCGAGCCACAGGTTCTGTGGCCAGCGCCCGGAGGGCTCCTGAACGCGTCGGAGATAGTCCAGTATGGCGAGTGCTTCGTTGGCATCGCCGGCTGCCAGGAATCCCCCAGCCGTTTCGACCAGGTCACGCGGCCAGACCAGATGATAGCCTCCCAGATCGTCATCGCCCCTCGAAAATCCCCACGGAATCGTCAGGCTCGCGACAACAGCACCGGGGCAATCGGCTGCTTTATGCGAGGCCAGAACTGCGGTTGACACCCGGTATGTATTCACACCGTTCCGCTCGAGTTGATCGAGTGGAATGAGCGTGTTCTGCCATGCTTGCCAGTTGCTGATGTAGTGCTTGCGGGCTTTGTCAAAGCCTGCTTTCAGACTGGCGGTTGCCGCCGCTGCGGCTTCGGATTCTGTCTGGCCGAACCCGATTGCCAGCGTGGCTTCACGGCAGGCACTAGTGAATGCCAGCTCACCGGCAAGGGCGACATTGCCATCGTTCGCGCGCTGATACGAATTCGCGATGCGCCCGTATTTTTTCAGCTGTTGCCAGCCGTCTGACGTGCCGACAAAGCCCACGCTCATTGCCGTCCAGGGTATATCGCAGACGAGCGCTAAGTAACGAGAGCGACCCGTGGCGAAAAGCACGGGCCTGTCTTCAAATTCACTGATCCATGCGGTGTTCATTTGCCCGGCGTTCACCAGATGGGGAGCGAGCAGGGCGGTGATCTTGTAATCCGCAACATCCCCCTTTAGCGCGGTGAAACGGATGCGTTGGAGGACACAGTCACGGGCAGGATCCGTGATGATATCTTTTTCGAGCCGGTAGCGACCATCCCGGGCCGTGTTAACGATCGAAAAGGCCGGAATGCCTGGCGAGACCGTATGGGTTACTGTTGAGCAATCGCGCTTTTCTTCTGAAAAATAACCTTCAGGGGCGGTGATGATGAACCCAAAATCGCGGGTGCAGGCGCTGTCAACGCGCGGATAATAAATTTCGTTGAGAATGCCGTGGCTTAAGGTGAACCAGACGCGGGAATCAGGTGAAAGGGCGTTACCAATTCCGCTCTTGGCACTCGATGTCCAGCGGGCTTCAATCCCTGGCTTTCCCGGCGCTACGTCAATGATGGCGCGCTGTTGTTGGGCGTCCTCGCTTGCGCACATTTGCAACGGTAGGGCGTCGTTGTCAGAATTTGACATATTCAGAATACCTTGGCTGTGTGCAGAAAAAATCTTAACCACGAAGATGCGGATAACATCCTGACTTATCGCGGGCAAGAGTGAAATATTTCTATACCAAAGCAACTTGGTTAAACTTAAAATCTTGTGATTTTAGTATCGAACCTAATAGGGTTATAGCCGCTGTAACATTTCCGGTCAACTCTCTGAAAAGTTTCAATACACATGAAAGTGTAAAAAATAAAATTTTTTTAGCGGTTAAGGATTACGGCTGAGTTAATTATTACCCGGGCCTGACGCTCTGGGGCCAACTGCATGGCAAACAATCAGTTTTTTATTTGACAGCTTTCACCAGGATATGGCTCCGGGAAAGCGTTATATAGACGTGACAGAATCTTTACGGGAGGATGGCTTGCTGTGTGCCTGTACACCCCCGACCTCAGTTTGCGTGGTGTTTATTTCGCTGAAGGTTGAGAATAAGTGCGTAATCGCTTCCACATCAAATCCAGAGGCCGGAAGTTTATTTTCACGCTCAGCATTCAGAGCGATTAAGAATGCGCAGCTTCAACATTGCAGAGACAGAATTTCGTGCATGAGCTTTGATTCCAGGTGCTAAATGATGCATCCTGACGTCAATATCATTCAGATCCACTAAGCGGGAAAGCCTGAAGCAATAATCGGGGAGGCAATGCATTCGGAACAGGGAAGTAACGAATTACAAGAGCAGGGGAAATGCTGACTTGTGGCATCGTTAATCGTATACCTTACTATTAACCTATTTTGTACCAGAATCAGATGCTCCTTTAAAACATCAGCGTTATTCACCAAATTAAATATGTCCTGTATTTTGGAAGATTCAACAGTTTTAACCTTTCACAATTTGGCACTCAATAATTTCAATCCATACTACGAATAAATTTTCACACTTTTGACGTGCTCGAATTTGGTGGAACTCATGAGGCACTTGCCTGTAAATCATGCGTACACGGCGTGGGCAATTTTTATGACCTCCGCATATTTTAATCCCGTCCATACAGGTGCAGTTCTTAGTGTGACGCCTTACTCTTTATCTGACCGCTCCCGCTTTGGCTGCCCGCTCATAGCAGATCCAGATGGATTTTGCGATAACCATAGACACATCCCGATTCCAGCCAGAACTGTTTAATCCTTCATGTCAGTCTCAGGTCTGCCTGATGGCGTTGTGAATGCGGCTGCTGAAGTCAGGCGTAAAAGCCACTGGGATACACATCCAGAACCCGACAGAGCAGACGAACAGGCCAGCAACAGATGTTATCACGGATAAAGGCGTACTTCAGTCGGACAGCTTTGCGAAGTACGCCGCGGCTTTTTTTAATATGTCCCGTTCGTCGGTAACCCGCTTCAGCTCTTTATGGAGACGGCGGATCCCGGCCTGAGCATCTGACTGTTCTTTATGAAGGGAAGAATTCGGACCGTACTTCTTTACCTAGGCGTAAAGGCTGTGGGTAGTGATATCAAGACGTGTTGCAACGCTGGAAACAGAATAACCACGATCAACAACCTGTTTGACTGCTTCAATTTTAAACTCTTCGGGATAACGCTTACCGCTCATGTGCACCTCTCTTTTAAGTCATCTTAAATGACTCTGAGGTGTCTGATAAACTCGTGGCGATTCATTTTTACCATGATGCTTAACCTTAACGTAGCAGCAAAACATTAAAAAAGTCGGTTAAAGCTGGACGACTAACAGACTAAATGTGACAAATGACTTTCTTTTGACATTACTGACGCATTCATCGACTGTCTACTACAATCAGTTTAACTCTCGGAGGTGGAGAATGTTTAAGGATATTGGTCCCGGTCCAGTAGTCTTTTAACCCACACCCTGTTTAGCCAGGAGGAGTTTCAAAAGTCTGTAACCCTCCTTGTAGCTTTGCAATCTGCCTTAGCTTGAAATTTGTCTATTTTGTTAATGCGGGTGCTGACGTCGACGGTCAGAATTTTCACAAGGTTTTTCTTCATCCGGTTTGTTATACAAAAATCTCTGATTGTGGGTGCCAGAAAAGCCAGGAGTGCTGCAACCACCGCGTCTAAATCTTTGGGATCATTCATCAGTGAAGCCTGTTCTGGTAACATTTTATAAGTCTGTCCTCTTGGAAGAATATTGAGTTTTAAGTGCGTATAACATTCATTATGTTAAATATCAATTGGTTGCAGTGTTTTTTACTGTCCCGCTGCTTATCTGCGTTCCAACCTGTTCTGCAAATAGAACTGTGAGCTTGTCCGATGATTCTGCATGGACAGAATCAAGCCAAGTCATTCGCTTCTTTAATTCGATTTAAGATGCTCATCAGCAAATCACGGAAATTTGTGAAAGAATCATAAACCTCGTCAATTGCAATCCTGTCTCTGATCTCCCAGGAATTAGCTGGAATGTTATATACATACCAGTCAGTCCCTGACGTGCCGATCCATATAAACCCTCTGTTTCCTTCTTCAGCACTCTCTGTTCCTGATAACTCAGCGTTGTACTCAGACAGGCCATTATTTTCATCACCATGGCTCGTCAGCCCAAAGATCGAATGACCGTCAATGCTGAAGCCATCAACACCGGCGACAAATTCCAGGTATTGTGACCAGAAACTCTGCAGCTCAGCTTTCAAGTCTCCAGTGATCCCCTCAACAGGTTTGGGTGCCTTAAAAGGTGGATGCACGGGATAACCGAGTTTTTGAGCCAAATCCACAGTGTTATTAATTACACATGACATTTCAGTGTTGAGCATGACATTGTCTCCCTATGGGTAAATCACACCTTTTGGTACGGGCCATAAAACTTCAGTAGGACCACCTGACGCGATGGATCGCGAAATGCGCTGCTGAGTAGTTGTAAACATGGCATGTTCTGGTGATTTACTGATTAATACCAAATTACTGAAGTCATTCGTTCCACTGTCATCAAGAGGAAGCTTATGGTGCACATCCCAGTTAACGGGGTTATTTCCCTTCGCCATTCGGGTAAGGTCATCCGTGCTTAACCGGCTTTTCACGTCAGGGTTGTCAGAAATTTCCTTCAGAAAAGATTTTCGCACCTTGTCGAACTGGTTACGTAAAACCATTCGTTCAGCCGCTGGCCGTTTGATGTAATCCATTTTTACCACATCAATGTTACTCAGCAGATTTTTCTCGCCTTTATAAGTGCCCAGATAATTTTTGAGCTTCTCGAGCTCTGCGATCGACGTCGGATGAACAGCAGCGCGACCCATGGCCAGTATTGAACTCAGTGCTATAAGAGAGCCTGCAGTCTGCTGATTCAGCACTTCACTGAAACCTGCAGCAGCATCTCCTCCCAGCTTTCGGGCGGTGTCGGCATACATTTCAGGATTCTGATTATAAATCGCTCCCGCAGCCAGAAGACGACCAGCCGCTTTGCTGTTTATGGTACCAAACGTTTCGGGTTTTTTTGTCGTCTGTGCATACTGATTGGGTGATGTCACATACGATCTTGTCATAAACGTTGTTGGCCTTGGTTTTCCGTTCTTATACTGGTTCGCTCTGCGCTGCACTGACTTACAAAATTCCGTAATGATGCGTTCTGCACCATTAGAGTTATAAACCCAGGCTCTTTTGCAGATGAGATTGCCTTCGCCATTGATATAGAAAAGCTCCCCCGGTAAGGAAAACCGATCCAACATCACGATTTCGCCAGTCTGAAGTAAATGGAGAAACCTTTTCTCTTCATGTTGTCTCTGCGCAGGCGGCTGGTCTCTGTAATTTATTTCACCTCTCCTGCGAATGATCGCAGTGCGGTTGAGAACATCAGCCGCTGGCTGAGACTTCAGCACTGTGGACCGGAAGATGTTCATGTGGTGATGGAGGCCACCGGTGTCTATCACGAGCGGCTGGCCACTGCCCTGCACGATGCGGGTTTTTATTTGTCTCTGGCCAACCCTCACCGCAGCCGGGAGTTTGCCCGTGGCATGGGGATTATGACCAAAACGGACAAAGTGGATGCGTATATGCTCGCCTGTTACGCGCTGCTGAAAAAACCGCACCGCTGGGAGCCGCCCGCAGCGGATATCAGGCATCTCAGCGCACTTCTGCGTCGGCGGGATGTAATACTCGCTGACGCCGTGCGGGAGGAAAACAGGCTTGAAAACACGCCTGCAGACGTCATCAGTTCATGCATCAGGATGGCTCAACTGTTACGCGAAGAGGTAAAAAATATCGAACGGCAGATAAAGGCGCATATTAAGGCCAGTCCTGACCTTAAACGGGATTATGCGCTGCTTACGTCTATTAAATCTGTCGGGCCCCAACTGGGGATGCACATGCTGGTTGTGCTCCGCAGCCATCACTTTGAATCAGCAGACCAGGCGGCGGCTTTTCTGGGCGTGGTGCCAGTCGGGAAGCGTTCCGGTACCTCGGTCCGGGGACGTCCACGCATGTCTAAAATCGGCCCGCCTCAGCTGAGAGCCAAACTTTACATGTCAGCCCTGTGCGGAAAGATTCATAACAAACGTATGCGTAACATTTACGAGGAAATGTGCCTGCGGGGAAAACCCAAGATGGTGGCCATTGGTGCACTGATGCGAAAAATGGTTCACTGGTGTTATGGCGTCCTGAAGACGGGAACGGCTTTTTGTGACGGAGGCCCGCGTGCTGCGCTGAATTCCTGACTCAGGTTGAGTTGACACTTTACCGACTGAAGCGCTCATGAGGGCAACCGGGCGTAGTCCGCTATGAGCGAGGA
>Ga0157360_1000931_pt1 | contig 10943 bp, 13 predicted proteins | sample AttlaeALBM1_FD_111483 | JGI IMG/M metagenome (GOLD analysis project Ga0157360, IMG submission 111483) | Fungus gardens microbial communities from leaf cutter ant in Ribeirão Preto, State of São Paulo, Brazil - Atta laevigata ALBM1 | ecosystem: Host-associated > Fungi > Mycelium > Unclassified ... | reverse complement strand
CTGGTCGCTTCGAGACGTGACTGGTATCGATCGAAAGGTCTTCTTAAGGGCTTTAAGCTCGCTTTGAGACCGTGGGAATCGTCGAAGAATTGGTGAAGATATGGCCGAATGAAGTTTGTGACACAGAGTATTTACATTGGAAAATTTCTTTCGTAATATGGTTATGAAGAGGTCAAAGTCAGTGTGATCAATGTAAAGTGTGTTACGTAAGTCTTGTATTGCATTTTGCTGAGCCATGGCTAATGCGTTTTCGTAGATGTCAATGTATGACTGCCAGGCTTCTGCTGCAGTTCCATCGATGTTGATTCCCCGTCCTATGGCATCTTTGGTGTATTGTCCATATATCACGGTTGGTCCACTCTTCAATGGATGGTGATGTAGAACTCCAAGGGGTCTCGGTGACAGTTACTGGGGCTGGTGCTACACTTGGTTTACTTGGAACACTTGTGTTTCTTGCCCTAACAGGGCACTTTATGAATCCTTCCAAGTATCCCATTGCACCTCTTTGATTAGCAGCAAGGCAGACAAGCCTTTGCCATGATGCCCAATTTGTCCCATCAAATTTGTCATTCTCTGCAAAAGTTGGAGTAGGTCCTGTATATGACATTGTAAAGTTCTGTATAATAGTTTCAGTTGCACTTGGAACGTGGTGTTATGCCACTAGAGAATTTTCTGTGGAAATGTAGCATGGGATACACATTATACCCCTAGATTTCACTATTGAAATCCACTCTAGAGACCTCCTACAAGCCCCAGACATAATCTAGACCCAAGATTGGGTACTTCTCTTAAGTAGTGACCAAGCTACTACATGCTAGAATAGCATATATCTCGGGAGGCAAGACCGATGAGCTAGCATCAGGTTTCTCAGATACAAACTATCAATGTTGAAGCTCTAGAAATCAGAGGCTCAGAGATATCTTTGGAATGCAAGATAATTTCAATCTAGAGTAGACTTAGACTAATATGACATCGAGATGACAGATCAAAAGTCTATCAATGACTAGTAATCCCATCACTGCTAGACTCAGTCAAGAAATGAATGCGCCACCAGACAACGATCATATCGCTGACACTCGGACATACTGTCATGTGTTTCTAGACCGTATTCGGAGTAGAAGAAAGCTGGTTCAGGGTTCAGGGAATGATGGGCAGGAGTGAAGTATGGAGGTGGAGCAGGATCATATGGTCATGTCTGGAAGGTATGGAGGACAGGAAAGTGATGGCTGTCATGGCCGCATGGTGGTGTCATAGAAGAGAGACGCAAGGGAGAGTAGTAGAATGGAGAGTTTCCTTTTCTATTTCTTTTTAATTGAGTCTCTAACATTTGTAATAATCTAATATATTTCTCAGAGTAGAGATTGATGGAAAAAGCCTCCTTGGCCCTTGCCTTCATCTCAGAAACTCTTGAGGTTGTAAATGCGATTCTCTTGAGTGTGTAAGGGGTGATCTTGGTAAGAGGTTGAGTTGGTGAATGTTTTCTACTATATACCCTACTCTTTCATGAGACAAGATGCAGTGGTCGCTCGGACAACCTTCTATGGAGTAACAGGCCTGAAAAGCCTAGCTAATCATCAACTCAGATTGTATCACACCCATAAGGTTTGGTGTGGGGGTGCGGATGAGAGCTTGATTGAGTATGGTAAGGCCCATGAGTAGTTTACTGACTATTCTACTAGTGAGCTTGTTATGGTGTGTAAAGGTAGACATCTTAGAGATACCATGTGGATAGGATCTAGATTGAGCTCCCATCATATTTAGATTCCAAATAAGCTGCATATTCACATTTTAATTTCTTTCTGATACCCCCACTTCCTACTTCTCCCCACGAACCCTTTAGCATGCAATTGAGAACTGTTACTGCCTTTTCTACTTACTTGTCACAGTAAACATCACTTTTGCCCCTTTCAGCGGGGCCAATAACCTGTAGAATAATGTGTCTCAGAAGTCACCTATGAAGGTAGACGACTGTATATTTACTTGTAGAATAATGTGTCTAGAGTACAATAATCAGCCTAAGTATTGAGGTTAAAGGAGACGATCTCACCTCAGGAGTCACCTATGAAGGTAGATGACTGAGGGAGCTACTGGAGGTATCTAATGTTATATACAAATGTAAAACAACGCTGGTTGCCTGGTTGTCACAGATAAGAATAGAGAAGTTGTATATCATGATGGAACGTCTATACAAGGAATGACACTAGTGTCCATTCCAGTAGTCCTGCCAATATGCATAAGTCCAACTTCAACACAATGTAGTAACATTACTTGTAACTAAGAGTGACTAGTTAAGTGACAGTCTAGTGACAGAAGTAATAAAGGTAACAAGTCAAGTCAGAGTTTATAAATGGGTTAGTCCAATGTTATCCCATTTAGCTCAAGTCCAAGAATAGAAGAAGAGATTGTCCGAGATTTCTCCAAAGAGTTCTGTCTATACTATAGAGTTCAATGTCTGCTATCATACCAGACAGCCATTTAGGCCATAGTATCACAAATGGTCACTTACTTGATTTGTGATTGAGGAATAGTTATTCAAAAGTGCTTAATAAGTGAAGTTTAGACAGTGACAAGAAATGTTGTTAAGTCTGAGATCTAATCCTCAGACAGAGAGTCCTTATATACAGAATTGTAATGGTAGGACAGATCATTACATGCTACTACCTATTGTTCTACATATGGTAGTGCTTTTGTGCTTAATATAGTGATAACTTAACCTTATGGAGGCTGTCCTTTGTTCTAAGAAAAGGATAAACAGCTATTTATAAGTAATTAATAAAGTCTATGTACAAATATTGAGGCCTTCATATTTCTACTAATATTAATTGCCTTGAGGTCATTTTAGGCTTATTCTGAGAGTTATGAAGAAGACTTTTGCTGAGCCTAGAACCAAAGCATTAATCATAGTGGTTTCTAAGATATCAGTGATTTAATAAACAATATCATAGTAGTTACCAGTTGATTTGCCTGATATCTTGGCCAATATTAATTGCCTTGAAACATGACTGGCATCAATCAAAAGGTCTTTTTAAGAGCTTTCTGTAGCCATTAAAACCATGTGAATCATCAAAGAATTGATGGATATATGGCCAAATGAAGTTTGTAACACATAAAAGTGACAATTTTTACCATAATGACAAGAATAACCAGCTCAAGAGATGAGTTCAGCCTCCTAGAGATGTTTCCTAGATGCCTAGTCATAGACTTGAGCATACTACTTGAGATAAGGTTTTATGTAACAATAGTTACAGCCACTACTCTGCTACTTAAGTGGTGTGCTTGAGTCTATGACCAAGTATCTAGGGAACATCTCTGGGGGACCAAACTCATCTCTCAAGTTGGTTATTCTCATTATTGAAGTAAAAATAGTCACTTTTATGGCCTAAATGACTATCTGGTATGACATCAAGTTCTAGTTTTCTTCCATTACAATTGCAATACGGCTCTTATAAGAGCTCGTCTTTCTTGTTCTTGCTATAATTAGCCATCAACAATGATAGCTCAGATCTAATGGTAACTGTGCTTGATATAGCATTGCTAGCCACTGAGGTATGATGTCATTCTGTTAAGAGTTAGTCTCTGAAGTTTCTTTCTGCTCTTGAGAGTACTCTAGAAGGGAGTTCCATTATAAATCTAATCTGGGGTATCTAGGCAAGTATCTATAAGGTTTCTGTAGTGGTAGTCACAGCCACCCCTAACCCCCCTATATATACCTATATACTATGAGGAGTAAATAAGGAATATATGTGGCAGACATGAGATCTGCTGAGTAAAGAATATGCTCCACCAGTGAGACACTGACTGAGCCATTAGATATATGAAGCAATATGAAACAAAGAAGCAGTCCATGTGTAAAACACCTGGAGACAATGAGGTCAATCATTACAATACCTCCGTCTTAGGGTTCATGTCCTTATAAACAGTCTACAACCTTTCTTTTCCCATGGCATAAATAGCTACTAACTTCTTTTGTGGTCCCACAATGTAACCTTCATCTGGTGCTTCTGCAATGAACCATGGTTCATATGGTGGTCCTTCAGTGTATAATAGTATCTTGAATCCCCTTCATACTATTTCCGAATTTTGTTTAGATTTGATTAATCCTTTGATGATCCAATTCCAATATCTTGAGCTATTCTCTCCATTTCTACTGATGATATGATATCCAGCAGGTGGTAAAAAATGAGTGACATTGCTTGGCACTTTGAATCGTTTTAGAAATGTAACAAGATTATCGATTTCTTTGATTATTTGATTGTTGGAGTTCTCTGTTGCTGATATCATGGATTCATCATTTGATGATACAGTTGTGGATTTATTGTCAGGTGGTGGTGGAGAGGGGTGTATTAAAATGACTTCTTCTTTTGTTTTATCTTCTTTTGGGAAAATCCTTGGTATAACTTTTGGAATGAATGGAAATTGATTAGTGTGAGCAAATGATTTTTGTAATCCTCGAATATAGTTGTTGATTGCTGAATGTCCTTGACCTTGGCATGTTGTAAGTTCATTGACTAGGTTGTATTGGATACTATGGAATCATTGAGGTAAGGCATCATATAGAATGAGCCTAAGTGTTTCTGCTACTTCATAGAATTCTGTGGCAATATCTGTATGATATCCTTCTCCAGCGAATAGTGTGCCTGTTTCTGCGTCTGCCATAGTGTTGTTGATAATGTCAGCCATCCTGACTAATTCTTCTGCTTTTTCTTCAAGTCCTGCCTGTAACGATTGACCTCATTTCATACAGGTGTTCACCATGATGCAACCACATGAACCACTTCTTTGTTTCATATTACTTCATATATCTAATAGCTCAGTCAGCGCCTCACTGGTGGGGCATGTTCTTTACTCAGCAGACCTCATGCCTGCCACATGTATTCCTCATTCATTTCTCATGGTACATAAGTATATATACAGTAGATACTCTTTTGTATATCTTACGCTTTACCAATTGTATCATCCCCTTCCTTCCTCAACTCTCATATCATCCTTAAGTCTTTACTTGAAGTTGCAACCTGAGTTATCCCTCAAGGTCGTAACATTTGGTAAAGCGTCACCAACTCACCTTGCAACTAGGAGGACAGTAAACTAGCAGACCAACCATCAGTATATCACAAAGATTGCTGCTGAATGTATAATTGGAGCACAGGAGGTAGAAGACCTCGAAGAATGACTCAATTCAGTTCACATCAGTAAAGAATGGTCAGAGTACCAAGAAGAGTCCAAAGAACAGGACATACAAGACACAGAATCAGAGGTCAACAAAACAGGCAACGAAGAAGAACTCGACGAGTTAAGTGACGCACCATCAGTAGGACAACCAAAGCAAAACATGTCTGGAACACACTCAGGCACACCAGCACCAATGGCCAGGACAGCACCAGTATCAGCACCAGCAGAGGTGGTAAACCACAAATCAATAATTTTAGAACCTGTATGGTTCAATGGAGACAGGAAGACGTTCAAAGACTGGTGGAGAGCTATAAAGCTTTACCTCAGGGTGGATAAAGTCACAGACACCGATGAAAAGATAATTGTAGTACTAGGCAGATTCCGAGAAGGAACTGCAGGAGCATTTGCTCAACAGAAACTCGACAAGATAGATAGAGGAGACAGCACTCCAAGTTGGGATGCCTTTGAGGCAGAATTACAACTAGTATACAGTGACAAGACAAAAGAAGCCAACGCAGAATGGCGTATCGAAACATTCACACAAGAAAAGAAACACATCACAGATTTCCTTATTGAATTCATGGCTTTAGCAAGCAAAGCACAGACGGACAATTAGCATGCAATATTTTTGCTGAAGAAAAATGTAAACAGGGAAATCATCAGAGCTATAATGGTATATCCACCAACTCAAGCCCCAAAGAGTCTAGAACAATGGAAGGTGGCAATCATAGCAGTAGGACAAGGATACAAGTGGACCAATATCCACTATGATTACAAGACAGGTTCAGGAATAACCTACAGAGAAATGGGGAAACCAATAGAAATAGGACAACAACAGAATAACGGACAGGGACGCAAACCCAAGTGTTACAACTGTAACAAATTTGGACACATAGCAAAGGATTGCAGATAACCAAAGAAAGAGAAGAAGCCACAAGGATGTTTCAAATGTGGCAAAGAAGAACATATTGCTATAGGGTGTAGAGTACCTCAACAAATGAAGACCAGGAGTTCACAACAAGGAGACTCAGATGATGAAGAACAGAAGGGTTTTGTCGAAGGTTCAGAGTAGGCATGATATGACGAACTACTGTAAATAGTTCCGCCAAGAATTGATATGTTATTCCACAACAGAGAGAACAGTTGAGGGAACTTATAGTACATCCAACAATCAAAACCAAAGACAGAAGAAAACTCAAGGTCAAGGTATTAATCGACTTCAGATGTACAAATACTACCATCGCCAGAAAAACAGTTAAAGAAAAAGAAATACCTACCAAATCACTCTCAAGACCATTCAATGTATACAATTCAGATAGATCAAGAAATGGAGAAAAGACAATTAGGGAATTTGTACCACTGGAAATTAACTTGAACAGACACATCGAACAAATTGATGTAGTAGTATCAGAAATCAAGGAAACGGATCTATTCCTAGGACACGACTGGCTAGTGGAATACAACCCAGAAGTAGACTGGAAAGAAGGAATCATATGGTTCACAAGATGCCCAGGACACTGCAAAATGGAACACAAAGCTACACGGTTTACCCCATGGTCAAGAAGACTACTACCAAAGAAAGAAGAAGAATCAAAGGGAGGAGATAAAGAACCCAATCCAACAAATCCTGAAGATCTTCCGAAATACGTCCAACCATTCACGCACTTATTCAACAAGAAAAAGTTTGAGAAACTACCTGACAGACAAGAATGGGACCACGAAATCAATTTAATGAAAGAAGCACCAAAGGAACTCAATGCAAAGGCCTATCCAATAATACTCAAAGAAGAAGAAATACTCAGTCAATGGTTAGATAAACAACTCAAAGTGGAACTCATTGTAGAGTCAAACTCAAGATATGCAGCACCATGTTTCTTTATACCAAAGAAAGATGGAACACTACGATTAGTACAAGACTATAGACGGCTAAATCAACACACAATCAAGGACAAAACACCATTACCCCTGATCAATGAAGTAATTGATAAACTCAAAGACACAAAATACTTCAACAAATTAGACTTAATCTGGGGATACAATAACATACAGATAAAAGAAGGCGACAAATGGAAAGTGGCCTTTTTGACAAACAAAGGACTATTCGAACTGAAAATAATATACTTTGGACTGTGCAACTCGCCAGGAACATTTCAACAGATAATGACAAGTATCTTCTGAGAACTACTACATGAAGTCTCCCTCGCAAATTATATGGACGACTTCATAATCCCGGCAAAGACAGAAGAAGAACTAGAAAAATGCACTATTAGGTTCCTCAAAATAGCGGAGAAACACAATTTATGTTTCAAACAGTCAAAATGCAATTTTAACGCCACAGAAATACCCATACTAGGAGTATGGGTTGGAAATGGAGAAGTACAAATAGAAGAAGAAAAAGTCAAAGCAATCAAGGAATAGAAGACACCAACAAAGGTAAAGGAGGTTGAAAGCTTCTTAGGCTTTGCAAACTTCTATTGACGATTCATCAAAGATTTCAGCCATATTGCAGTACCATTAAATCAACTAAAAGGAAAAGAAGAATAGAAATGGACAGAAGAAGAACAAAATGTATTTGAAGAATTGAAACAAAAGATAACCACACAACCAGTACTGGTCCTACCCAGAAGAGAAGGAAAATTCAGGGTAAAAGTAGACGTATCAGGACATGCAATCGGAGGAGTTCTTTCACAAGAACAAGAAGGCAAATGGAAACCAGTTGCTTTCCTATCAAGAACAATATCATCTGCAGAAAGAAACTACAAAATATACGACAAGAAATTACTGGCAATAGTCGAAGCACTAGACAAATGGTGACAATACCTATTAGATGCAGTTGAGAAATCTGAAGTATGGACAGACCACGAAAATCTCAAATACTTTAAAGAACCACATAAACTCAACGGTCAATAAGCAAAATAATATCTGAAACTGCAAGACTACGACTTTATCCTATGACATATTCCAGAGAAGACAAATACGAAAGCAGACATATTATCTAGAAGAGGGAAAGTGGACATAAAAGAAGACAACCAAGACATCCAGATGCTCAAAGAAGAGTTATGGATACGACAAACAACAAATCAAGATAGAACACCTATCGTACTACTCAGACAAGAACATCTACAAGTAATGGAAAAAGGAATACAAGAACAAATAAAGAAAATCCAAACAAGAGAACAAGAAGTAACAAAACAGTTGGAGAAAAAAGATAGACAATCATTGTCATGACTTGGCAAAACGGCTAAGTCAATATTTATATATTTTTTCTTTTCTTTTCTTTTAGATTATTACTAAGGTGGAGTGTGGGAAATATCATGTGACAGTCACAGAGTCATAAAGGTGTGACCGAGATCACAGAATGGTCATGTCATAGTCACAGTCACAGCATGTGACAAAGAAGTCAGCTGACAGACATGAGGACTGTGGGAAATAAGATGCATAGCCACAATAGTAATTGTATATATAGTATAGCAAATCTAACGGGAACTCTATCGAGTTCTCTTTGTCAATTGCTGAACAAAAGAGCAGTTGGCTTTATTCCGGCTTGGATTTTAGCTTTTTTACAATCATGGAAAGAAAACAAAATCGTCTACATAGATGGCAAAATCTATGTTCCAAGAAACAGACAACTTCGAGATGAAATACTCAGTGACAACCATAATCCACCAGATGTCAGACACCCAGGACAACACAGAATGATGGAATTAATCAAGAGAAACTATTGATAGCCAGAAATACGCAATGATATATAAAAATACGTTCAAGAATGCCAAGAATGTCAACAGAACAAGGTGCAACATATGAAGAAAGCAGCACCTTTACATCCCTTACCCACACCAAAAATACCATGGGAAGAAATCAGCATTGACATCATAGGACCCCTACCAAGATCAGAAGACAAAGACACTATTTTGGTAGTTGTAGACCGATTCTCCAAAATAATCAGACTCATGGCCACAACGACTTCAATCTCCTCAAGTAAAGTAGCAAGGATATATTGGGACAACATATGGAAAATGCACGGCATACCAAAAAAGATCATCAGTGATAGAGAACCTCAATTCGCATCAACATTCATGGGAGAACTGTGCAAAGCATTAGGAATCAAGAGAGCAATATCAACAGCCTACTATCCTCAAACAGATGGTCAAATGGAAAGGATCAATCAAGAAGTCGGAGTGTTCCTAAGACACTATATCAACTACAGACAAGACAATTGAACAAAATGGCTAGCAATAGTAGAATTCCAGTACAATGACAAGGAACATACAGTAACAGGACACTCTCCATTCTATATGAGCTACGGAAGACACCCCTGGGAAGGAAACTTAACAGTGGAAATGGAGATACCAAGTTTAGAAGACCTATTAAAGAAAATGGAAACAATAAGGGAAGAAACAAAGACAGCAATGGAAAAAACAATGAAAACAATGAAAAGGCAATATGACAAGAGGATACACCAATCACAAGGTCTCAAAATAGGAGAACAAGTATGGCTAGAAGCAAGAAACATTCAAACAAATCGACCCTCAAAGAAGTTGGACCAGAAAAGATATGGACCTTTTACAATCAAAGAGGAAATCGGACAGGGAGCATACAGACTAGAGCTTCCAGAAGGATGGACCATACATGATGTTTTCAATGAAGACCTGTTAACACATTGTTACGCTGCAAGCAAATTTTCTGCGGAAGATAACATTTAATACATGTTATACCAACGAATTCTTGATTAGAGTTCGCTCTAGAACCCTTTCTATATTCTCAGAATGTAATACCATATGATAAAGACATTGAGCAAGTGATAACCAAACTAGAGCTCATGTTGAGACCTCAGGAGGCAAGCAGGATGAGCTGGCATCAGGTTTAAGAAGAAAGTCATAGAAGGACTACGCTCTAGATCTATTATGGGATGGAACCAACTTAGAGATATAGTAAACTAGGACTCTAGAACCAGTAGTGTTCGGACGACGGACTTAGATAAATAGATTCTGACTGCAATTAAGCATTGATAGCATCAGATCAATTATATTTAGATAAATGAGCCCTAGGACGTGACTTGGAGGTACTAGACATTGAGTTGGGCTTACTGACTACTTAACAGATAACCAAGGAGGGCCCTCTGACAAAGCAACATCAAAGGGAGTGATTGTAAGGGCACACTCAGAGGTGCGCCAGAACACACCGTAGTATAGTAAAGTGGGCATCTTAAGTTAGAGCATGTATAGCCCAGGAGCTCAAACTATTGTTGAGGTGAAGTATTCTACTGCACATCACTAGCTACTTATACTAGTCTAGCCGGTCCGTGCACCAGTTGCTATGGCCACATGCATCCAGACAATAATAACTATACTACCAGATATAGCTATGTAATACCTATAATGAAGACCCGAACCAAAGGAAAGAGAACTATAGTCTGTGGACTTACGAGGATCTGTGAGAACACTAGTTCACGTGCTCTCTACCAAGTAGCCTAAGTGTTCTCAGGGTTGTTCCCTTACAGTGATGGGAGATCAGGAAGAATATTCTAGAGAGAAACAATGATGAAGATGTATCATCTTTGATGGGAAGGACTTGATGAAGAGGACGCGTCACCACAAGAATGCGTCATCAGTGGAATTTGGATGGACTTAGCATGAGAAGAAGCTGAGGGAACATCAAAAGTAGTAATAGTTTCCTTTTTATATTTTATTCCTTGAGTTTCAGGGCTTTGTAATCATTTTAATATAGTATCCGGTGTGCAGTTGGATAGGAGAGGAACCTCTTAACTCCTACCT